>Ga0182027_10002469_pt1 | contig 29961 bp, 26 predicted proteins | sample 712E1DmetaG_FD_121300 | JGI IMG/M metagenome (GOLD analysis project Ga0182027, IMG submission 121300) | Permafrost microbial communities from Stordalen Mire, Sweden - 712E1D metaG (Illumina Assembly) | ecosystem: Environmental > Terrestrial > Soil > Wetlands > Permafrost | place: Sweden...
CTTGATTGAATAAGGGCTTGTGCGTGGCATATTCTCGCTCGTCAGAGCGAGAATTATCTTCGCAAAGGGCGCGGCCACATGCAACTTTAATACGTCATATTATTTATTGCCACGGGTACTTAGCGATCAGTCATTGATGTCCTGCAAAATGTCCAGGCGCGACTCCACGGCCTTCTTGACAACCGTGGCGCGGGTCACCGCCGTGTCCGTGGTTTCGCCGCGGAAGGAGGGGAGGGTGATCTTGATCGCGGCGATGATGTCGCCGTTGCGGTCGCGCAGGGGCAGGGTCACCTCGACGGAGTTCTTTTCCTTGAGATACATGATGACGCCGTTCTGGATGACATCGGCTTCGGGCTTTCCGCCGGGCGATCCGAGGTCTTTCTCCTTGCCGTCGGCGATGAGCATAGGGGTGTCGGAATTTTTCAGCGAATAAACTTTCAAGCCCAGCAGCCGGGGATATTTTTTCGACACTTCCGCGACGGCGGTCTGGATCAAAGGCACGCGCGGGGCGTAGTTGATCCGCGCGTCGGCAAAATAAGCCACAGTATCGGCCGCGGTCCAAAAGCCGACGTTGCCGGTGGCAAAGGTGCTGTCATTGACCGCCGCGTCGTTGGTGGGGGCGCCGGCCCGGAGGGGAGGAATGAGCAGTTGTCCGTTGAGGAAACAGCGGATCTGGTTTCCGGCGCATTCCACCTTCAATTCCTGCCAGGCATCCAGCGGAATGGGGACTTTTACGCCAATCCCCTGGCCCTCATAACGGACGCCGCGAACGACGCGGTACCAAAGCAGGTTTCCCTCCGCGCTGGCGCGGACGACATAGTAATTGTTCTCGTCCTGGGCGCGAAAAGCCAGGCCGGCCTCCGGCGCCACCGTGCCGCTGACAATCTTCAAGCGGGTGGTGAAGGTGAAATTGGCCAGCGTCTCATTGGTCAGGAGCAGGAGCGGGGAATGGTTGGCGGTGGCGTCCCGGGACAACTGCGCCAGAACGGAATGTTTGGCGGTGGCGGCGGAAAGGCCGTTGGTCAGAAGGGGCGCCAGCGTCGGGGCCACGATTTCGTCCATGATTTTCCAATCGCCCGGTCCGCCGGTTCCGGTCACCCGGCTGGCCAGGCCCGGGGGCAGCCGGCCCTCCGGGAACTGGCTGAAATCAAACTTGATTTCCGCGCCGGACGCCGCCACGGCCGCGCCCAGCAGGGCGGCCGGGAGGAACGACTGGAAGAATCGGGCCGGGCGGCTCATTCAATAAACCATGTCCGCCACCGTGCGGTTGGCGGGGATGAAGGGGATGACATGCTCGGTGTAGGGACAGATCACGTCCAGCAGGTAAGGCTGGTCGCTATCCAGCATGCGCTGGATGGCCGGGCGCAGGTCTTTTTTATACATGACGCGCTCGGAAGGAACATTGAAGCTCCGCGCCATGCTGACGTAATCGGGATAGATCTGCTGGCGATGCCCCGGATCGCCCAGGTAGGTGTGGCCGCGGTTGCCCTGGTAAAAGTTGTCCTCCCATTGCATCACCATGCCCAGGTGCTGGTTGTTCAGAATCATGACCTTGGCCGCGATCTTTTCAATGTGGGCGGTGGCCAGTTCCTGCACGTTCATGAGAAAGGAGCCGTCGCCGTCAATGTCTATGACCTGCTTGTCGGGGCGGGCGACCTTGGCCCCCAGGGCAGCGGGATAGCCAAAGCCCATGGCCCCCAGGCCGGCGCTGGTGAGGAATTGGCGCGGCCAACTGAATTTGTAGTACTGGCCGGCCCACATCTGGTGCTGGCCCACGCCGGTGGTGATCAGCGCTTCGCCCTTGGTCAACTGGTAGAGCGCCTCGATCGCCATCTGGGGCAGGATGACTTCGCTTTCCCGGCCCTGCAAATTGTCGCGCATGTGCTCGGAGCGGACCAGCTCCTCGGTCAGGCCGTAGTGGAATGGAGCGCGGGTCTTCCACTCGGCGATGCGAGCGTGCCAGGCGGAAAAACTCTTCTGGATGGCTCGTTTGCGGATCATCCCGTTCAAGCGCCCCAGGGCGTACTTGATGTCGCTCTCCACCGCCAGGTGGACTTTCTTGTTTTTCTGGTGCTCGGATTGGTCAATGTCTATGTGGACAATCGTTCCGGTCTTGCAGAACTCCTCCACGTTGCCCGTGACGCGGTCGTCGAAGCGGACGCCAAAGGCCAGGAGCAAATCGGCGCCGGACTTGAGTTTGACCATGGGCAGGTCGGGGCTTTTGCGATGCTCGAATTCGCCGCTGACGGCCCAATTGGCGCAGGCGGCGCCATGCATGCCGAGCCAGCGCAAGGAAAGCGGGTGGTTTTCCGGGAAGCCGCCGCAACCCATGATGGTGGTGGTCACCGGAATTTGCGTCGCCTCGGCAAACTGGAGCAGTTCCGGCGCGGCGTTGGCGGTGATGATGCCGCCGCCGCAATAGAGCAGCGGACGTTCGGCCTTTTCGATCAGGCCGATGATTTCGTTAAGCGCGAGGTCGTCGGCTCTTTTGTCCGGATCATAGCCGCGGAGATGGACTTGGGCGGGCCAGACCGGCTGGGTTTTGGCCTGCTGCAGATTCTTGGGGAAATCAATGAGCACCGGGCCGGGCCGGCCGGTGCGGGCGAGGTAGAAGGCCTCCTTGACGATGCGGGGGATGTCATTGACGTCGGTGATCAGATAACTATGTTTGACCACCGGGAGGGTCATGCCGAAAATGTCGGTTTCCTGGAAGGCGCTTTTGCCGATCATGGCCTGGGTCACCTGGCCGGTGATGGCCACCAGCGGCACCGAGTCCATGTAAGCGTCAGCGATGGCGGTGACGAGATTGGTCGCGCCCGGGCCGCTGGTGGCCATGCAGACGCCGGGACGGCCGGTGGCGCGGGCGTAACCACCGGCGGCGAAGGAGCCGCCTTGTTCATGGCGGGGCAAAATGGTGCGGATGGTGGAACGGGTGAGCGATTGGTGGATTTCCATGCTCGCGCCGCCGGGATAGGCGAATATGACTTCCACTCCTTCGCGCTCCAAAGCCTGGACCAGGATGTCGCGGCCGAGCATGACCTGGCCCAGTTCGGGTCGCGGGGCGGTCTTTTTTGGCGTCGTTCGTTTGGCGGTGGCGATTTTTGTGCTCATATATGTTTCTGGCTGGCGGCGGTCGCGGCGAATAAAAAACCCACGACCGTTTCCAGCCGTGGGTTTTTGTCGAAAAGTTCGTCAGGCGCGACAAGTCCCTGCGGCGTGGCCGTCAACCAGGACGACTACAACGGAACCGGCATCAACTTGCAGCGCATTCATCAACATGGAGGCAAGAGTAACCGGCCCGGGCTGGGAGGTCAAGCGCCGATTTTCCCAAATTCGGCGTGGGCGTGGCGGTTAGGGAGCGGGTCGCAGGATTTCGGGGCGGAGCCAGGCGATGTCTTGGGCGGGCAAACGCGGGTCCAAAGTGCCGGGGACCATCTGCTCCAGGCCCAGATGGCCGTCCACAAACACCACGTTGGCGCGCCGCTGATGGCGGAATTGGGCGTTGGGCTGGGGGTTGGGCTGGCCGTCCTCGTTGTCAATATAATAAAACTCCTCGAACATCGGATTCTTCGCCGAAGCGGGCGGTTCGAAGGTGTTGACCTGGGCCGAGTCCGCCAGAAACGCCAGACTGGCGGGGGCGGCCAGTTTCCTCATGTTCCGCGGAGGGCTGGAGAGGTATTTGTTATAGCCGTAATCGCAGGTCGGCCCCGTGGCTTTGAGCTTGAACTGGGGGGAGGAATAGTTGAAGGCCGGGCAAAAATCCACGCCCGGGCCCAGGCAGGAATATAACGGGCCGGTGGTGGGATCGAAGGCGCGCGTCTCTTCCGCGCCCGGCGCCAGCAAACCAAACCAATAGTAGGTGCCGTTGGTCGTCGTGGCGCCGACGTAGGGAAAGGTTTTTCCGTTGTTGTCATCCCAGTACATTTGCGCGGCCATGACAAACTGGCGCAGATTGCCGCCGCACTTGGCCGATTGCGCGGGCAGCCTGCCCCGGCTCAGCGCCGGCAAAAGAAGGGAGGCGAGGATGGCAATGACCGCGATGCTGACCAAAAGTTCGAGGAGGGTGAAGGCGTGGGGCGCGCGTTTTGTGGCCGGCGGGTTTTGTTCACGCCGCGCCAGGGCGCGCTCCGCCGAGGCCGCCCGGCCAAGGCATTCAGGGCACAGGCAGCCGGATTCCGCCAGGACGGCGGAGAGCGGAGGGAAATCCGCGCACCAGCAGGCGTTGGAAGCGCGGCATTGGAACCGCGCCCCGCAACGCGGGCAGGTTTTTTGTTCCGGTTCAGTCACGATTCATTGGTCCGCCGGCTGGGCGCTCACCCGGTAAAACTGATACGGCCGGGGCGAATTGGTGTCCTGCAAAATCAAGTTGCCGCCGGTCCCGCCGACCACCGGCCCCGCCGGGAGCCAGGTCTGAAGGTCGGCGCTGGTTTGCAGAACATAATCCCAATTGGTCTGGCTGGCGAATTGCACCCGCCCGGCTCCGTTGACCAGCGCGAGGCTGGAGATGGCCAGCGGCGGCGGCACGACGAGCAGCACGTTGCCGATGGCGCCGTGGGCCAGCAGCGAGCCGTAGGCCATGGCGCCGGAGTAACTTTCCACCGCAAATGTGTCCAGACGGAGATTGCCGAAAACTCCGTAGGTGGCATCATCGAGATTGACGGACGCGGACGGGACAACCGCCGCGCCATTGGTCGTGACGGTGAGCACCGCGGTTTGGTTGCTTGCGGTGAAATTGAGGGTGACTCGCATCACCATCCCCGTCGGCATTTCCACGATCCCATACTCGCTGTCGGCGAAGGTGTTGGCGCTGTCCACAAAAGTTGGGTCAACGGAATTGGTGCTAAAATCATTGTCCCATTGAAAGAAGTCAAATTCCGCCAGGTCCGGCTGGGAAGGATAGCCGCCGCGGAAAAAATCGGGGCTGGTGGCCTGGGCAAAGTTGAGAAAGCCGGCCGCCAGTTCAAAGGTGTCCGGCTGGGCTGGGTTCACCCCGATGGCGTAATCGTTGAGCAGCAGATCGAAGGACACGGAGAAATCGTTGCTCCGGCCCAGGATCATGCCCAGGGGGTGATAGAAATAGCTGTTGGGGCGGGAGGAATCCCAGGTGACCCGGAGATTGTGATTGGCCCGATCCCATTGGAACAGGCTGGCGTCTCCAAACACCTGCCAGCCGTCCAGCGCCGGGTCGTGGGAAAAATCCTCCACGATCGAGACGGCGTGAAGGGTGGAAACGAGCGCCAAGCCGGCCGCGGCTGGGGCCAAGACTGATTTTATTTTCATGACTGATCTTGCAACGTGGTTCCTGTCGGCGGAACGGGTGTAAGAGACCAGTGCGGGAGCCTGAAAACAAAACGCCTTCAGACTCCGGCAAAACGGAGAATGAAGGCATTCACGTCCACTGAAAAACAGTTTCAGGGGCTGGCCTCATCCTTCTCGTTGACGGAGAAGTGGCCGGAAACAATTCCGGCCCGACGAGCATAGCCGCGCTGATGTCCTGACTTCCGGGTTTCAGACCTTTCCCCCGCCTTCCCGGCTCCGTTTCGCGGAACCAGTGGCCCTGGGAGTTAGTAACCCGTCACAGTGGCGCAACCGTCCTCGATTTTCACGAGGTTCCCAGCGCTGACTACGGCTGGATGGCCAAGCCATCCACGGACTTTCAAAGAACAATGGATTGATAACACCGCCGCCGGCCCGCAGGCAAGAAATTTCCCCAAATTAATCATCTTTTTTTGGGCTGTTTCCACAACCGCCGCCGTCAACCTCAGATATTGGGACGGCCACAGCGTCGGAATCACTCTTTCGCCCCGTCAATTTGGAAGTTTGTCCTGGCAACAGCCCGGGGCAAACGCATCTAAAATTCTTTTGCCCAATCTTTTTTCTCGACATGTCCGCCTGCTTTTTTCTAAAATGACTCTGCCCACATTGAAAGACAGCAATGTGGGCAGAGTCATTTTCAGTGTGCTTATCAATCGCGCGACAGGCCTTGGTCAAGGGAGACGGGCGGCGGAGTGAGGGATTTTTGTGATGAAACAAACCACGGATACGGAAGCCGTATCCGGCAAGGATGCCTCATGATTGCTTTTTTTAGGCTGATACATGGGAGGGTCGCGGGTGCCAAACGGTTGGCTCATTGATAAAGCAGCCGATAGAAATTGGCTCCGAGGGCGCTTGAATTGGTCACCACATTGTTGGTTCCTATCAGCGCCACCGCGTCGGTGCAGTTGACCCAGTTGGTCGTGCCCAGGACGCTGTTGGTCTGGAGCGCGAAACCGGTGGAAGGGGCCGGCCAGGAAATCAGGACGTTGGTCCCGGCGAGGGCGATTTGCAGGGCGGGAGCAGAGACGGATTGGACAAGCGCCAGATAGTTGTCGTCCACAAACGCGTCCAAATCGCCGCCAGCGTGGAGATAAAAATTCATGGTGTATTGAACGAACCGGGTTCCGACCGCAACCGGGAATTGGTTGCTGTAGTTCTGCCAGGAGCCGTTATGCGAATCAACTTCCGGCGTGGCGTTGGTCAGAAGCGGTTGGCTGGTCGCGTCCAGAAAAACCAAAGTGACACTGGCGTCGTCACTGAGAGCCCCCTGGTTAAGTCCCTGCTCCCAAAAGGATATTGCCGCCGCGACGTTTCCGGAGTCAATATCCGCGGTGGAAACGCCCTGGAGGCCGGAGAGGCTGACGAGCTGGCTCAGAGAGCCATAGGAGCCGTGTCCGCCGACAAAATAGTAGGCGCCTGAGTGGGTGGGGAAACCGTCTCCGAGCGAGTTGGCCGGATCGCCGAGGAACGGATTGGAGCTTCCGCCAATGGGCCAGCCGGTCAAATCGCCCGTCTCTGCGCCAGGATTGACCAGGAGGTTGGTGGTCGTGACCTGGGCGTGAGAAAGAGTGACGCACGCAAAAAAACCGAGAATCAATCGAAAAATGGTTTTCATCCGGCGCGAACAATATGCGAGTCGGCATGTTTGTGACAAGTAATCATGTTGGTCTCGACAGGCCGGCCAGTCCGTGGAGCGGATGTTTTCGGCCAGAGGCCGAAAACCGCGAGCGAGACGCCCGTGCTCCCATTTTCAGCGGAATCGTGGCTGAGTGAGATCCCGGTTGTCTTCCAGAAATCGAGAGGTTGCCCCCACTTCCCCCCCCCGAAATGGTTATTGCCAGCGCCGGGCATTCTGTGTTTTATTTCCCGCACGGAAGACAAAAACAAACAACGCGCAAGATGTGTCGCCCCGCGGAACCCGGCTTGGCCAGGTTCGCCGGCGATGCCTGATTGCGACCATGCCCACAGGAGATTATGCCCGCATCCCATATTGAATTAGGCGCCCTTGATTACGCCATCATGCTGATCTATGTCGGTTTCGTCATCGGAATCGGTTTTGCCCTCACGCGCTACATGAAGAGTTCGGCGGACTTTCTGACCTCCGGGCGCTCTATCCCGGCCTGGGTGACGGGGCTGGCCTTCATCTCGGCCAACCTCGGCGCGCTGGAGTTGGTGGGAATGGCTGGCAGCGGCGCCAAATATGGCATCGCCACCGCGCACTTTTACTGGGTGGGGGCGATCCCGGCGATGATCTTCCTGGCCGTCTTCATGATGCCATTTTACTACGGCTCAAAAGCCCGCTCGGTGCCGGAATACCTCAACATGCGCTTCGATCAACGGGTGGCCACCCTCAATGCGCTGGCCTTTGCCGTCATGACCGTGTTCGCCTCGGGCATTTCGATGAATGCGCTGGCCAAACTGCTCCACTCGCTGCTGGGTTGGAATTACGATCTGGCGCTCTGGATTTGCTCCGGGGTGGTGCTGATCTATGTGTTGAAAGGCGGCCTGACCTCGGCCATTTACACCGAAGTGCTTCAATTCTTCATGATCGTCCTGGGCTTTGCCCCGGTGGTTTACCTGGGGCTGCAAGATGTCGGCGGCTGGGGTGTGATCAAACAACAGTTGACCGGCGTTGCCGCGCATCCCTCCGCCTTGAATCTCTGGGATGATCCGGCGAAAAGTTTTGCTCCGGACGCCTGGTCCAGCGCGTGGAAGCCGGTTCTGGCGGGGCCTTCTGCCAATCCCATGGGCGTGGATTGGTTCGCGATGGTGTTCGGCCTGGGATTCGTCCTGTCGTTCGGTTACTGGTGCACCAATTTCCTGGTCGTTCAACGCGCCATGGCGGCCAAGAACATGAGCGCGGCGCGGCGCACTCCGTTGATCGCGGCCGTGCCGAAAATGCTTTTCCCCCTGCTCGTCATCCTGCCCGGCATCCTCGCCGTCGCCTTGACCACCCTTCCGAGCAAGGATTACCGCATTCCGCAGGCCCAGATTGAAGCCGCCAATTATGCGCCGGTGATCGCCGCCCTCAATCAGGCCGTGGCGCAACACGCCACCGTGGAGGATGCGGGCAAACAATTGAAAGCAGTGGCTGGCGCGGGCATCAAGTTCAACAAGGCCAAGGTGGAGGCGCTCCTGAAGGACCAGGCAGCCCAGCCAATGAAGGAGGATCAACTCAAGAGCCGCCTGCAAGATGCGGTGGTCAATGACTATGACGGCGTGATTTTCTCGCTGGTGAAGAAGTATTGTCCGCCGGGCCTGCTCGGTCTGGCGCTCACCGGGTTGCTCGCCTCGTTCATGTCCGGCATGGCGGGCAACGTCACCGCCTTCAACACGATATGGACCTACAACATCTATCAGGCCCACCTTGCCCCCAACAAGTCGGATGAACACTATGCCTGGATGGGCCGCTTCATCACCGTGGCCGGCATATTGATCAGCATCGCCTGCGCCTATGTGGCGCGGATGTTCGACAACATCATGGACTTCATCCAGCTCGTATTTGGCTTTGTCAATGCGCCGCTTTTCGCAACGTTCCTGCTGGCCATGTTCTGGGCGCGCTGCACCGCCACGGGGGCGTTCATCGGTTTGATCGGGGGAATCGGCACCTCCGCCCTTTTCCATGGGTTGACCATGGCCGAGGGCAAAGGCGGCTGGATGGGGGCCGACTTGTTTACGTTTAATTCCACCATGGCGCAGAATTTCTGGCTGGCCACCTTCGCCTTCATCGTCTGCTTCCTCCTCACCGCCGGCATCTCCCTCGCCACGCTGCGGACCAAGACGGACGAGGACCTCAAGGGCTTGGTCTATTCCCTGACCCCCAAAATCAAGGACGAGGAGAAATCATGGCTCATGCGGCCCGCCGTGCTGGGCGTCATCCTGCTGCTCTGCTGCGTGGCGCTGAACCTGATCTTCTTTTAAGATTGGGATTAAGATTAAGATTAAGATAATTCACGAAAGGAACAAACAATTATGGGACTCGATATTCGCTGGCCAATTGGCCTCATGTTCACACTCATCGGCGCGCTGTTGACCGGCTATGGCGCGATGACCAGTTCGGACGCAGAAATGTACAAGCGCTCGCTCGACATCAACATCAACCTTTACTGGGGATTGCTGCTGCTGGTCTTCGGCGCCATCATGCTCATCCTCGCCTGGCGCGGCAAAGCCCAGACCAGCCAACCCACCGCCACGGACAAGGTTTAGCATGACATTAACCGAACTCAGCAAATCCACCGCCGCCCAGTTTGCCCAGGCCTACGGACACGCGCCCCGCTGGCTCGCGGCCGCGCCGGGCCGCGTCAACGTCATTGGCGAGCACACCGACTACAATGACGGTTTCGTGCTGCCCATGGCCATTGAGCGTTACACCGTCATCGCCGCCGCTCCCGCCGCCAAAGGAGTCCAGGTGGAATTGCGCTCGTGCGAGGCCGACCAACCCGCCGCGATTGATCTGAGCAAGCCCATGAAACCGTTCGCCAAAGGCGCTTGGGCCAACTACCCGGCGGGGGTGCTGGCCGGCTTCCTGAAGCTGGGCGTCCACTTGGGCGGCTTCGATGCCATGATCCAATCCACCGTGCCGCTGGGAGGCGGATTGTCCAGCAGCGCCGCGCTGGAAGTGGCGATGGCTACGTTGCTGGAGGCGATCACGGAACGGACGCTTGACCCGGTGGAGAAGGCGCTCCTTTGCCAGCAGGCCGAGCACGGCTACGCCGGCGTGCCCTGCGGCATCATGGATCAATTCATTTCCGTCATGGGCAAGAAGGACCATTTGTTGCTGCTGGATTGCCGTTCGCGCCGGACCGAACTGGTGCCGATGAACGATCCTTCCGTCGCCTTGCTCGTGACCAACACCAACGTCAAGCATGAACTGGGCAGCGGCCAATACGCCAAACGCCGCGCCCAATGCGAGGCCGCCGCGAAAATCCTCCGCCTTTCCTCCCTGCGCGATGCCTCTTCCGCCGCGCTCAACCAAGCCAAAGCCGGCATGGAGGAAGTCGTGTTCCGGCGCGCCCGCCACGTCATCGGGGAAATCGAGCGCACCACGCAGGCCGCCCGGGACATCCGCGCCTCCAACTGGCCCGGCGTCGGAAAATTGATGTATGCCAGCCATGATTCCCTGCGCGACGATTACGAGGTTAGCTGCGCCGAGCTGGATGCCGTGGTGGAAATTGCGCGGACCATCGGCGCCGAGGGTGGGGTCTATGGCTGCCGCATGACCGGGGGCGGTTTTGGCGGCTGCACCGTCGCGCTGGTCAAGACCGACGCCGTGGACGCCATTTCGCAGAAGATCGGCCAGGATTACAAACAGAAAACCGGGATTGAGGCGGCCATGTTTGTTTCCCGTCCCGCCGCCGGGGCAACCATTCTGAAAGCGTAGTCCGCGCCCCGCCCGGGGAAAATGAAGACAAAAAAAAGACGCCTTACGGCGTCATTGCACATTATTATCTTTCCGGCAGCCAATCCACCCCCCCACCTGGCTCCGATTTCTACCTTCCGCGCTTACCAATTCGACGGGCAGAAGGCTTCTTCGCCGCGCGGCTTGATGCCGGTATGGAACCCGGTCTCATCCTGGTACCCCATCGGCGCTTGCGCTTCGATGGCGGCGCGCACTTTGGCGATAATTGTCTTGAAGAGGTTGAGATCCCCAACCTGAATTACCGGTGTTGCTTTAGTTAAACTAGTCATATACGCATTCATAGCATCGGCAATGCCAACCGGAATCTTTAGCCATTCTTCCCCTAAAAATGCCGCCAAAACGTTGATTTTCCCAAATTTCCCGCCTATCTGGGCGTTTATCGCCATCTTTTCTGTCCAAAATCAGGGCAGTGTCCTCCAAATACCGTGCAAAAAGTGCCCGGCGGGCGGGGATTGTTCCATTTGGCAATGCCTTGCCGAGTCATTTTTGGTCGCGCCGGATGTCTTCCAACATTCGCCGATAACTGCCTTGAGGTCAGACGCTTGGAAGCGGCGGGTCGGCGATTTTTTCCAGGTCGTCCGGATGCCGCGCGGCCTCCACGGCGTCGCGGGCGACGGCGAGTTGCTCCGGGGCGAAGAGGTTGAGGAGGGAGATTCTCAGGAGCCGCTTACTGCCTTGTAGGGTAATGTGGTCCCATTGGGCGGAGATGACGAAGTTGGAAAACTTCTGGATGCAGCGGCCCCGGACACAGGCTCGCGTGCTTGGCGGGGGTTGGGAAATCGCGCGCCGGACCTGGTTTTCGTCCGGCACCCAGGCCATGGCGCCGGATTGTTCGAGGGCGTAATAGAGGCCCTGCTCGTAGTCCAGCCGGTGATATTCCAAGTCCAGGCTTTGCAGCCACGGATCGTCGTTGGCGAGGTTTTGCGCCGCCTGAAATTCGCGGATCAATGCCAGCTTGGCCACCCAATCGAGCCGGTCGCGGCAGATCATCGGGTCCGTTTCCAAATCCGCCAGCACCTTGCCCCAGTCCTCCCACACGGCCGATTTGGCCGGATCGCTCAAATCGCAAAAGTCGCGCGCGGCCTGCCAATAGGCCCGTTGGACCGCGATGGCGCTGGAGCGGGCGCCGTCCCGGAGAGTCAGATGCCAATGAAACTTGGGATCGCGCGAAATCTCCCGCAAAGCCCGGAGCGGGTCGGCCAGAAGGGGGCAGCGCCAGTTGGGATTGCGCGCCAGGGCTTCCAACGCCAGCGCCGTGACGCCCACCTTCAGGCGGGTGGCGAAGGGCGACATGTTGGCGTCGCCCAGGATGACGTGGAAGCGCCGGTAAAGATCGGGGTTGGCGTGCGGTTCATCGCGGGTGTTGATGAGGGGACGGCGTTGCATGGTGTCCACGCTTTGCAGTTCGCTGAAGAAATCGCCGCGCTGGGAAATCTGAAATGCCGGCCCGACAAACCGGTCCTCCTCTTCGAGGGCGAATTTTCCCGCGCCCGCGACGATCTGCCGGGTGACCAGAAAAGCCTGGACGCCGCGCGCCAGTTTCTCCCACGGCAAGGACCGGGGCAGGAGATAATTCTCATGGCAGCCGTAGCTGTGGCCGCGGAAATCCGTGTTGTTCTTGTAAAGACGCACGGTGGCGCCGCGTTCCTGGGAAAGTTTTTTGGCGCAGCGCGTCAAAATGCGCTCGCCTGCGCGGTCGTGCGCGACCAATTCCTCCAGCTTGGAGCATTCGGGGGTGCAGTACTCCGGATGGGCGTGATCGTTGTAAAAGCGGGCGCCGTTGCCCAAAACGAGGTCGCTTTTGATTTCCACAAAGCTCAATTCGCGCGCTGAATCCTGGGCGAAGTAATGCGCCTCGTCGAAGTCCTGCCTCAATTCTTTGACGTGGAAGCCACGCATGTCGGCGTGCGGATCTTCGCATTCATAATCCCACCGCATGAGGACGCCGGATTGGGTGGCGCTGCGCACCAGGGCGATGGACTCGGCCACCACGTCCAGGTTGTCCTCATAGTCGCGGGCAATCCCAATTTCGGTTTCGATGCCGAATTGGGTGATCAGGCTCTCACTGGTCATGGCCGCGGAGGCGTCCTGCATCAAATGATGCCCGTGGCCTCCCCCTCCCTCGGGCGCGGGCGGATGGGGCCGAGCTTGATCACGTTGTCGGGATCGAAGTCGGTCAGCTTGAGCCAGTCTTCGGTGATGTCGGTGGGCGGGAAGAGGTCGTTCTCGGCGTATTCCCTTTGCAGGGCGAGGAGAAGGTCGGCGCGGGTGAGGGAGGTTTCGATTTTTGTGTCAATGGCGCGTCGGATGGCGAGACTTTTTGCCCGCTCGACAATGGCGGCAATGATCGCCCCGCTGGCCAGGTCGCCGCGGTAGAGATAATCTCTTTTGCCGCTGCGATAGACGATTTCCAAAAACTGGTTCTCCGGCGCCCGCGCGTAATGGGCTTCCGCCAGGGTTTGGGCCAGAACTTGCCGAGGCTCGGCCAGCGGCAAAGTTTCCCGGAGATAGATTTCGTAAATGCGTTGCGCCCCTTCCCGGTTCGGACGGTTCACCTTGATCTTCCGGTCAATCCGGCCGGGACGCAAAATCGCCGGATCAATCAGGTCGGCCCGGTTGGAGGCCAGGATCACCACCACGTTTTGCAGCGGTTCCAGCCCGTCCATCTCCGAGCAAAACATCGGCACGACCGTGCTCAAGATACTGTGATAGCGCCCTGCCCGCCGCGTGCCCAAAATGGATTCCGCCTCGTCAATAAAGAGGAAGGCGAGCGACCCTTCGGCGGCGCGCTCGCGGCATTGGGCAAACAAATCGCGCACCTGCCGCTCCGATTCGCCCACCCACATGTTCAGGATTTCCGGCCCCTTGACGTGCAGGAAAAACTCGGGATGGTCCACGCCCGTTTCGGCGCGAATCTGCCGCCGCAGATTGAAGGCGGTGGCTTTGCCCAGCAGCGTCTTGCCGCAGCCCGGCGGCCCGTAAAGAAGAAATCCCTTCGGCACGGTGTGCTCGAATCGCTTGAAAAGCGCGCGGTGCAGAAACGGCAGCTCAATCGTGTCCCGAATCCCCCGCACCGCCTCGTCCTGCCCGCCGACCGCCGACCAGGGAAGTTCGGCCACCGTCTCCAAAGCCCGCTCGATGCGTTTGCCCACGCCGATGACTTCGAGCGCGACGCGTTGGTTGGCGTCCAGACGCACTTCCATCCCCGGCTTGAGTTTTTCCTTGGCGAGCAAGGCCGAGCGAAGCAGCACCGAGGCCACCAGCCCTGATTCCTGCCCGATGCGCAAGCGCCCGCCCGAAAGCAGCTCATCAATCCGCACAATCGGCCCGTTGCGATCAAAGCCAAGCCCGTGGACGACGGCAAAAGCTTCATTGAGCAGAACGCGCTGGCCGACTTGCAGACTGGCCAGCGGAATTTGCGGATCCAGGCGGCAGACATAATCCGAGCCGCCGGCGCAGACATGGGCCTTGTCCGGTTCCACCGCCATCAAAAACGTCCCGAGGCGCCAAGCGGGCGCGCGAAGTTTTTCCACGGCCGCGTCGAGCTTTTCGATGGCCTGGCGCGCTTGATCGTTGATTTCCTCGATCTCGGCCACGCGGTCGCGCAGATAAACCATGTCCAGGATGGAACTGTGGCGCGGGGGGAGTTTGCCGACGATCATGTCCACCAATTGGAGCGGCGAAAGAGCGTCCAGTTGCTCGCGGGACAGAAACGGTTCGGCCACAGCCGGCGAGGGTTGGCTTCCGGGCGGCGATGACTTGGGCGCTGGGCTTTGGGCCGCCGGCTTTTTCTTCGACTCAGCCATTTGACCTACGGTAATCCGCCCCGGCGATTTTGCAACGGCCCGGCGCGATTTTTTCCTATTTATGCGCCGGGCTTTCCATAAAGCCGCCGGATCGGAAATGAAAAGATTCACGGTTGAATAATTTAAATCCCGGAGTAAACTGCGTTCACCGTGAGTCCGGCATATCTGAAAGAACTTGGCTGGTTGCTGATGTCGATACCTTTCGGTGTCGTTTTGGGAATCGGGGTCTTTTTCTCCTATTGTGCCTGGCGGCAGCGGAGGATTACGCGCTCACTTTCCAGGGGCAACGAGGACGCGAATTATCCCGGCGGCGCCAAGTTCGCTTCCGGCTTGTCTGTTTTTGAACGGCCGTCCCGCTGGCTGGCCGTCAAATCCAACAACTCCGCGGCCGTGCAGGCGGCGTTGAATTTGCATCATGCGGTGCCTTGTTCGTGGGAGGAAGGATTGGTGGAAACGCGAGAGGACAAGCTGTTTGTTTCGCCGCCGATTTCCGGGTGGGTTTTGGTGGTGGGACCCGGCTTGCCGGAGCCGGCGGAGGATGTGGATTTTTGTTACCGGTTTCTCCGGGAATTGAGCCGGAAGCTGGGGAACGTCCAGTTTTACAGTGTCAACCGTGTCCTGAGCCATCATGCCTGGGCGCTGCTGGAAGGGGGCGAGGTCTATCGGGCCTATGCGTGGGCGGGCGAGACTCTCTGGAACGAAGGCTTTGTCACCGCGGCGGAAAGGGAGCTGGAAATGGTCTGCTTTGATTATGGCGTCGAGGCCAACGTCTTTTCCTCCCGGGAAGCGCTGTCGGGCGTTTCCGAAAAACTGAATCAACTGGCGGCGCGGTGGAGCCTGGACCCGGCGGCTCTTCCACAGTCCACCTGGAAGGCGCATGGTGTGGTGGGGGAGTTTTTGCCATCCTGACCGGTTGGATTGCGCCTGGAAGATTCAGGGGCCATCTTGCAGGATGCTGAACCTCAGCATCTTACATGTCGTGCTTCCTCCCTTTTCCTGAAGGGCATCCTCTCCGCCAGAAAAGTTTGAACATTTTTTTTCCAAATTGTCAAAATTCCAGTTGGCCGGTTAAACTTGCGTTGGAAGGGCGCAAGTGTTAATAAGTCCGTTTAATACATGCTCCAGTGCTGATAATTATTGGAAATTGAAATGATTAAAGTTGAGAGATTGAGCAAATCGTTCGGCCCCAAGCTGGCCGTCAATGAGGTTTCCTTCACGGTGGAACGGGGGGAAGTGCTCGGGTTTCTCGGCCCCAACGGCGCCGGAAAATCCACGACCATGCGCATGATCACCGGCTTCATTCCGCCCACGGCCGGCAGGGTCACGGTCGGACGTTTTGACGTGGCCAAGGATCCGCTGCCCGCCAAAAGGCTGATCGGCTATCTGCCAGAAAACGCCCCGGCTTACACGGACATGACGGTGGAGGGATTCCTGAAATTCTGCGCCGAACTGCGCGGGTTGAGCGGGCAGGCCAGGAACAAGGCGGTGGAGAACGTGGTGGAAATGTGTTTCCTGGAATCGGTCCGTTTCCAAAGCGTGGACACGCTTTCCAAGGGCTATCGCCATCGCACCTGCTTCGCCCAGGCCATCATTCATGACCCCGATATTCTGGTGATGGACGAACCGACCGACGGGCTGGACCCGAACCAGAAACACGAGGTGCGCTCGTTGATCCGGCGGATGGGCGAGCGCAAAGCGATCATTTTTTCGACCCACATTTTGGAGGAGGTGGAGGCGGTTTGTTCCCGGGCCATCATTATTGACCGCGGGCAGATCGTCGCCAACGGCACGCCCCAGCAATTGAAGGCCAAATCCGAGACGGCGGGAACCGTGCTGCTCATCGCCGGCGGGGTGGCGGGCGCCCTGATGGTGGAACGGCTGTCCACCGTTCCCAACGCGCGCAAGGCCACGATTATCAAAGAGGAAAAGGGGAAGGTCTGGGCGCGGGTTTATCCCAAAGCGCCCAACCAAAACGGCGAACTGGCCCGCCACGTGCTGGCCGCCGCCGCCGGCTGGCAGGTGGAGGAAGTGCGCACCGATGAGGGCCGGCTGGATGAAGTCTTCCGCGCCATCACCCTCCCGGAAACCGCCAAGGAGACCGCGAAATGAACGCCCTGACCAACATCAAGACCATCGCCAAACGGGAGCTGGGCGGATATTTTTCCGCGCCGGTCGCCTACGTTTTCATCGTCATTTTCCTATTGTTGACTGGTTTCTTCACCTTCATGGCCGGCGGATTTTTCGAGCGCGGCCAGGCCAGCCTGGACGGCTCGTTTTTCATGTGGCATCCCTGGCTGTATCTGTTCCTGGTGCCGGCGGTGGGGATGCGGCTGTGGGCGGAGGAACGGCGGGTGGGGACGCTGGAGTTGTTATTGACAATGCCCATCACCGCCTGGCAGGCCATCGTCGGGAAGTTCGTCGCCTCCTGGCTCTTTCTGGCGCTGGCGCTGGCGCTGACCTTCCCGGTGGTCCTGACCGTCAACTATCTCGGCGCGCCGGACAACGGGGTGATCTTCACCGCTTACGTGGGCAGCTTTCTCATGGCCGGGGCCTATCTGGCCATCAGTTGCATGACCTCGGCCATGACCCGCAACCAGGTCGTCAGCTTCATCCTTGCGGTGGTGATCTGCCTGTTTCTGGTGCTGTGCGGCTTTCCGCCGGTGACCAACCTGCTGGCCCGGATGGACAAGCCCTGGCTGGTCAACCTGGTCGCGGCCTTCAGCGTGATGACCCATTTCGGTTCCTTCAGCAAAGGGGTGCTGGATTCCCGTGATGTGATTTTCTTCGGCTCGGTCATCGGGTTCTCACTTTTCACCACCGGCGTGATTCTGCGCAGTCACCGCGCCGGTTGATTCTCCGCATATCCCATGAAGGAAAAAAACTTTGAAACCATTCTTTACTCCAGCGCGGGCGTGGCGGCGATGTTCGTGGTGCTGCTGGCGTTCTATGTTGTCACCAGCGCGTTCAAGGAGCGGATGGATCTGACGGCGGAAAAGGCCTACACCCTTTCCCCCGGCACCCGCAACATCCTCGCCAAGCTGGATTCGCCCGTCACCCTTCGCTTTTATTGCAGCCAGGCGGAAATGCCGCCGGTGCTCAAGCCCTTCGCGCAGGAGATTGAGGATTTGCTGGGCGAATATCAGCAGGCCGGCAAAGGCAAAGTCATCCTCGAAAAGTATGATCCCCGGCCCGATTCCGACGCCGAGGATTCCGCCCGCCTCAACGGCGTGCAAGGCCAGCCCCTGCCGAGCGGCGACCGGATTTACCTGGGCCTCTCGGTGAGCCGGATGGACGACAAGGTGGCGCTGCCCTGGCTGGACCAGGGGCGCGAACGATTGCTCGAATACGACATTTCCCGCGCCATCAGCCGGGTGATCAATCCCACCCCGGCCACCGTCGGCGTCATGAGCGTCTTGCCGGTTTTTGGCGAGGAGCCGAATCCCATGACCATGCAAATGGGCCGCGCCACCGCGCCACCGTGGACGTTCATTACCGAACTCAAAAAAGATTTCACCGTCCGCGAAGTCCCCATCACCGCCGCCAAAATTGATCCCGAAATCAAGGTGCTGCTCGTCGTTCATCCGCGCGACATCAGCGAGGCGACGCAATACGCCCTGGATCAATTCGTGATGCGGAGCGGGAAGCTGATCGCGTTTTTGGATCCGCACGCCTACTTTGACCAGAAGCACGACCAGATGGCGCAAGTCCTTGGGGAAAGCTCCGGGCAGTCCTCCCTGCCCAAGCTGCTCAAAGCCTGGGGACTGGACATGGACCTGAACAAAGTGGTGGCCGACCTGAACTGCGCCCTGCGCAATCCGCAGACCGGCGGCCCCGTCCCGACGGTGTTAGTGTTGACACGAAAGAACGTGAACGAGGACGACGTGGTGACGGGGGAAATAGACAACCTGGAGTTCGCCTTTGCCGGGGCCTTTACGGGCAAGCCGGCCGACGGCTTGAAAGAAACCGTCCTGGCCCAAAGCTCGACCAATTCCGAGATGGTGGAAGGCATCACCGCCAGCCTGGGCGGCGACCAGATACTCCGGGACTTCAAGGCTTCGGACGTCAATTATCCCCTGGCGGTGCGCCTGGCCGGCAAATTCAAAACCGCCTATCCCGAAGGCAAACCCAAGGCGGGGCCGGCGAACAAGGACGAACCCAATCTGGAACCCGCCGACGAACCGCAACTCAAGGAATCCCCCGCCAACAGCGCGGTCATTCTGGTGGCCGATAGCGACATGCTGGCCGACCAGGTCTGCGTGCGGGTGCAGGATTTTCTGGGCTATCGCATTGCCCAGCCCCTCAACGGCAATCTGAACCTGCTGCAAAGTTGCGTGGAGCAAATGGCGGGCGACAGCGATTTGATCAGCTTGCGCAGCCGCGGCAGCCTGAACCGTCCGTTCACGCGGCTGCAGGAAATGGAGGCGCGGGCCAGCCGGGAAGGCGAGGCCAAGGTCAAAGAACTGGAGGCCAAGCGCGACGCCGCGCAGCAAAGGATCAGCGAGCTTCAGGCCAGCAAGAAGGGCGGCGCCCAGCAGCAATTTATTCTTTCCCCCCAGCAGCAGCAGGAACTGGAGAATTTCCAAAAGGCGGCGGCCGAGACCAACAAGGAATTGAGGGAGGTCCACAAGAACTTGCGCAAGGACACCGACTCCATGGAGGCATGGATCCGGGTCATCAATATCGGCGCCATGCCCGCCTTGGTGGCTGTCACCGGAATTGTCCTCTCCATCGTTAAACGCAAAAGAACCGCGGCAAAATGAATCGCAAACAATTGATCCTGGTTTTCCTCGCGCTGGCCATTTTCGGCGGCGCGAGCTTGGTTTTGCTCAAACGCAGCAATCAATCCTGGTCCGAGCCGCAAGGCAAAATGGGCCAGAAGCTCTTCCCCAACTTCCCCCTCAACGATGTCGCCAGCCTTCACCTCAAAAGCCAGGAAGAACTGCACCTGGTCAGGAAGGGGGGGATGTGGCGGGTCCAGGAACGAGGCGATTATCCGGCCAACTTTTCCCAGATCGGCGAGTTGATGGTGAAACTGGCCGGGCTGAAAATCTCCCAGTCCGAGCCGATCGGCTCCTCACAACTGGCGCACATGGAACTGGAGCCGCCCGGCAAAGGCGCCGGCTCCGGCACGCTCCTGGAACTCAAGGACGAACAGGGCAAAATGATCCAATCCATGATGCTGGGCAAAAAGCACGTGGAAGAATCCAGCCGCCCGTCTCCCTATGGCGGAGGAGAGTATCCCGATGGCCGCTATGTCATGTTGGCCAATGACAGCAAGGACGTTCTTTTGATTTCCGATCCTTTGAGCAACCTGGAGCCAAACGCCGAACCGTGGTTGAACCGGGACTTCTTCAAAATTGAAAAGCCCCAATCCATCTCTCTGGTCTCGACCAACGCGACCAATTCCTGGAAACTCACCCGCGAAACCGAGACCGCGCCCTGGGTGCTGGCCGACGCCGGCGCGGACGAGACATTGGATTCCAACAAGGTTTCCTCCATCGCCGGCACGCTCAGTTACCCCAGCTTCGTGGACGTGGCCTCCAACGCCGCCCCCGCCCAAACCGGCCTGGACACGCCGTTGCTCGTCACCATCAGCACCTTCGACCATTTCACCTACAACCTCAAAATCGGCCGGAAAACGGCGGAGGATAACTATGACCTGAGCCTTTCCGTGGCGGCCGATTTCCCCGCGGAACGGACCGTTGGCAAAGAGGAGAAGCCCGAAGACAAACTGAAACTGGACAAGGAATTCCAGGCCAACACCAAGACCCTTCAGGACAAGCTGAACCAGGAAAAGTCTTTGGGCCAGTGGGTTTACGTGGTCAACTCCGGGCTGGTGGATCCGCTGATCCGCGACCGTGCGCAACTGCTGGTGGAGAAAAAAGAAGAAAAGCCCGCGGACAATCCCGCCGCCGCCAAGCCTGCCGCCCAATCCACGCCTGGCGCGACCCTGGACGTCTCCCCCACCGTTCCCGGCGCACTACCCGAGATCGAGTCACCGAAGTAGTCGGAATTGCCAGCCCAATACTTGGTTGTTCCATCTCGCCCCGCGTGGGCAAGTCGGCGCCCCGCCGACCAAGCCCGACTCGGAAAGCGGAGAATGCCCCCCGGCTGAAAACCCAAAGACAGTTTGATCGTTCTATCGCCTTAACGGCTTGACTTGGGTGCCGGCGGAGACACCCTTCCCGGCGTTAGCGGTCAGAAACCGTTCGAGTGTCGTTCAGTCGGCTAATGAAACGAGAGCCTTTTGAGGTGGTCGCAATATCGCCTGCGCCAGGCGCTGGAACTGCGCTCCGTCGCCAGCGCAAGATGCCTTCGCCGAATCACTTTTGCCACAACGACGCCGGATTCACTTTGATTGAGCTATTGGTCGTGATTGCCATCATTGCCCTCCTGGCCGCCCTCTTGCTTCCGACTCTGGCCAGGGCGAAGGCCAGGGCGGATGTCCTTCATTGCATGAGCAACTTGAAACAGTTGCAGAATGCCTGGCACATGTATGCCAATGAGAATAGTGATTTTCTTGCGGGCAACGATTGGCAGAGTGAGGCGGGCGCAAACGGGACGATGCGCGGGAATTCCAATTGGGTGACGGGGTGGCTGGATCCCCGCCAGTCGGACAATACGGACAACACCAACACTCTTCTGTTGCTCGATCCACAATGGGCCTCGCTCGGGCCTTATACCAAGTCGGCCAAATTGTATCACTGCGCGGCGAGCAGAGTCACGGCCAGGGAAGGCGATGGTTATTATCCGGTGGCGCGCACCATATCCATGAGCGGTTGGATGGGATACAACAGCACCCTGTGGAACCAGGGCTGGCAGTTGTTCCAGAAGACCGCGGACTTGGTCAGACTTTCGCCCGGCGATGCGCTGGTTTTCATTGATGAGCGGGACGACAGCATTGATGACGGCTATTTTGCGATAGATATGGTGGTCCAGCAGTTGGCCAATTTCCCAGCCGGTTATCACGCGGGCGCTGGAGCGGTTACTTTTGCCGATGGCCACGCGGAAATTCATCGCTGGCGGAGTCCGGAGGTCCTAGTCCGGCAGCAATCAGGGGTTGAGGCCGTAAAACATGAATTTCTCCCGGTGTCGCCGAACAACGCCGATTTGGTTTGGCTGCGCACCCATGCCACCAATCCCAAATAACTGATGTGCCCGTCCGCGGTTCACTGGACAAAGCCGACTCACCCCTCCGCTTACTTGGCGCCGGGGGCGTTGGTCTGCGATGCCGGGGGATTGGTCTGGCTCCGCCTCATGGCTTCCTCCAGCGACATGACTTCGACGTTGCTCCCCCTCTTCAATTCTTCGGCGGAAGGCACGCGAACGATATCCGAACTGGTCTGGGGACCGGGCCGCGTCGGAGACAGGCTGACGGAGGGCGTTCCCGGGTTTTGGACACCGACCTGTGGCGTAACTGCGGGGGGGGCGCTCCTTACCGGGGGTGGCGGCTTGGGCCGGGAAGACTCCAATTCCACGTCAAAAATCAGCGCCGAATACGGGCCGACCTTCGGTGCTTGCATCGGGCTGCCCAAAGCCGGTTGATCGTTAAAAGCCAGTTGGTAGGGAAGAAAGACCGTCCATTTGGAGCCGGATTTCATCATCGTCAGCGCCTCACCCAGGCCGGGCGGCAATCCCTGCGCCATTACTGCGATTTCGCGGTGTTCGACTTTCAGGACTTCCGTCCCATCAATCAGCTTGGCGGTAAAGCTCACCGTGGCCAGATCGTTGGTGGCGGGCTTTTCCCCGTTGCCCTCCTTGAGCACCTTGTATTCCAATCCATTGGTAAGCTGCGTGACTCCCGCGGCAGTGGCATTTTCCTCCATGAATTTCATGCCCTTGGCTTTGTTTTCGTCGCCCGTGGCGAGCATCTTTTTAATGTCCTCCTGGACCTTTTCCCGGCGATACGTCGTTTCCTGGTTGAGGAGGTTGGTGACTTGCTGGAAGGTCATGCTCATCGTGGCCCCGGCAATCGCGTTGGAATACCCTTCCACAAACTTGGAAATCTCCAGATCCACCTTTGGGTCGAAGCCGGAACGCGCCAAGGAATTGGAGGTCAACCCCGCAAAATAAACGCCGTAGGCGTAACTGAGATCATTTTTATCAGGCGGTTCCGCCGGCTTGGCCAGAGAGGGCGGCATGAGGGCTGGGCCGGCGGGGGCGGCGCCGGCTGGCGGGGCGGCTGGGGGTGAAACACTGGGCTTTGCATCCTGGGCCAGCGCCCCGGACGACATCAGTCCGATGACCAAAAATGAGATTTGTTTTAATTTCATTTGCTAATTAAATGCACTTTGTTCAAACGCGGGTCCGAGGCCCGCTCTTATCCCCGTTCTTTCCGAAACGGGGCGCAATAGTTACCACAGGCGCTCCGGCATGTCCAGCCCGTCTTTTCGTCCTTTTTCGCCCGTTGGCCCTGCCGCCGGTTGCCTCCCCTCCCCAATCCGCCCTTGCCTTGGTGCCGAAGGCGGGACTCGAACCCGCACGCCATTTTACTGGCCCAGGATTTTAAGTCCTGTGCGTCTGCCATTTCGCCACTCCGGCCATCCATCTGGAGAGTGGTGCGTTCTCCCCCTGAAAACAAGCTTCATCGGTCATTTTTCCAGTTCCCAGCGGGCAGCTTTAAGGCTGACCCCTCTGGATGAAAAAGGGGGATTACTCGGTTTTGAATCTCGTCTCCCCGGGCGGCGGTCGCGGCTGGAGATCCGTGGCGGTTGCCGGAATGAACTCGATGACATCGGCGCGGATCGCGGTTCGCGGGAGGGAAAACAGGACGTAGTAGGTGGCGTCTTTTTCCATGATCAGGTTCACAAGCGTCTGCGGCCGGCCCGGCTGCATATCGGCCTGGGCATAGAGCCGGCCCATGGCTTTGGTGAATTTTGCGGGAACAATCGTCAGGATGCCGAGCAGGGCGAATCCGGAGCTTTGTCCTGCCACGTTGGTCTTGATCACAATGAAATTCTTGTCCTGCAGCCGCACGTCGGTGTTGTTGTGGATCTCCAATGCCGATGCGTTCGGAGAACCGATCACCGAAGCGGCGGACAGTGCGGAAGCTCCGGCGCAACCGCCGGCCAGCGCGGCAAGTCCCAGAAGCGCGAGGAGCGCCAGGAGATTCGGACGGCTGGAAGCGGCTTTTTCCGCAACTTGAGGCATTTGGGCCACAGAGCATTGCTCTTGTCTAACTCTCATAAGGCCGGGGCTTTCGTTCTTTGCGTTTTGTTTTTGTTCTCGGTTGGCGTCCGGCTTAGACCGGGTTTGAGAAACCGGCTGCACTGCGGTCCGCAAGAGCGCCAACCTGTATATTGCGCTGGCGGGGCGGTTTCGCTATGGGGTATAACCCTACTGCGATGACGAAGAGACGCTTTCTCCTTTGCTGCGCCTGGCTGGCTCTGGCCGGGACGGCCGCGCCGGCCCAGCCGCCGGCAACCAATGCGGCCGCCGCCAAGAATCCCGACGCCCTGCGCGACGTTGTCCTGCTGGTCATCCGCCACGCGGAAAAACCGGAGACGGGGATGGAACTGGCCCCGGCGGGGGTTGAGCGGGCCAATGCTTACACCAATTATTTCAAAAACTTTACCGTTGACTCAAAGCCGTTGAAGCTGGACTGCCTCTTCGCCGCCGCCGATTCCAAGAACAGCCATCGTCCCCGCCTGACGTTGGAACCATTGGGCAAATCGCTCGGCCTGGCGCTGGACCTGCGCTTCAAAGACAAGGAGCCCCACGCGCTGGCCGGCGAACTTCAATCCACGCCTCACGGCCGGCAGATCCTGATCTGCTGGCATCACGGGCAAATCCCCGCGCTCCTGGCGGCCCTGGGCGCCGATCCGGCCAGGCTGCTGCCCGGCGGGAAATGGCCGGACGACGTGTTCAACTGGGTGATCCAATTGCGCTACGATCAGAACGGAACTCTCCTTCCCGGAGAAACCAAAGTCATCCACGAAAACCTCCTGCCCGGCGACGCCGCCCAACAACCCGCCGCGCCATAACCCATGACTAGCAAACGCATGCTGATTCTGGCGAACTCGACCAAGCATCATCCAATGCGCTGCGTTGCTGGACGTGAATTGCTGGAGAACGGCGTCGGAAACACCAAGTGGGGTGGATGGATCAGGCCGGTGTCAAATCGTGACGAAGGAGCTTTGACCGTTGTCGAACGCCAACTCGCGAACGCGACTGACCCCAAGCCGCTTGATGTCGTTCAGATGCAGATCAGTGATCGGGACAACAGTCCGATGCAGCCGGAAAATTGGCTGATTCACGCCGGGCAACCTTGGACCAAAGAGCGATCCTGTGACACGCAAGCATTGTTGCCGCTGGTTGAGGAACCAGACAGTTTATGGCTTGACCCGGCTCAAAAAAGTGATCGAGCAAGTGCGGCCGCCCTTCAGCGATTACCGAATTTTCAGTCGCTTTACCTGATTCGCCCGGAAGCTTTCCACTTCCATATTCGTTCCAGAGTATGGGAAGGATACGCCAAGAAGCAACAGCGTGGGCTGTTCACTTATCGAGGACGACACTACGATTTCGCTTTGACTGATCCAGTGATCGGCCAGAAATACTTTCCGGATTATCCGGGAACACAAGAAGGTTATATTCAGCCAAGCGACTCGCGTCGGATTCTTCTTTGCGTAAGTCTGACGCCGCAGTTCCACGAACTTCACTACAAAGTGATAGCCACTGTCCTGGAACTTCTTGTATGAGCGCAGACGTCCATCCATCGGTGTTCACCATAGGTCATTCCAATCTGGAATTGCCGAAATTCATAGGCTTGCTCGAGCGGCATGGCATCCAGGCCATAGCTGACGTGCGCTCGTCACCTTACAGCCAATACAATCCTCAGTTCAATCGTGAGCCGCTGCAACGCGTGTTGCAGGAGCATGGGATCGTCTATGTGTTTCTCGGGGCCGAACTGGGCGCGCGACGGTCGGAGCGTGAATGTTATGTGGAGGGCAGGGCGGACTATGCTCTGATTTCGCGCACACCGGCGTTCGCACGTGGCCTTGACCGCGTTATTCAAGGAGCAGCGAGGATGCGTGTCGCGCTCATGTGCGCTGAAAAGGATCCGCTGGATTGCCATCGCTGCGTCCTGGTGTCTCCGCACTTGCGCCGGCAAGGGCTGAACATTTTCCACATTCTCACAGACGGGAGGCTCGAAACTTACGAGCAGACGGAGAGCCGCCTGCTGCACTTGTTCGAACTTCCAGAGCGCGAATTCTTCCGCTCGACGGATGAAATCGTCGCCGAGGCTTACAGGATGCAAGGTGACAAGATCGCGTATCATGACGACGAACTGGCCTTGCGGGAAGAACCGCCGCCCTATGGATATTGAACTTTTCACCATCGGATTTACACAGAAGTCCGCCCGTGAGTTCTTCACGGACCTTGCGAACGCCGGGGTCAAGAGGGTCGTGGATGTCCGGCTGAACAACAACTCTCAGTTGGCAGGCTTCTCAAAAAAGGAGGACTTGGCCTACTTTCTCAAGCAAATCGCGGACATTGACTATGTGCATTTGCCCGAATTGGCGCCGACACAGGAAATTCTCGATGCTTACAAGAAACACAAAGGTGACTGGATGATTTACGAGCGCCAATTCCTCGATTTGATGGCCCGGCGCGAGATTGAAAAGAAGTTTCAACCGGAAATGCTTCAGCAAGCGTGCCTTCTGTGTAGCGAACATTTGCCGCACCATTGCCATCGTCGGCTCGTCGCCGAATACCTCAACGCCAAGTGGGGCGGCATCAAGACCAAACATCTGGTCTGATCCCACGCCGGCAACTTTGCAGCCTTCTGTGACCATTGACCCCCCCCTTCAGGGCATCCCAGTGGCGCAGCCGTATCCGCTGTTGTTCGCTACCATCAGCGGCGCGAACCTTTGCGGGTTGTGGCTTCCCAAGCCCGCCACAAGATGGATGCCGCAAGTCACGGAGGAACATTACGGTTTCAGAGGATCGGGCTTTGCCCCGTCCCGCTGCCGCCGTCTCACCGTGCGTCTGGCTTCCCGTCCACCAGCCGGCGGAGGCCGAGCGGGTTGGCTTCTTTCAACTCGTCCGGCAAGACCTCGTCGGGAAAGCCCTGGTAACAAAACGGGCGCACAAATCGTTCGATGGCCAGCGTCCCAACCGCTGTGGAGCGCCCGTCCGACGTCGCCGGATACGGTCCGCCGTGGACCATGGAGGGGCAAACTTCCACGCCGGTCGGAAATGCGTTGAACACCAGCCGGCCCGCCTTGCCTTCCAGCACAGCCAGCAGGTCGCGGTTTGCCGCCAAATCCCCCGGCGTGCCGTGGATCGTGGCCGTCAACTGCCCCTCCAATTTCTGCGCGGCGGCGAGCATCTCCTCGCGCGAACCGCATGTCGCCACCAAAGTGGACGGCCCGAAAACTTCCTCCATCAAGGCGGGATTGCTCAAAAAAGTGGCGGCGTCGGTGGTGAACACCACGGCGCCGGCCTGGGCCTTGCCGGGGCCGGCGTCCGCCTTCACCGCCGCCGCGGGCGACACCCCGGAGATCCGGGAAAACCGCTCCACTCCCCGCCAATAAGCCGAGCAAAGATCGGGCGTGAGCATGGTGCCGGGCGGGGTGGATGCCGCCAGACTTTCGAGCTTCTTTAGAAAAATCCGCGCCGCGGGTCCCTCCTGCAAAAACACCAGACCCGGATTGGTGCAAAACTGTCCCAGGCCCAAGGTAAACGAACCATGCTGGGCCGCCGCCAGTTCCTCGGGCTTCTGTTTCAATATTTCCGGCAACAAAAACACCGGATTGATGCTCCCCATTTCCGCGTACACCGGAATCGGTTCAGACCGCGCCGCCGCCGCGTCCATCAACGCCCGTCCGCCTGAGCGCGAGCCGGTGAACCCGACCGCTTTGACGCACGCCTGCTTCACCAGCGCGATGCCCACTTGCGCGCCGGCGCCATACAGCATCGAGAAAAGTCCCTCCGGCGCGCCGCCATCCGCCGCCGCCCGCTGGATCAATTGCGCCATCATTTCCGAAGTGCCCGGATGGCCGCCGTGCGGTTTGACAATCACCGGGCAACCGGCCGCGAGTGCCGAGGCCGTGTCGCCGCCCGCCACCGAATAGGCCAGCGGAAAATTGCTCGAACTGAAAACCACCACCGGCCCCAGCGGCGCCCACATCATCCGCACGTCGGGCTTGGCCATCGGTTTGCGGTTCGGCTCCGCGTGATCAATCCGCGCGCGGGTCCACGATCCTTCTTCGATCGTCCCGGCGAACATCCGCAATTGGCCGAAAGTCCGGGCCATCTCGGCTTGCAGGCGCCCAAGGGGAAGAGCGGTTTCCAGGTTCGCGCGTTGGAGGATGGCCGGGGCGTTGGCCTCGATCAGTTCGGCGATCCGCCGCAGCAGCGCGCCCTTGCGTTTGCCGGGCCACCGGCCATATTCCGCAAAAGCCTTTGCCGCCAGCCGTGCGGCATTCTCCACGTCCTGGGCTGTGGCGTGGTAGTAAGGCGGCTCCAGCGCCGCGCCGGTGGCGGGATTGTGATAGGAGACCGGATTGCCGGAGGGCGCGACGCGGTTGCGGCCCACGATGGAAAGACCTTCGAGTTTCATAAATCAAACGGAGTTGGACCAGCGGCTTACGAGTTCATTCCGTGCGCCGTCAGCATCCATTATTCTCGAGCGATGCGCAATCCGCAAAAAAGGCGGGGTTGACTTCCGGTCAGACCGGCTCGGCGAAGATCGGCGCGCCAGGCAGTTCCCTGGCGCAAGGCCGCAGGAACCGCGCCAGCCAGATGCAGAGCAAGACGCAACCCAGGGAGAGCATTCCAGCGATGGGAAAACGGGTGATTTCCTTATGCGGCCCCTGGCCCACTATGTGTCCGCTAACCCAGGACGCCAGGCCGCAGGAGAATTGTTGCACCGATGAATTGACGCTCATGAAGCCGCCCCGATAGCGCGATTCCACCGTCGCCGTGATCATCGCCATCGCCGGAACGAACCGGCCCGACATGCAAATCATCAGCAAGGTGGACGTGGCTAGGGCGACCGCCAGCGGCACGCGCGGCAAATTCGTCAAGGCAATGATCGGAACCGCGGCGGACAGCGACATGAGCGTGAAGACGCGCCCCTTGCCGGCGCGGTCCGCCCAGCGGCCGATCCAGTTCATGCTGAACAATGTGCATAATCCGCCCGCCAGATAAATGAACGGCAGTTGGTGCTCGGTCAAATGGACGTTGTACACCATGTAAGTGGCCAGATTGGGAAAAATGGCAAAACCGGCGCACGTCAGCACAGACATGAAAAGAAAAGCCATTTGATGGCTTGGTTCGATCAGCACAGCCCACATGCGCGCGGCGGGATGGACGCCGGGGGCGTGCCGCAAATGGCCGCGCAACGAGGGCACGATGCGGACCGTGGCCAGAAGAATCGGCAGGCTGATCCCGGCAATGGCAAAAAAGGGCACATGCCAGGAAAACTTGGACGCAACCACCAGGCCCATCGGCACCCCCACAATCGAGGCGACAGAAAAGGACGACATCACCAAGCCCATCGCCGCGCCCCGGCGTTCTTCCGGGATGACATCGCCGATGATGGCCAGGATCAACGCCCCGCTCACGCCGCCAAACGCCCCCGCCACCGTCCGGGCGGCGACGAGCAGATGGTAGGTCGGGGCCAGCGCGCAAAGCAGTGTCCCCAGCGCGAAACCAAGAAAGAGCCAGAGCAACGCCGTCTTGCGATCAAAGTGGTCGAGAAAAAATCCGGCCGCCACGCCGGAAATGCCGGCGGCAATGGCGTAGGCGGCGACGATGAGGTTGAACTGGGCCGGATTGATGTCCATGACCCGCATGTATTGTGGACCCAGAGGAAGAATGATGAGAAAATCCAGGTTGGTGGTAAACTGGATGGCTGCCAGGGTGAGCAAGAGCAGTCGTTCGTTTTGCAGTTTCAATTTAGCGAAGGGAACTTAGCACAGCCCGGCGCGGGCGCAAGCGAAGCCAGGATGGAGGATGGAAGATGATCGGCAACTTCGGGCCATGGAAAGCCTTCTTGTTATTGGAACAGTGTGGTAAAGAGTATTGCTGAAAAATCAAAAGCCGCTGACGGCAGCGGCCTTGAAAGAAGCCGAGGGATATAGAAGCCAATCACCTAAGTGACTCACTTACACGGCATGGAGCCGAATTTAGTCCCTCGTGCTGTGAATAAGATGCGGGCAATCGTGAACAAAGTCAATGTCATTCTTCAGGGAAAATTCCACCCCGGTATTCATTTTTTTGGGTAACTCCTTTCGGCGAAGCAAGACTTTAAGATTTCGGGCGTCTCGATTGAGAATTGGTCATTGAGAGTCAAATGTGTTCGGCAAGGAATGTGCTCTTGGGCGCTTGGGGCCACTGACTGCGCCTGGCCTCGCCAAATTCGGCTTGACACGGTATCGTAGCGCCTTTGTCACACGATTGTAACTTGTACAA
>Ga0182027_10002470_pt1 | contig 29958 bp, 23 predicted proteins | sample 712E1DmetaG_FD_121300 | JGI IMG/M metagenome (GOLD analysis project Ga0182027, IMG submission 121300) | Permafrost microbial communities from Stordalen Mire, Sweden - 712E1D metaG (Illumina Assembly) | ecosystem: Environmental > Terrestrial > Soil > Wetlands > Permafrost | place: Sweden...
CCACCCGGCCGACGCCACCGTCGTCAACGATGAGAAGGGCACCTCTACCGCGGCCCCGACCTTCGACCTCGTCATCAACAACGACGTCCAGATCGGCAGCACGCCCTGGGTGTACTACGACTACATCTTCCGCCAGCCGGAGATCGCGGCTGGCCCTGCCCGAAACCGCAACTACGAGCAGTATGACAACGCAGCGGCCTGGAAACTGGTCCAGCAGCTTGACCAGACGCCGACCTCTGACCTGGTCGATATGCAGAAGATCTGCTCGCAGCTCCAGAACATCCAGCTGACCAACGAGCCGGTGATCCCGCTCTGGTACAACGGCGAGTGGTCGCAGGTCAACAACTCGGTCTGGACCGACTGGCCGTCCAGCACGTCCACTCAGGACGCTCAGCCGGCCACATGGAACGGTTACTGGCAGATGGGAGCAATCTACATGCTCACCGACATCAAGGCAGTTACGCCCGCCAGCTGATCGTAAACGCAATGAGCCCCTCCCTCCGCGTAATAGCGGAGGGAGGGGCCATTCCTTTGGTTCAGCACTCGACGGCGACCAGGAGATCGCGTGCGACGTTACTTCGGGCGAAAGCTACTCACGTACTTGATCACGTTCTTCGTGGCGGCGACGATCGACTGGATGATCCCGCGGTTCATGCCCGGTGATCCCATCGCCGTGCTGGTGGCAAAGACTAATGGCATATCGTCCCAATCGGCTCAGTATCTGGTCGACTATTACAACAATCTCTTCGGCCTGAATAAGCCACTGCCGGTGCAGTTCCTGAACTTTTGGTCCTCGCTGCTCCACGGCAACCTCGGACTGAGCATATACGGCGACGGCACGCCCGTGACCCAGATGATCATGGCCGCGGTTCCCTACACACTGGCCCTTCTAATACCATCGATCCTGTTGAGCTGGTGGGCCGGCAATAGCTTCGGGGCCCTCGCAGCTAGGCGCAGGTGGCTCGACAACACGATCCTGCCCGTGGGCTACGTCCTCACCGCGACGCCCTACATGTGGCTTGCGATCGTCCTGTCATTCGTGCTGTCCTTCAGCCTGCGAATCTTTCCGCTCTCCGGTGGCTATGGCTTCAACCTCGAACCAACGCTGACCTGGCTGTTCTTCACGGACCTCGTCGCCCATTGGGTGCTGCCGTTCATGTCGCTCTTCCTCGTGATGTTCGGCGGTTGGGCGATCGGGATGAGGAACATGATCATCTACGAGTTGGAGTCCGACTACAGTCGCTACCTGGCGGCGCTCGGCGCCCCTCAGGGTCTGATCCGCAAGTACGCTTTTCGCAACGCGATGCTGCCGCAGATCACGGGCCTGGCTCTGCAGCTGGGCGTGATAGTTGCCGGGGCGCTCGTCACTGAGATCGTCTTCTCCTATCCCGGCCTCGGCCACCTCGTCTTCCAGGCCATTGAGAACGAGGACTACTTCCTCCTGCAGGGCATCTTCCTGTTCATCATCGTCGGAGTGCTGCTGGCCAACTTCATCGTCGACATCGTCTACGTCATCGTCGATCCGCGGACCCGCGTGGCCATGCGAGGAGGGACGGCGTGACGGCGGCGACTGGCACACCGACTAAACCGGGCGCGGCGGCGGATGACGCCGACAAGAATCCGACTCCTCCGGCCAAGCGCGCTCGCGGCGAAACCCTCTTCTTCGCTTTGCGCTCGAAGAAGTTCCTCGTCTCTGCAACAATCCTTCTGGTGCTCGCCTTCATCGCGATCTTTGGGCCGCTTATCGATAGCACCGATCCGGTGGCTCAGGGCGGGCTGCCGATGCGCCATCCCACTCTGGAGCTGGGCAACTGGTTCGGTTCGACGTACTTCGGCGACGACGTCTTCTCTCAGTTCGCCAACGGTTTGCGCGCCTCATTCTTCGTGGGCTTCCTGGGCGGCGGGCTGGCGGCCGTGATCGGGATGGGCGTCGGTTTCGTGGCCGGGTATCGAGGCGGCTGGCTCGACGAGATCCTGAACATGATCACGAACATATTCCTGGTGATTCCGACGCTGGCCGTGCTGCTGGTCATCACGTCCTATCTGGCAGCGCGCGGCGTGTTGTTCGAGGCTGTCTTCGTGGGTCTCTTCTCGTGGCCGTGGGCTGCCCGCGCCATTCGTGCCCAGACGTTTTCGCTGCGGTCTCGGGAGTTCATCGATCTGGCCAAGCTGAGTGGTCGTAGCGGGTGGAAGGTCATTCTCTTCGAGATTGCCCCGAACATGAGTTCCTACTTGTTCCTGACGTACATCTTGCTGTTCGGTGGCGCCATCCTGCTCGCAGCCAGCCTGGACTTCATCGGCCTGGGGCCGACTGGTGGGGTGTCGCTCGGCCTCATGATGTACAACTCCGTGACCTATGGGGCTGCGCTGCAGCTCGGGATCTGGTGGTGGTTCATCCCACCCGGGATCGGCATCATTGCCCTGGTCGGCGCGCTCTACGTCATGAATGTAGGCCTCGACGAGATCTTCAACCCCAAACTCAGGGATATCTGAGCCATGAGCCTCCAGGTTTCAGACCTCAGGGTCTACTACCGAACGCTGGCCGGAGACGTGCAGGCGCTCGACGGCGCGACCTTCTCGATCGCCGACAAAGAGATCATGGGTCTCGCGGGCGAGTCGGGCTGCGGCAAATCCACGCTCGGCAACAGCCTGATCCGCCTCGACGGCAGGATGAAGTACGTCGCCGGGAGCGTCACGCTCGACGGCAACAGCTTGCCCGTCTGGGACAACGATGGCATGAACGAGTTCCGCTTCCGGGACGTCTCGGTGATCCCGCAGTACGCCATGAGCGCCATGAACCCGACGCGCAAGATCGGGACGATGATCGCCGAGCTGCTTGAGTCTCGAGGCGAGAGCTACAAAGAGATCAGGCCCGAGCTGATGCGGCGAATAGATCTCGTCGGCCTGCAACCAGACGTGCTGAGTCGCTACCCGATCGAGCTTTCCGGCGGAATGAAGCAGCGGATGGTCATGGTCATCTCGACGCTGCTGGACCCGTCGCTGCTGATCGCCGACGAAATCACGTCCGCTCTCGATGTCTCGACTCAACGAGCCGTGGCGGAAACTCTCGTCAGCTTCCGAGATCATGGTTTCGTCAAGAGCATGATGGTGATCACCCACGACGTCTCGATCCTCTACCAGACTGCCGACACGATCCTCATCATGTACGCGGGCAAGCTGGCCGAAAAGGCGCCGACAAAGACCATCATCGAAGATCCGCGGCACCCCTACACGAGGATGTTGATCTCGTCGCTTCCGGAAGTGGGCGTTCGCTACGCGAACAAGAAGCTCTCCGGAATTCCGGGTAGCCCTCCTGCGCTGCTGAACCCTCCCACGGGCTGTCGCTTCCGGGCTCGCTGCCCACTTGCCTTCGACAAGTGCGCGGAGGAGCCGCCCTTTATCGAGATCGCCGGCGACCACTCGGTCGCGTGCTGGAAGGCCACCCGAGCAGATGCTTAGCCTCAACAGAGTCTCCAAGTCCTACAAGGTCGGCACCTTCGGCGGGAAGGAACTGGTGGCGGTTCGCGACGTCAGCTTCGACGTGGACGAGGGCGAGGTGGTCTCGCTCATCGGCGAGAGCGGCAGCGGCAAGACGACCATCGGCAAGATGATTCTCAAGCTCGTCGAGATCAGCCGCGGATCGATAACCTGCGATGGGACAGACGTTGCGGGGATCCACGGCGGGGCGGTCAAGGCCTACTACCGTCATGTCCAGGGAGTCTTCCAGGATCCGTTCAGTTCGTACAACCCGATCTTCAAGGCGGATCGTGTGTTCAGCATGATCCGCAGCGAGTACTTCGCCGACATGGCCCGCTCCGAGTGGAGCGACAAGATCGAAGCCGCTCTGCGGGCCGTGACCCTCGAGCCTGATCAGGTCTTGAACAAGTACCCTCACCAGCTCAGCGGCGGCCAGCTCCAGCGGCTGCTCGTGGCTCGGGCGCTGCTGCTCGACCTCAAGTTCCTCGTGGCCGACGAGATCATCAGCATGCTCGACGCCTCGACCCGCATCGACGTCTTGAACCTGCTGGCCGATCTCAAAAGCCGCGGCATGGGGATCCTGTTCATCACCCACGACCTCTCGCTCGGCAACTACATAAGCGAGAAGACGGTCATCCTCCGCCGCGGCGCCATCGTCGAGATGGGCGCGACTGAGAAGGTCTTCGGCAATCCCACCCACCCGTATACGAAGGTGCTGATCACGTCCGTCCCGCAGCTCCACAAGAAGTGGGCTGACGTCGAGGCAGAGATCCGGGCCCGCGGCGGCGATGACTCGGGGACGTGCCTGTTCCACCAGGCCTATCCGCCGACGGCCGGACCCGCCGCGGCGGATGCGCCGACGCTGGTCAAGGTCGAAGACGATCATTACGTTGGCTGCTTCGATCTCGGCCAGGGAATCTGCCGCGTAGCCTGAGTCGGGCTACGCCCGACAGATACGGAGCCTCTGAGGCAGGGCATCGAATACCCGCGGTTCCCTGGACTGCCGGTCGATGGCCGGACGTGGTGCATTCGGCGGCAGCCTGGCAGGTCCAGAAGGAGATTGGGTGCGCTACGGCCACTTCGACAATGACCAGCGCGAGTACGTCATAACGAGACCGGACACGCCGCTGCCCTGGATAAACTACCTGGGCAGCGAAAGCTACTTCGGGATCATCTCGAACACGGCCGGCGGCTACTCGTTCTACCGCGACGCGCGCCTTCGGCGTCTGACCCGATACCGCTACAACAACGCGCCGCTCGACCTGGGCGGCCGGTACATCTACCTTCGAGACGACGACTCTGGCGACTTCTGGAGCCCGAGCTGGCAGCCGACCCAGCGCGATCTCGAGGACTACAGCTGCCGCCACGGCCTGGGCTATTCGATCATCGGGTCGCGGTTGAACGGGATCCGGGCCGAGACGTGCTACTTCGTGCCGCTCGGCGAGAACCTCGAGATCTGGCGGGTGCGCGTCACGAACGAGCGCACCGCGCCGGCGAAGGTGTCGCTCTTCAGCTCGATCGAGTTCTGTCTTTGGGAAGCTCTGGAGGACAACACCAACTTCCAGCGCAACTACTCGATAGGCCAGGTCGAGATCGAGGATGGCGTCATTTACCACAAGTCGGAGTACCGCGAGCGGCGCGACCACTTCGCCTACTTCGCCTGCTCGGAGCCGCTGGCCGGCTTCGATACGCAGCGCGACGCGTTCCTCGGACCCTACCGTGGCTGGGACCGGCCGATCGTCGTCGAGCGCGGCCAGGCGACCGATTCGGAGGCCCACGGCTGGCAGCCGATCGGCTCTCACCACGTCCGGCTCGAGCTTGGCGCTGGCGAGACGAAGGAAGTCGTCTTCGTGCTCGGCTACAGTGAGAACCCGAAAGACCGGAAGTTCGATCCGCCTGGTTCGCAGACGATCGACAAGCGGACCGTCAAGCCGATCATCGCGAAGTACCTGGAGCTGGCGGTCGTGGCGGCGTCCTTCCAGGCCCTACGCGACTACTGGACGGAGCTGCTGAGCACGTTCCACGTCGAGACCGGCAACGAGCACGTCGATCGCATGGTCAACGTCTGGAACGCCTACCAGTGCATGGTGACGTTCAACCTGTCGAGGTCGGCGTCCCTGTTCGAGTCGGGCATCGGCCGTGGCATGGGCTTCCGCGACTCCAACCAGGATCTGCTCGGCTTCGTCCACATGATCCCGGAACGGGCCCGCGAGCGCATCCTCGACATCGCTGCCACGCAGCTGTCGACCGGCGGCGCCTATCACCAGTACCAGCCGCTGACGAAGCGCGGTAACAACGACGTCGGCGGAGGTTTCAACGACGACCCGGCCTGGCTCGTGCTGGGCGTAGCCGCCTACCTCAAGGAAACCGGCGACACATCGATCCTCGACGTGCCCGTGGCCTTCGACAACGAGCCGGGCTCGGAGAGGCCGCTGTACGAGCATCTCCAGCGCTGCATCGGCTACACCCTCGATCGGCTTGGCCCGCACGGGCTGCCGCTCATCGGTCGAGCCGACTGGAACGACTGCCTCAATCTCAACTGTTTCTCCGAGACGCCCGGCGAGTCGTTCCAGACGACCGAGAACAAGGCCGGAGGGGTGGCCGAGTCCGTCTTCATCGGCGGCCTCTTCGTGCTGGAGGCCGACGAGATGGCCGCCATCGCGGATCTGCGCAGCGATGCCGCCGAGGCGAAGCGCTGCAGGGATGTGTCGGCGACCATGACCGGCGTCGTCAAGACGGCCGGCTGGGACGGAGACTGGTTTCGGCGCGCCTTCGACTACTTCGGCAACGTCGTGGGCTCGTCGCGCAACCAGGAAGGCCAGATCTTCATCGAGCCACAGGGCATCTGCATCGTGGCCGGCATCGGCCTCGACGACGGCAAGGCGGCCCGGGCGCTGGCGTCGGTCCGGGAACGCCTGGCCACGCCGCACGGCATCGTCCTGGCCAACCCTGCCTACACGTACTACCACCTGAACCTTGGCGAGATCTCCTCGTACCCGCAGGGTTACAAGGAGAACGCCGGCATCTTCTGCCACACCAACCCGTGGGTGATGATCGCCGAGGCGATGGCCGGCAACGGCGAGGGCGCCATGGACTACTACATGCGGATCAACCCGTCGGCCCGGGAGGGGATCTCGGAGATCCACCGCTGCGAGCCCTATGTCTACGCCCAGATGATCGCGGGCAAGGACGCCCCGACCCACGGCGAGGCCAAGAACTCCTGGCTGAGTGGCACCGCCGCGTGGAACTTCGTGGCCATCAGCCAGTGGATCCTCGGTGTCCGCGCCGAGCACCAGGGCCTGCGCATCGACCCGGTGCTGCCGGCCGATTGGGGAGACTTCGCGGTCACCCGCCGCTTCCGCGGTACGATCTACAGGATCGCCGTGCGCAAGCCGAAGGGCTCGACCGGTCGCGTTTTCCGGCTCGCCGTTGATGGGGAGGCGATCGCCGGGAACGTCGTCCCTCTGCCGGCGAGGCCCGGCCGGGTTGTCGAAGTCGAGGCATTTGTCGAGTGATCCAGAACGCGGCCAGGATCGGGGCCAACGCGTACGGCTACTTCGACGCAGCAGCCCGCGAGTACGTCATCACCCGACCCGACACGCCCACGCCCTGGATCAACTACATCGGCGAAGGCCGCTACGGCGGCATCGTCTCCAACACCGGCGGTGGCTACTCGTTCGACCGCGACCCTCGTAACCGGCGCGTCACTCGCTACCGCTACAACGCCATCCCCGCCGATCAGCCGGGCCGCTACCTCTACTTGCGAGACCAGGAGACGGGCGACTACTGGAGCCCCACCTGGCAGCCGGTCCGGCGCGACCTGGAGAGCTACGAGTGCCGTCACGGGGCCGCCTATACGCGCATCTCGAGCGCCCGCAATGGGATCGCGGCCGAGATCACGTACTTCGTCCCGCCGAGTCCCGCCGACGAACCCGTCCCCTGCGAGCTGTGGGTGCTTCGCGTGCGCAACACCGGCGCCGTCCCGCGCCGCCTCCGCAGCTTCACCTACGCCGAGTTCAGCTTCTTCGACGCCAACCAGGACACGGTCAATCTCGACTGGGCCCAGCACATCGTCTTCAGCTCGTGCGAAGAGGGCATGATCCGCGTCCGCACGAAGTTCAACCCGCTCGTCTACTTCTTCGGCTCGAGCGCTGCACCGACCGGCTACACGTGCGACCGCGAGGACTTCGTCGGCCGCTGCCGCGACCTGTCCGGCCCGATCGTCGTTGAGACGGGCGAGCCATCCAACGCCCCGTCCCCACGCGGCAACAGCGTGGGGTCGCTGACTCACGACATAGAGCTGGCACCGGGCGAGGAGCGCCGGCTCGTCTACGTCATGGGTGCCACTGAGCGACCCGCCGAGATCGCTCGCACCGTCGCGCGGTTCAGTGACGTGGCCGAGGTCGATGCCGCGTTCGCCGACCTGCGCGACGACTGGGACGGCTACCTCTCGCGTTTCACGGTCGAGACTCCGGACTCCGACACGAACGCGATGCTCAACTTCTGGAACCAGGTCCAGTGCCGCACCACTCTGTTCTGGTCGCGCTTCGTCTCCGGTTACGAGACCGGCATGGGCCGCGGCATGGGCACTCGGGACAGCGCCCAGGACACCCTCGGCACGATGCACACGGTCCCTGACCACGCCCGCCGGATGCTGACCCGGATCTGGGAGGTTCAGTTCGGCGACGGCCACACCTGGCACCAGTTCTACCCGCTCACGGGCCAGGGTGGACCGGGGCTGGCCGCCGAGTTCCCTGACTGGCCGCAATGGTTCTCAGACGATCACCTGTGGCTGATCATCGCCGTCTGCGCCTACGTCCGGGAGACGGGCGATTTCGCTTACCTCGACCAGCGCGTCCCCTATGCCGACGGCGGCGACGATTGCGTCTGGGCGCACATGCTGGCGGCGGTCGAATTCACGCTCTCCCATCGCGGCCCCCACGGCCTGCCGCGCTCGGGCTTCTCCGACTGGAACGACACGCTCAACGTCGATCACGGATCGGGCAAGGCGGAGAGCGTCTGGACCGGCATGCAGTTCTGCCGGGCGATGCTCGATCTTGTCGACCTGGGCAGCCACTCCGGCCGCGGCAAGGAAGCCGGGCGGTTCGAGGAGCTGCGCGCCGAAATGGCCGCGGTCATCAACGGCTGCGCCTGGGATGGAGCGTGGTACGCGCGCTCGTTCGATGACGGCGGCCTCCCGATCGGCGTCTCGGGCGCTGCTCACCATGCCATCGACCTGATCCCGCAGAGCTGGGCGGTGATGGGCGAGGTCGCGCCGCAGGCCCGAGCCGAGCAGGCGATGCGCTCGGCCGACGAGCAGCTCAACACCAAGTTCGGGCTGGTGCTGCTGCGGCCGCCCTACGACGGCGCCGACCCGCGCGTCTGCGGCACCGCGACGTTCCTGCCGGGGGCCAAGGAGAACGGCGGCATCTTCTGCCACTCCAACCCCTGGTCGGTCGTGGCTGCCGCGATGCTCGGTTGGGGCGAGGAGGCCTACCGCTACTACCGCCAGATCCTGCCGCTGGCCCGGACCGACTCCGACGTCTACAAGGTCGAGCCGTACGTCTACCCCCAGAACATCTGCGGGCCGGCCCATCCGTCTTTCGGGATGGCCCGCAACGCGTGGCTCACCGGGGCCGCGGCCTGGGCATTCGTCGCCGCCACCCAATGGATCCTCGGCATCCGGCCCACCTTTGAGGGCCTGCGAGTGGCCCCCGTCCTGCCGGCGGCCTGGCCCGGTTTCAAGGCCCATCGCGAGTTCCGCGGCACCGCATACGAGATCTCGGTGCGCCGCGAGGGGTTGGGAAACGCCGTCGCGCTGGTCGTGAACGGCGCCCCGATCGCCGGCGACGTGATCCCGCTGCCGGCGCCCGGGACGGCGTCGGTGGAGGTCGACGTTGTCCTGAGCTGAGAGGCCGGCGGCGCGCCCCCCGAGGCCGGTCCCCGCGAGCGCGCCTCGGCTCAAGGTTGGCCGAGCAGCGTCCGGTCCAGGCGCGCTCCCGCTGGCCCGGACCGCGGGCCGCCGATTGCCATCGCGGCCGCGCAAGCGCATGCTTGGAGCCTGTCCGACCCCCCGTGCCGATGCCTCGGTCCCCGAGACTGCGTCAGGCCGGCAGTGGCAAGGATTTCATGCCTCCCCTGATCCTGTTCTTGTTCGCCCTGGCCGGAGCAGTCTTGCTCCAGGCGTTCATTCGGATGCTCCTTGCGCCTGGCCGGAGCAGGGTCACCGTGATGGGGCGCTCGGCGGGCCAACACCCAGTTGATCATGGCGATGGGACGGGAGAGTCTCGATGACGACTCAACGAACCACCGGCGTCTGGATCTCGGCGACTTCGGCCACGGTCCTGCGCTGGGGCCCCGAGGGGGTCACTGTCCGCGAACGGTTCGATTCCATGGTCCCGGGCCGGCACCGCTCCACCGGCCGTCCGCCGACCGAAGACCGCCCATCTGCCGAAGGTCACCGCGACGAGCACATGCGGGCGTTCTTTGCTCGAGTGAGCGGTACGGTGCCGTTCGACGACGACCTTCTGCTCGTGGGCGACGGCGAGGTCGTCGAGCATTTCGCGCACCAGATCAGAGTTCGCGATCAAAGCCGCGACGTGGATCGACGCATCGAGGTGGACAAGAGCGGCCCGATGACCGAACCGCAGTTGCTGGCCCGAATTCGCGCGTTCGCCGGCTCATCTGCCAGACGCACACTGCCGACCTGAGCGAGGAGGACTATCCGATGGCGAGATCCACGACCGTCGGCAACTACCGATCGGCCGCCAACGACGAGCGGGTGAACGAGGCGTTCCACACGGTGCTGCGCGAGGCCGCCGCCGAGCGCGAGGGGCGGGCGCGTATTCAGGCGGTTGGAGACGCGGTCGCGGACAGGCAGGAGTCGGCCGATCTCCTCGCCCTTGCCCGAGGCGAGCGTTCTGAGCGGCGGCCCGCCGCGCGCTGAGTCTCCGTCGATCGGCGCTCACCACGAGACTGCGCGGCGCGGCGTTGGGCGTGCTGCACCCGAGCCGGGAAAAGAGCAAGCGGCCCGGCGAGGGGGGTAGCCGGGCCGCTCGATCTGGCGAAGACGCCCCGTCACTGGCGTCTTCGAGGTAATGTGCTTAGTGAGCTTCCACAAAGAGACTCGCGCCCGAGGCTGAACCGGTCCTGAATTGCGCTCCTGCCCGTCCGGGTGGCCGCGACGAGTCCACGGAGGCGGCATTCGAGGACCGGGCCTCATCGAACGAGATGACGTGCTTGTGGACATTGGCTGCTTCCTTCTCGTCATCCCAGTCGAACTCGCGCACGCACCGCATCTTGTGATGCGACGCTCACCCGCGGCTTACCTGGAGTCGCCAGCAATTCGGCTGTGCGGGCCGGCTCGAACGTTCGAGGACTCCCGAGAGCGCGTCGGGCGGCGAGCCCTCGAGCCGTCGCCCGCCGACGACTCCCTCGGCCCTTCCTCCGTGCTAACCTACGGCCAACCTTTGGCCGGTCCTGTGAGGCCGGCGGACCGGTCCGGAGAGGCCGGGAAGGAGGTCCATGGTCGCCTGCGACGAGAACCACCGAGCCAGTTCGGCCGGTGGCCTTTTTGTCGGTGCGGCCCGCCGGTCCGGGGCCTCCGGTCGCGTCGCCGTCGGCCGGGGCGCCGCCAACCATTTCGATGCCGGGCGTCGAGGTGCCGCGTGACCGAGTCGCGGCGCCCCCGCAGGCAACCGCCACTCCCGCGCCCCAGCGCCGTCGTCGATCCGAGGATCGGCGACTTCGGCCCGGCGCTCCTTGCCCTGGAGGACGGTCGTGTCTTCCCCGGCATCGCCTTCGGCTCGCAGCACTCCGGTCAGGGCGACCTCGTCGTGAACACCAGCCAGACCGGCTACCAGGAGATCGCCACCGACCCCAGCTATGCTGGCCAGCTGGTCGTCATGACCTACCCGCTCATCGGCAACTACGGCCGCGTCCGCTACGACGACCAGTCCGAGCGGCCCTGGCTGCGTGGCCTGATCGTGGCCAACGCCACCGCGGCCGTGCTCGACGACGCCCGCCAGCTGGCCACGATGCTGCGCGAGGCCGGCATCCCGGCGATCGCCGGCGTCGACACCCGAGCCCTGGCCCGACACCTCCGATCGAGCGGCAGCCTGCGCGCCATCGTGACCGCGCCGGGCCAGACCGATCCGCAGGAGGCGCGCGAGCTCGCCCGCAGAGTCCCTCGCTGGGAAGACCAGGACTTCGTGGCCGAGGTCTCGCCCGTGGCCGCGCGCGACGAAGGCGACCCCTCCGAGGGCGGCCCGCTCGTCGCGATCCTGGACTTCGGGCTCAAGACGAACATCGTGCGCAGCCTTCGCCGGCGGGGTGCGCGGGTGCGGATCCTCCCTCACACCGCTACCTCGGCGGAGGCGCTTGCCCCGGACGTGGACGGCGTCGTCTTCTCGCCGGGACCCGGCGACCCGGCCCGCCTGGACGGCCCGGTGGCCCTAGCCGCCGCCGCGATCCGGGATGGGCGGCCGCTTCTCGGAATCTGCCTGGGCCACCAGATAATCGGCCGGGCCGCCGGCGCCGGCACAAGACGCCTGCCCTTCGGCCACCACGCCGCGAACCACCCGGTGAAAGACCTCGAGACGGGGCTGGTCCAGGTCACGGCGCAGAACCACGAGGTCACGGTGATCGGCGAGACGCTGCCGGAGGCCAGCGGCTTCGTGGTCAGCCAGATTGACCTGAACGACGGGTCGGTGGAGGGGCTGCGGCATCGCACGCTGCCGATCGAGACGGTCCAGTACCACCCCGAGGGTGGCCCCGGGCCCCTTGACGCGCTGGCGGTCTTCGACCGGTTCGTCGCCGCTGCCCGCGCCCGCCACGGCGGCACGGCGCCCGAAGCCACGGTCGGCAGGGTTGAGCCGGTCCACCTCGACACGGCCGAGCTGGCGAGGCGACTGCACGGTATGGGGTGACCGAGTCCGGAGAGCGCGTGGGAGACGGAGACGGCCTTCGGCGAACGGACTGGCCTTCGGCGAATGGACGGCCGGCCGCCGTTGGACGTCATTGACCACCCAAAAACAGTCTGGTGGGTACGCTCACTTCGATTGGGCGCCAGGCGGCCGCTCGCCCCTAGATCGCTGGCTTGACGGGCCAGGAGCAGCTGGCCAGAATAGCCATATGCGGACCACCACCATCACTGAAGCCAAGAACGGCCTGAGCGCCCTCATCGACCGAGTCAGGTCCGGCGAAACCATCGTCATCCTGGACCGCGGAACTCCGGTCGCGCGGCTGGAGCCTGTAACGAGCGATCCAGACGCAAGTGGGCGGATGAAGCGGTTGGGGCGGGCCGGCATCGTTCGGGCCGGGAACGCCGCTGCCCCAATGGATCTAATTCGAACCCCGGCTCCCGGGCTTGTTGTGGGGGCGAGCGCCGTCCAGGTGGTTCTCGACGAGCGGCGAGCCGGCAGGTGAGGTTCTGGGACAGCTCCGCTCTGATCCCCCTGCTCGTGGCCGAACTATCCAGTCCCGCGGTGATGGGGGAGTACGAACGCGACCCCGACATCCTTGTCTGGTGGGCCAGCGAGGTCGAGTGCGTTTCGGCTCTGGCTCGCCTCGAGCGTGAGGGGAGCCTTTCGGCAGCCTCGATGACCGAAGCGCTACGGCGCCTCTCGGCGTTGGCGCAATCGTGGGGCCAAGTCGAGCCGGTTTCACCCGTTCGCCGGACTGCCGTCCGCCTGCTGCGCGTCCACCCGCTGCGAGCCGCCGACGCACTCCAGCTCAGCGCCGCCCTGGCCGCCGCCGAGGACCAACCGCAGACGTTGCCATTCGTCACCCTGGACGCGCGTCTGGCTCAGGCAGCGGAGCGGGAGGGCTTCCCAATCGTCCTTGGGTCGTTCCCGTCCGAATAGATGCTCCAGCGCGCTGGATCGGCCGACGGATGTGCTACATTGTGCTACATGCGGGTTGAGTCACGATCATGAGCGAAGGGGACGCACCCGCGCATGTGGGAGTGCGTGAGCTCCGTCAGAACCTTTCCGTCTACCTGCGGCGTGTGGAGCAGGGTGAAACGCTCGACGTCACCGAACACGGCCGTCTGGTGGCGCGACTCGCGCCGGCGCCGGCTCCGGAGACGAGCAACCTGGACCGCCTGATCGCCGAGGGCCGCGCTACGCCGGCCAGTCGCTCGATCGATGCCCTCCCGGAGCCGAGGGAACTCGAGCCAGGCGCCCAGAGTCTCTCGGAAGCGCTCCGCCGGATGCGCGAGGATGAGCGCTCGTGAGCCCGGTCTATGTCGACTCGTCGGCCCTGGTCAAGCTCCTCGTTCGGGAGGCCGAGAGCGACGCGCTTCGGCGGTATCTCAGTTCGGCCGGGCCCCTCACGTCGAGCATTCTCGCCACCGTCGAGGTAGCGCGCGCCGTCGCCCGGTCGGCTCCCGACTCAAGCGCCGCCGTGGCCGCCGTGTTCGAGACGCTGTCGGTGCTGGCCTTCGACGCTCGAATCGCTGCCCGCGCAGCCGCGCTGAGTCCCGCAGGCTTGCGCGCGCTCGAGGCCATCCACCTCGCGACGGCCCTCGAGCTGGCGGACGAGCTGGCCGCCTTCGTTAGCTATGACGACCGCCTCTCTGCCGCGGCCCGAGATCTGGGCATGCCGGTGGTGTCCCCAGCGAGCGACGCCTGAGGACATCGAGGCGCAGGACAAGAACAGACCCCGGGGCAATCGCCCCGAGACCCGGGGTCCGGACCTAACGCGAATAGTCGTCCCGCTCGCTACCGTCGAAGTCGCCCGAGCGCAGGCAGCAGCTCTTGGAAGCGCTTCGCGCAGCCGCACGGGCAGAGATCGTTCCGGCCGAGCTTCTCAGCCAGCTCCTTGTCGCCGTGGACGACCCGGAGTCCGCGCCGAACCTTCGTCTCGGACGGGTATCCCACACCTGCGCTTACCGCTAGGCTCGAAAGGAGGGCAGGTTCTCGAATTCGCCGTGGCGCACCATGACGGACCTCCTCTCAACTGCCTGACCACGCGGCCAGGGTAGGGGAGTGTCCCAGAATTGGCGATCCCATCCGGCGACGACTGTCTTGGGCAACCGCCTCGGCCTTCGGCGCCCGACTGGCCTTCGGCCGAAAGGACGGACGGAGGACGGGTTCAGACGGAGGACGCGCCCGCAAGCGCTTATGAGACCATTGGCGGCCGCGAGCGGCCTCTGATGTGCATTGGTAGCGAGCAGCGAAGAGCTTGGGGGAGATACAGTGAACGCTGCTGATTGTGAAGTCAGTGCGATCCTTCGCCGCGGCAAGAACGATGGCAGAACGGCGCTACGGGGGGGGTCGGATGGCATCCGGAACGCGGGGAGGACCCGGAAGTGGCCGATTTCTGCTACACGACAGTTCCAGGGAAGATCAAGCCCCTTCTTGCCAAGGTGCGCGAAGTCGGCGTGCCCAAGAGGGCCGGCGTTCAATGGCTGAAGACTCTTGGCTTCACTTCGAGCAATGACGCCAGCCTGCTCAAGGTTCTGACGCAGATTGACCTGATCGATGCTGGCTCGAGTCCGACCGCTCGCTGGAATAGGTACAGAGGGGCGGACTACCGCAGCGTCCTCGCCGAGGCGATCGTTCAAGGCTACTCGGAACTGTATTCCGTATACCCTGACGCCCACCGGCGGTCCAACGAGGAACTCGATCACGTGTTCAGCACCCACTCCGAAGGTGGGAAGCAGGTGATCTCCAAGACAATCAGCACCTTCAAAGCACTCGTCGAGTTGGCTGACTTCTCAGCTACGCCCCAGACCGCAGCCGGCGCGCCGACGGCGAGATCTAGCGTGCCGGAGCCCTCCACGCCGGCGAACGCCGCCCCTGGCCGGGGGTCTGCAGGTTTTCCCGACGTCCACATCGACCTGCAGATCCACATATCGCCGGAGGCATCTGCAGACCAGATCGACAAGGTCTTCGAGAGTATTGCTCGCCACCTGTACAGGGCCGGGAAGCCCCGCGAGTGATGCCGGCACAGGATGTGCTCGTTGCAGCACAGGCCATTCAGAAAGACATCTCGGATCTGTTGGGACCCCCCGCCGAAGGCCTGCCAGCGCCAAGTCAGAGCGTGGTGCCCCAGTCCATCGTTAGGGGCACGCGCGGGTACATCGAAAGCGTGGCCAACCAGGCCAATGGGGCCTACGCGAGCGGCTGGTATGACGCTTGTGGCGTTATGGTGAGGCGGCTTGTTGAGACGCTCATCATCGAAGCGTTCGAGTGCCACGGACTTGCCACCAAGATCACGAATGCAGGCGGGGACTTCTTTTACCTAGGCGACCTGATAGATGCCTGCCTTGGGGAGAAGACGTGGAATCTCAGCCGCAACTGCAAGTCGGCTATGCGAAAGCTCAAGGATCTGGGCGACAAGTCGGCGCACAGCCGCCGGTTCGTCGCACACAAGGGAGATCTGGAGCCCCGGCTTGGGGACATCCGTGTCGTCGTGCAGGAGTTGGTCTATCTCGCAGGCCTGAAGTAGGAGCTTGACGTTCGAGCGGCGCCCACCTTGCTGCTATCCTTCGCTCAACCTTTGCGGCCGGTCCTGTGAGGCCGGCGTACCGGTCCAGTGAGGCCGGGAAGGAGGTCCATGGTCGCCTGCAATGAGAACCACCGCGCCGACTCGGCCGGTGGCCTTTTTGTGTGAGGCAGTCGCCGTTGCCCGCACCAACCATGCCCGTGCCCGCCAACCCGGCGCCGCGCGCTGAGCGGCCCAAGCCGAAGAGCGCGCTGATCATCGGCTCCGGGCCAGTCGTCATCGGCCAGGCGGCCGAGTTCGACTATGCGGGCACACAGGCCTGCCGCGCGCTCCGCGCTGAGGGCGTTCGCACGATCCTGGTGAACTCGAACCCGGCCACGATCATGACCGACGCCGAGGTGGCGGACGCGGTCTACCTCGAGCCGCTCACCGTTGAAGCCATCGAGCAGGTCATCGCCAAAGAGCGGCCGGAGGGGCTGCTCGCCGGACTCGGCGGCCAGACCGGCCTGAACCTGGCCGTGGCGCTGGCCAGGGCCGGCGTCCTGGACCGCTACAACGTCCGGCTGATCGGCACGCCGCTGGAAGCGATCGAGATGGCCGAGGACCGCGAGCTGTTCCGCGACCTGCTCGACCGGATCGGCCAGCCGTACGCGCCGAGCTGGATCGTGGAGGGCGAGACGGAAGAGGCGCGCGACGCGGCGGCTCACGAGGCGCTCACGAAGATCGGCCTGCCGGCGATCATCCGGCCCGCCTTCACCCTTGGCGGCACCGGCGGCGGCATCGTCGAGACCGAGGCGGCGTACTGGGAGCGGACCCGGACCGGCCTGCGCCTCAGCCCCATCCACCAGGTCATGATCGAGCGCTGCCTGGTGGGCTGGCAGGAGATCGAGTACGAGGTCATGCGCGACGCGGACGACACCTGCATCGCCGTCTGCTCGATGGAGAACGTCGACCCGCTCGGCATCCACACCGGCGACTCGATCGTGGTCGCGCCGGTCCAGACGCTCCCGGATCCCGTCCACCAGCGCCTCCGCTCTGCCAGCCTCGCGATCATCCGGGCGCTGGGAGTCGAGGGCGGCTGCAACGTTCAGTTCGCGCTCTCGCCCGACTACGCCGACTACGCGGTCATCGAGGTCAACCCGCGCGTCAGCAGATCCTCCGCGCTCGCGTCGAAGGCGACCGGCTATCCCATCGCGCGCGTGGCGGCCCAGATCGCCGCGGGCCGGCGGCTGGCGGAGATCCCGAACGTCGTGACGGGGACCACCGTGGCGGCCTTCGAGCCGGCGCTCGACTACGTCGTCGTCAAGCTCCCGCGCTTCCCGTTCGACAAGTTCCCCACGGCCGACCGAACGCTGGGCAGCCAGATGAAGGCGACCGGGGAGGTCATGGCGATCGACCGAACCTTCGGCTCGGCGCTGAACAAGGCGCTGCGGGCGCTCGAACAGGCGGGCGCGGGCTGGCTGGCCGAGAACGCCGGCTGGCAGGCGACGCTCGACTACCTGATGGAGCCGGCGGTCGCGGAGCCGGCTTTTGTCACGGTCGATACCAGCGGTCTGGTGTGCGAGGCGAGGGCTCACGCCGAGCGGATGGCATATCCGATAGTGCTCAAGCGCTTCCTGGCACCCTCGGACTCGCGGCTGTGGCGGATCCTCGCCCTTCTGCGGCGGGGCATGCCGGCGGAGCGGATCCGCGGCGTCACGGGCATCTCCGCCTGGTTCCTGTGGGAGTTCGAGCGGGCGATCGCGCTGGAGCGCGAGGTGCGCAGGTACGGGGCGCGGATCGCGGAGCCACGGGACGATGAGGCGGCCACTCTCCTGGCGACCGTAAAGCGCGCCGGCTTCGGAGATCGCGAGCTCGCGCAGATGGCGGGGCCCGGCGTGACGGCAGAGGCGATCCGGCTGGCCCGCATGGAGCTGGGCCTGGTGCCGGGCTACGCGATGGTGGACACGTGTGCGGCGGAGTTCGCCGCGGAGACGCCCTATTTCTACGCCACGTACGCCGCGGCGGGCTCCGAGCCGGAACTGCCGCCGGTGGAGCGGCCAGCGGCGCTGGTGATCGGCTCCGGCCCGGTGCGGATCGGGCAGGGGATCGAGTTCGACTACTGCGCCGTCCAGGCCGCGGCCGAGCTCCGCGAACAGGGCTGGCAGGCGGTCATGATCAACTCGAACCCGGAGACGGTCTCGACCGACTTCGACGCCAGCTCGCGCCTGTATTTCGAGCCGCTCGACTCGGAGAGCGTGCGTTCGGTCGTGGAGGCCGAATCGCCGGACGGCCGACCGATGCTCGGCGCCTTCGTCCAGTTCGGCGGCCAGACTCCGCTCAACCTGGCCGAGTCCCTCGCCGCGGCCGGCATCCCGCTGCTCGGCGCGAACCTGGAGACGATCGACCAGGCGGAGGACCGCATTCGCTTCGCCAACCTGGTCGAGGCGGTCGGCATCCCGCAGCCCGAAGGCGGCATGGCCCGCTCGATCGAGGAGGCGCTCGCGCTGGCCGACCGCATCGGCTACCCGGTCATCGTTCGACCGTCGTTCGTCATCGGCGGCCTCGCCATCGACTTTTCGTACTCGCCGTCCGATCTGGTCGAGCAGCTGGCCCGTGCGACCGTCGTCGACCCCGATCGGCCGGTTCGGATCGACCGCTATCTCGAAGGGGTCGAGGTGGACGTGGACGCGATCTCCGACGGCGAGACGGTCCTGATCCCGGGCCTGCTCGAGCACGTCGAGCGGGCCGGCGTCCATTCGGGCGACTCGGTCGGGATGTTCACGCCGCAGACGGTTTCGGTCTCCGACCAGGAGCTGATCGTCGCCGCGATGGATCGGATCGTTCGGGCGTTGGACGTCCACGGCCTCGTCAACGCTCAGTTCATCGTCCGTGACGACGGGGTGTATCTGATCGAAGTAAACCCGCGCGCCAGTCGCACGGTGCCGTTCATGAGCAAGGTGACCGGCGTGCCGATGGTCAAGCTGGCGGTCCGAATCGCTCTCGGCGAGACACTGCGCGAGATGGGGTGGGGGAACGGGCTCCTGGAGCCGCCGCCGCTGGTCGCCGTAAAGGCGCCGGCCTTCTCCACGGCCAAGCTGCGCGGCGTGGACCCATCCGTCGGGCCGGGGATGCAGTCCACCGGCGAGGTCATCGGCATCCACACCGATCCGCGAGTGGCGCTGGCCAAGGCGATGCAGGGCGCGGCGCTGATCCCGCCCAGGCCGGGCGCCGACGGGGCACTGGCCTTGATCTCCGTCGCGGAGCGAGACAAGAAGGAGCTGCCGCGCGTGGCGGCGGCGTTGTCTCGGGCCGGCTACCGATTCGCCGCCACCTTCGGAACCGCCGCCGAGCTGCGCAAGCTGGGCCACGAGGCGCAGGTCGTGGCCAAGATGGGGGAGCGGACCGGCGCGGGGCAGGTCACCATCCTGGATCTCATCGCCGGCGGATCGGTGCGGCTCGTGGTCAACACCCCCTCACCGAAGTCCGGCCCGGTCCGCGACGCGGCCGAGATCCGCCTCGCCGCCACGGCCCAGGGAATCCTGTGCCTCACCGCGATCGAGACCGCCGTGGCCGCCGCCGAGGCCCTGGATCCGGACCTGCGAACGCGCCTGGCCGAGGTCCGCCCGCTGGGGGAGTGGGTGCCGGAGCCGGGCAAGCCCCGCGGAGCGGTGGCGGCCGCTCGCTGACGGGCCGCGTTCGCAGGCCCGCCGCGGGACGGAACGGCCCCCTGCTTCGTCAATCAGGTCATGATGGAGGTCGTGACCGTCGAGAGAGGGAGCCAGGAGGCGCTCGAGCGAGTTGGGAGCGCCCGTTCCGGGGCCGACGTCGAGGGCATCGACGCCAGCTTCGAGGCGCTTTATCGGCAGCGCTACCGCGACGTCTACCGCTACGCCCTGCTGATGCTGCGCAGCGCCGAGGACGCCGAAGACGTGACCGGCGAGGCGTTCGGGCGCGCCTACGCTGCCTGGTGCTCCGGCCACGGGCCGGCCGGCCAGGCATTGCCCTGGCTGTTCCTGATCACTCGCCGGCTGGTCATCGACAGGACCCGCCGTCGCCGGCTGCTGTCGTGGCTGCCGCTGGCGAGCCTCCATTCGACCCATGAACCGGCGGACGATGCCGACACCGGCCGAACCGAGTTCTGGCTGTGGTTCGACCGCTTCGCCCGCGAGCTGCCAGCGCGACAGCGGGAGGTTCTCATCCTGCGTTATCAGCGCGACCTGGACGACCCCCAGATCGGCGAGATCCTGGGGATCTCGGCTTCCGCCGTCCGCTCGCTGGTGGCTCGCGCGTGCGCGACTCTGCGCCGCAACCCGGAGATCTGGCGATGAACGAGAACGAGATGGATGTTTTGGGGGCGTCTGATGATGACGTCCTCGGCGGTGTTCGGAAGCGAATCTCGGCGGTCGAGCCGTTGCTCCCGCAGCCGCCGGCGTGGAAGCCCGGAGCGGACGCCCGGGCCACTGGAGAACAGGGAGGTCGAGTGAATCTCCAGATCCGTCCCGCGGGCGCCTTCGGCTTCGGAGGCGTGGTCGCCGTCACGCTGGTCGCCGTGATCCTCGCGATCTCGTTCGGGGCTCAGGGCTCACACGGCACGGGCCGCCCAAGCCCCGCCAGCGCAACTCCGGTGGCCTCGGGCGTGCTGCCAATCGTCGCTCCATCGGTAGTGACGCCGACCGACCTCCCGACCGACGGCCGGACTCTGGGCAATCAGGACGCGCCCGTGACACTCGACGTCTGGGTCGATTTCCGGTGCACGGCCTGCGAGGACTTCAACGTGGAGACCCTGCCGCAGCTGATCGCCAACTACGTGCGGCCCGCCAAGCTCAAGATCGTCTACCACGATCTCCTGGTCATCGACAGTCAGGACGGGACCACCGAGTCGCGCGACGCCGCCGACGCGGCCCTCTGCGCGGCCGACCAGGGCAAGTTCTGGGCCTACCAGGACTGGCTGTTCGCGAACCAGTCGCCGACCGAGAAACCCGGCGCGTTCACGCTCGATCGCCTGACCGAGCTGGCTCAGAGGGCCGGTCTGGACATGACCGCGTTCGAGCCGTGCCTCACGAGCGGCAAGCACAACGCCGAAATCGTGGCCGAATCCCAGCTGGCGCCGTCGTCGCTGATCGGCGTGCCATCCTTCTTCGTGAATGGCACCGCGCTTGGCCCCGGTGCGGGCGGCGGTGTGAGCACGTATGCAGACGTGGCGGCTGCCATCGACGCGGCACTCCCCAAGACGGCCGCCTCCAGCGCTCCGCCCGTCGCCGCGGGCACGTTCCTCGTCTACACGGTCTCGTCCAAGGACAAGAGCCTGAGTGGCATCGCTGGCAAGTTCGGGATCTCTCTCGCGCAGCTGGAGCTGGCAAACCCCCTGTCGACGTTTGCGAGCCACAACTACGACATCATCTATGCGGGCATGACCATCTACATCCCGTGGCAGACCTGGGTCCCGACGCCGCCGGTTCCGTCGTTGACGACGTCGCCGTAGCCGGCGTCGAGATAGGAGTTGGCCCTGTCCAGCGGGCACTGGCTCGGCTAACCTGAGCGCGCGCCGCAACCCGGCGCACTGTCAGGTCCCGCCGCCAGGGTTCTTTCGTGACGCCTTCGCTACCCGGCCTTCGATTCCGCCTCCTCGGCTTCCCGGTCACGATCGGGGTCGACTTCCTGCTGATCACCCTGATCATTGGCCTGGGGGCCCGGCCCGGCGTCGGCATCCTCGAGTGGGTCGTGGTGGTGGCGGTCTCGCTCCTCATCCACGAGCTCGGGCACGCCTTCGCCTTGAGCATGTACAACATCCACCCGGAGATACGGCTGTGGGGCATGGGTGGGCTCACGATCTCGGGCTTCGTGCTCCCGCCGCGCAAGTCGATCCTGGTCAGCCTGGCGGGCCCGCTGGTCGGGATCCCGGTCGCGATCGCGGTCATGGTGGTCAAGCCATGGCTTCCGGCGAGCAGCCCAGTCACGGATGCGGCCAGCGACCTGATATTCGTCAACCTGTGGTGGGGCATCCTGAACCTGCTGCCGATCGCCGGGCTGGACGGCGGCAGCGTCGTCACGAACCTCTTCGTGGTCGCGCTGGGCCTGCGCGGCAAGCGGCCGGGCCTCGTCATGGTGGCGGTCGCCAGCGCCGTGATCGCCATCGGCGCGACCTTCGTCGGCTTCTTCTACCTGACCATCGTCGTCTTCTTCTTCGGGCTCTTTAACCCGGAGCCGTATCTGACGGTGTGGCAACTCGCCTCGGGCGGGCCAGGCGGGCAGCGCGCGGCCGGCACGACGCCGTCGAAGGGCGCCTGGGCGGGGCCGACAGTGGAGTCGCGCTCGAACTCGGGCGCCGATCGACAGGGCGGCGAGGGGCGCGGAGGGGGCCGGCAGCCGGTGGTGATGGTGGCGGCGGAGTCGCGTCGCGCCTTCGGGGAGGCTCTCGCAGAAACGATGCCGGGCGGCACAGGAGAGGCCGCGTCGATGGACCTCGACGAGCTGGAACGCCGGCCGGCGCCGCTCCTGCCCGATGTGATCGGCATGGTGGCGAATCGCGACGATCCGGCCGTGGCGGCCCGCCTCGCGACGGAGACCGACCCTCTGGCGGTGTTCGGGATCGTCACACGGGTCGTCGAGGCCAGGCGGGTCTCGCAGCTCCTCGGCGTGCTGCGGCGCGACCAGACGGGCGATCGAATCCCGGCCCTGCTGAAGCTGCAGGTCGGCCTGCATGCTCTCGGCCGGTTCGAGGATTCGATGGCCGCGGCGTCGATGCTCGGGCGGTCCGGCGGCGCCCGGAGCGCCGCACTGGAGGCGCGGAGCGCGGCCCGGGCTGGCGATCGGAAGAGGGCGGCAGCGGCCCTGGAACGGGCGCTCGAGCTCGGCCCGGTCCGACTCTCGGACGCCGCCCTGGGCGACATCGCTCGTTTGGGACCGGACCGCAGGATCGCCGACCTGCTGGCAAGGCTCCGGAGCTCGACTTCTCCCAACTGATTCGCGTCGGCCGCCCCGGAAGGCGGCGGGCTCCGCTCCGGCCTGCGACAGCGCGTTAGGCGTGCTCGAGCAGGGTGACCGGGGTCTCGGCCAGAATCGGCTCGACTTCGGCCTCCCCCACGGCAGCCGCGACCTCCCGGGCCGCGCGGTCGGCGCCGCGGAACCACCTCCACAGCAGGGACGTGGCGATCGTGTAGAGCACGATGATGGTGATGAAGTCCACGGTGTAACCCGTTGTGAAGCCGAGCCTGCTCTGCAGCTCGCCGTAGTAGAGCGGCGCGACTGTCTCGCCCAGGGACCACGACAGCGTCATGCCGGCCGCCAGCGTTGCTCTCTCGGCCGCGGAGACGTGCTCCATGGCGAAGGCGTCGAAGATGGGACTGCCGGCGTTCATCATGGAGTTGCGCACGGCCAGGGCCACGATCACGGTCCACAGCACCGGGGAGAATCCGAGGACCAGCAGGAAGGGGATGCTGGACGCCTGGACCAGGACGATCGATCCGATCCGGCCGAAACGCCGCGCCAGGGCCGGTTGCGCGATTATCGCAAACGTCGTTCCCAGGTACGCGATCGCGATGACCGCGTTGATCTCGGGCAGGCCCAGGTTGAACTTCTTCTGCACGAAGACGTTGAGGAACGGGATGAGCTGGCCGGCGCCGAGAGCCGTGATGAAGCCGGGCAGGAGCAGCCGCGCGAACAGGCCACGGTCCGACACCGCGATGCCGAACCTGTGGCCCTGCGCGCGGCGCGGGCGATCGAGCCCGGGGCGGTCGCTCGTAAGAGGCAACACCGTGACCACCGAAAGGACACCGAGCAGCGCGATCCCCACGATCAGCACCCGGTATGGCGCCGGACCCCCGCCGAGCCCGAGAGTGGTGGCCAGCACGGTCGCGATCGCGCCGCCTGCCAGCATGGCCACGACCGCCGTCATGTTGTTAATGGCGAACCAGATCGCGAAGTACTCGTTTCGCTGGTCAGGCCGGGTGTGCTCGGCAATGAAGGGGATCTGGACGACGCTCACGGCCTGAGAGCCCGCACCGAGGGCCGCTACTCCCACGAAGAGCAGCGCCACGTTTCCGGGCAGCACCGCGAGCATCGCGACGGCCACCATGGCCATGCCGCCGATCATGACCGCGCGCCTGCCGATGCGGTCCGAGAGCGCGCCGCAGGGGAGCGCCACGAGGACACCCGCCAGCATCGCGACGGACATCAGCTCGCCCATCGTCGAAGGGCTGAGGCCGATTGCCCCGACGTACAGGTTGAAGTCGGCCCAATAGAGGCTGATGACGGCGCCGTAGACGATGGTCGTGACAAGGAACAGCCGGGCGTCACGGCTGAATCCGGTGAAGCTCCTCATGTACCGGACGAAGGCCTGAGTCACGGGTCCCCACTCGAGCGTGCGTTACGGAGCGTGCGTTACAGAGCGTGCGGTGACGGAGCGCGTCCTACGAGCGCATAAGGTCCGGACAGGGCGGTTCGTCTTCGCGGAGGGTACGCCCCACCACGATGAGGAGTCGGCCCAGACGCAGATGGATGCCGCTGACGGGTCCAAGCGGCCTTCGCGGTCCTTCGGATCGGCTGGTGCGGCGCGCTTCCAGGGCGTCAGCGCGCATCTCCGCCTGTTGCGTTTGGACCATGCGAAGAACCTGTTCGGGTGGTTGGTACCACATTCGATCTACTCTCCTGGTCAGGGGTTTGGATATCAGAGTTAGCTGTGTATCTAACACGGGGTCGCTCAGAGCCGACGGTCGGCACCGATGGGTCAGCGCGCCAGAAAGGCGACCAGCTCCGGTCCGGCCTGTTCGACACGGTCCCGTCGAAGCGTGTAGTAGGTGAGGTTGCCCTGCTCGGTCATCGTCACCAGGCCGGCGCTTCGAAGCTGAGCCAGGTGATGGCTGACCGTCGGTTTGCTGAGTTCGAGCTCGGTGGCGAGCTCGGTGAGATAGCGGTCACGTTCGGCCAGCAGGCACAGGATGCGCAGCCTGCTCTCGTCTCCCAGGGCGCGATAGAGGCGCACCGTCGCCACCGGAGGAGCGGCCCTGCCGCCGGCCCCGAGAGCCGAGTCGGCGATCGGGTAGCAGACGAGCGTGATCTCGCCGACCTTGGTCAGCGAGTTGTACGGCCGGCCGAAGTAGCTGGGCGCCAGAACGATCCGGCGGGTCCTTTGCTCCGGCACCATTCGGATGCCGTTGGTGGCCTTTTCGACGAAGCCGAGTGGATTGGCAACGGCATCGTCCATGTGGCGCCCGGCGACGTCTCGGTCGAGCATCCGGCCCACGCGCACTTCGATCTGCTCGAAGCGAGGGAGCCACGCGTGAAGCACCCGGCGCGCGCCCGGCGCGAGCTCACCCAGGGTCTCCGGCATAACCGCGTGGCCCCTCCAATGCTCCAGCTGGTCGCCCAGCGCGGCGTAGGCCTCGGCGTCACCGTTGAGGGCCCTGTGGGCCGAATCGGTGAGTTCCGGGCTCTCGAGCAGTTCGCCGAACAGGCACTCGAGCAGATCGGCGTCGGGAAGCTGGTCGACCGCAGCCACGACCTGGCGGGCGGTCTTGATCTCGGGCCGAACCACGAGCAGCCGGCCGACCTCGGACACGAAGCCGACGCAAGCCCTGGCGGACTCACTTTCGCCAACTTCGTTGAGGGCTGCCGCGCGCGACTCCTGGAGCCAGGTCCGGTCCTCCGGCAGGAGATCCTCGAGTTCGCCGCAATCCGCGCAGGCGCTCACGAGGAAGTCGTAGCCCGTGCGCGGATCGAGTTGGACTGTCGGCATCTGAGGCATCGTCAGTCCCGGCCTGACGAGGCCGCCGGATCGCTCCCGAGCGGTACGCGGTGGGTTCTGGAGCCCTGCCACTTCTAGCGATTCCTCTTACTCATGTTAGATAGAAGGCTAACAAGGCGCGAAGGGCAAGTCAAGGGCGGTGCAGGGTACGCGCCAGGCGAGATGGGGCATCCGGCCCGGTTTCGATTGCCCGGCCGGGCGGTGGCTCACAGGGAGGTCGTGGAGCCTGCCGCCAACCCTCGCCGTGGCGGCGGCCCGTACAATGCATGGGCCGCGGCGTCGCTGTCACTGAATCGCGCGACCGCGCATCCTCCAGGAGCCCCACCGCATGACCGCACCGACAGTCAGGTTCACCGACGAGCGATTGGCCAACGGGCTGCGGCTGATCATCGCCGAAGACCATCTGGCCCCGGTCGTCGCGGTCTGCATCTGGTATGCGGTCGGCTCCAAGAACGAGGTTCCCGGCAAGACCGGCTTTGCCCACCTCTTCGAGCACGTCATGTTCCAGGGCTCTCGCCACGTTGCCAAGACTGAGCACATGGGCCTGGTCCAGGCGGCCGGCGGGACGCTCAACGGCACGACCTGGCTGGACCGAACCAACTACTTCGAGACGATGCCGAGCCACCAGCTGGAGCTGGCGCTGTGGCTCGAGGCCGACCGGATGGCGACGCTTCTGGACGCCCTCAACCAGGAGAACCTCGACAATCAGCGCGACGTCGTCAAGAACGAGAAGCGCTCGAGCTACGACAACCGACCCTACGGCCAGTGGTTCCACAAGCTCCAGGAACAGCTCTTTCCGCCGGAGCATCCGTACCATCATCCGACGATCGGGTCGATGGAGGACCTGGACGCGGCCTCGCTCGAGGACGTGGCCGCTTTCTTCCGGACCTACTACGCGCCGAACAACGCGGTCCTGGCGATCGCCGGCGACGCCGATCCGGCGCAGGCTCGGGCCTGGGTGGAGCGCTACTTCGGCGAGATAGCGGCGAATCCGAGGATCCCGCCGCTGGGCGACGTGAGCTTGCCGCCCACGCTCGGGGCCGAGAGTCGCGAGGTGATCGAGGATCGGGTGCCGCTGCCGCGCCACTACTTCGGCTTTCGGGCGCCTTGCTTCGGCGATCCGCGGCTGGAGGCCCTTGAGGTCGCGTGCCAGATACTGGCCGGCGGAAAGGGCAGCCGGCTGTACCGTCGGCTCGTGCGCGACGAACGGATCGCCCAGGACGTCGCGTTCTTTGCCCTCGGGTTCGTCGGTGGGGCATCGATCGCAGCCGGCCAGGCGACGGTTCGGCCGGGAGTCGATCCGGAGGTCGTCGAGCGCGCCTTCGAGGAGGAGCTCGAACGGCTTGGTCGGGAGCCGGTGACGGCCGACGAGCTCGCCCGGGCGCGGGCACTGATCGAGACGTTCGAGCTCGAGGCGCTCCAGCGGGTTGAGGAGCGGGCTGATCGGCTGGCTATGTTAGCCACCCTGCTCGACGACCCGGACCTCATCAACCGCCAGCTGGAGCGGTATCTAGCGGTGACCCCGGCGGAGATCCAGGCCGTGGCCGCGGAGGTGTTTCGGCCGGAGAACCGCGTCGTGCTCACCTACGTGCCCGCCGCCGGAGCGGCCAGGGGTCAGGACGAGGAGTCGGCGGCATGACGCTCGAGGAGATCCTCGCCGCCCGACCTTCGCCCGGCCAGCCGCGTGCGTACAACTTCCCGCCGTTCGAGCGGACGGTGATGCCGTCCGGCCTGCAAGTCCTGGCGGTTCACGTCCCGGGCCGGCCGCTGGTGTCGGCCAATCTGATCTTCCTGTCCGGGGCTGCCGACGAGCCGGCCGATCTGGCGGGGGCGACCGTTCTCACGGCTCGGGCGATGACCGAGGGCACGGACCGTTACCCAGGGCTGGAGCTGATCGAGGCCGCCGAGAGGCTCGGCTCCACGCTCCACGCGGACGCCAGCTGGGACGCCTTCGCGGCCAGCGTCGAGGTTGCGGCGTCGCGCCTGCGGGCCGCCCTGGAGCTGCTCGATGAGCTCGTGGAGCGGCCGACCTTCCCGGCGGAGGAGGTCGCGCGACTGCGCGACGAGCGCCTCAACGACCTGCTGCAGATGCGCGCCGAGCCGCGCCGCCGGGTGGAGCAGGCATTCTCTCAGGCCATCTACACGCCGGAGTCGCCTTACTCGCGCCTTGCCGGCGGGGACGAATCGACGGTCGAACGGCTTACACGCGACGAACTGACGGCGGTCCATCGCGCGCTGCTGTCACCGGAGCGGGCCGCTCTTGTGGTCGGCGGCGACCTGACCGGGCTCGACGTCCCTCGCCTGGCCGAGGAAGTGTTGGGTTCGCTGGCTCGCGACGGTTCGGGCGCTTTGGGCACGTCGGCCGGGTCGAAGTCGCCGCTCGCCGGACGAATCCCAGTCGCCGACGCGGCCGTCGATCGACCAATCGTTCGGCTCTACGACCGTCCCGGCTCGGTGCAGTCGGAGGTGCGGATCGGACACGTCGGCCTTCGGCGTCATGTCCCGGACTTCCACGCCGTGCAGGTCATGGCCGCGATCCTGGGCGGCCTCTTCAACTCGCGGCTGCAGCTGAACCTGCGCGAGGAGAAGGGCTACACGTACGGCGTCGGGGCCGGGTTCGACATGCGGCGCGGCGCCGGGCCGTTCGGCGTCCGGACCGCGGTCCAGACGGCGGTCACGGTGCCCGCCATATCCGAGGCGCTCAAGGAGTTGAACCGGATGCGCGACACGCTGGTCACGGACGCCGAGCTGGCCGTCGCGCGGGACTACCTGGTCGGCGTGTTCCCGCTGCGCTTCGAGACGCCGGGCGCTGTGGTCGGGGCGATCGGCGGGCTCTTCGTGAACGGCCTGCCGGACGACGAGCTGGCCCGCTATCGTGGCCAGGTCGAGGCGGTCACGGCGCAGGACGTCCGGAAGGCGGCCCAGGACCACATCCATCCTGACCGGCTGGCGATCGTTCTGGTCGGCGACGCGGACGTCGTGGGCAAAGATCTCGAGGCGGCGGGCTTTGGCGAGCTCGAGGTGATCCACGATGAGCTCCCGGGCGAGGTCGATGAACCCGGTGCTCCCCAAGGGGACGAGGAGGGCGAATGATCGTCGTCATCGGTCTGCCGGCGTACGCCGGCTCGGCAGGCGGGGAGGAGAGTGTGGGCGGGCTTGCCGTCGACGTGGCCGCTGCCGCAGCCGTCCTGGGCAGTTCTGTGGAGCTGGTCGGAAAGGTCGGCGACGACGGCGCGGGCGACGCGGTCGTTCTGGCGCTCGGCCGTCTGGGTGTCGGGCACGCGGCGCTGCTCCGGGATCCGGCGCGGTCCACGCCGGTGCTGTCCGCCGTGGCAGTCGCCACGGAGCCCGAAGCCGCGGACGGGGCCGCCGACGCGCTGGCGGGCGCCGCTCTCACGGCAGACGCGCTGGCGGGCGATCGCGCCGACGACGGACCGCGGGTCGAGGTCGAGCTGCTCCCCGCCGATCCGGCCGCGCGGCCGGGGCTCGAGGCTGGCGACATCTCCCTGGCGTTGCGCTACCTGGCCGAGGCACGGGTCGTGGTCCTCGCGGAGCCACTCCCCGAAGTGGCGGTCGCGGCCGTGGTCGAGGGCGCGACCTTCGCCGGCGCGCGTCTCGTCGTGCTCCTGCCGCCCGGCGCCGCATCCCCGGCCCTGCCGCCGGAGGTCACGCTTCTCGAGGCCCCCGCCGTCGACGACGGATCGTTCGGTCGCGTGGTGGGCGCCTTCGCCGCCGGGCTCGATGCCGGGGCGGAGCCAGCCGCGGCGTTCGCGGAGGCGGTCAGGGCTTCGGGCTGGCAGCCTGTCGCCGACTGAGGATCCACGCCTGCGCCGCGCCCGCGTCCGGCGGCCCGCCGGGCCCTTCGTTCATGTAGAGTGCCCGCCATGGATCGTGCTTCCGAGGGGCTCCGTTTCGAGGGCTCGCCCACCATTCCGGCGGACTTCGACCCGTCTGCCAGGGGCCCGCTGGATCGACCGACGGCCATCGCCCTGATCCGCCGGGCCGACGAGCTGATGGAGGCCGGTGAGCCTGAGCACGCCCTGGCCCTGTACGGCCGGACGCTCGGCGCGTCGGACCGGGACGTTTCCGCGGCCGCCCTGTATGGCATGGGTAACGCACTCTACCGTCTGGACCGCGAGGCCGACGCCCTGGCTGCGTGGGAACAAGTGACCGCCCTGCCCGAAACGCCGGCAACGTATCGAGCCTGGCGTCAGGTCGCGGCGGCGCGGGTTCGCGCCAAGGACATCCAGGGCGCGCTCGACGCCTACCGCCAGTGCGAACGGCGCGCCCCCGCCGCCGACAAGGCG
>Ga0182027_10002471_pt1 | contig 29955 bp, 23 predicted proteins | sample 712E1DmetaG_FD_121300 | JGI IMG/M metagenome (GOLD analysis project Ga0182027, IMG submission 121300) | Permafrost microbial communities from Stordalen Mire, Sweden - 712E1D metaG (Illumina Assembly) | ecosystem: Environmental > Terrestrial > Soil > Wetlands > Permafrost | place: Sweden...
AAGGAAGGCGGGCCGGTGAGGGGGAGCCGGCCCGCCTGAGGAGAATGCACAGCTTTCGCCTGACGACGATGCCCGAAAGGGATCCGCCCCCATACGGACGCGCGCAGTCTAGCCCGAAGCGAGACTTTCTGCATCGCCTTTGCAGCATCGCCGGGTCGGATGCATGATCCTCCACGGCGGCTCCCCGTCGTCTTCTCGGGGTATCGCGGCGCTGGAGGATGCAATGCGCTTCGCGCTAATGCTGGAGCCCCAGCAGGGGCTGACCTACCTGGAGCAGCTGGAGATCGCCAGGCTGGCCGAAAGGCTCGGCTTCGAGGCTCTGTTTCGCTCGGATCACTACCGCAGCTTCCCCGGCCCGGCGAACAAACCAACGACCGACGCCTGGACGGTCCTGGCGGGCATCGCCCGCGAAACCGAGCGCATCCGACTCGGCACGCTGGTCTCGCCCGTCACGTTCCGCCATCCCGGCTCGTTCGCCAAGGTCGTGACCACGGTCGACGAGATGAGCGGAGGCCGCGTCGAGGTCGGCGTGGGCGCCGGTTGGAACGGCGCGGAGCACAGTCAGCTCGGCCTGCCCTTTCCCGAGATTGCCAGACGGGCCGACCTGATGGAGGACGAGCTGCAGATGCTTCACGGCCTGTGGGAGGAGCCCGACGGCTGGTCGTTCGTGGGAAGGCAGGTTTCGGTCGTGGACGCCGGCTTCCATCCCAAGCCGGTCCAGCGACCCCGTCCGCCGATCATCGTCGGCGGTGAGGGCAGACCGAGATCGCTCCGTCTGGCCGCCAGCTACGCGGACGAGTACAACATGTCGGGCGCCGACCCGGCCGAGTGCAGGGGCAAGTTCGCTCTGCTGGACGACGAATGCCGGAAGATCGGCCGTGATCCGGCCACCATGCGCCGGTCCGTGATGGCCGGCTTCCTTATCGGTGCCGACCAGGCCGAGCTCGAGCGGCGCGTGCATGACCTGCTGGCCATGGTCGGCGACTCGGGTACCGACGCGGTGGCCTGGCTGGACGAGCACCGGCCGCGCTGGATCGTCGGGACGCCCGATCAGGCGCGGGTCATGGTCGCTCATTTTGCGGCGGCGGGAGCGGAACGGATCATGCTGCAGGACCTGCTGCCGCGCGACCACGGCATGATCGAGCTGGCCGCCCGCGAGCTGATCGGCAGAGCCTGAGGCGAGGGCCGCGGGCCGCGGGTTTCCCGGCACCGTCGCTCGGGCGCCGCGCACCCGGCGGGCATCGCTACTTCCGGAGCTTGCCCTTCGAGGCGATGCTGGCACGCGCCCTGGCGCTGCTGGCGCGGCGCCGCGGGATTAGCCCGATCCGGCGCGGCGGCCAGTAGCGGAACCACGCCCGCCCCACCAGCGCGTCCAGCGGCACCGGGCCGTAGTGCCGCGAGTCGACGGAATGGCCGCCGCCGTCGCCGAGCAGCCACGCCTCGTCGCCGAGCTTGACGTACTCGGTCCCAGCCAGCACGACGTCGCCGGGACCGGCTGCCAATCGCTTGATGGCCAGCTGGCCGGTCCCGGGCTGGCGTACCACGACGACGCTCCCGCGCCGGGGCCAGCGGCGTGGCGCAGGATCGAGAAGCAGCCAATCGCCCGGCTCGAGTGCCGGCGTCATGCTCTCCTCAGCCACGGCCACGCGCCACGGCCCGCGCCGGAGCCGGCGCCACGTGTCGGCGATGCTCATGGGCGGCTCCCCCCGGACTGTGCGGCTGCCGCTCGATCGGCTACTTCTTGGTCGACCAGAAGATGTCGGCGAACTCCTTGACCGCGGCTTCCAGCTCGGCGGCGGCCTGAGCGTCGATGTTCTGCTTATTCTTGCTGGCGAGCTTGAGGATCTTCCAGGTTCGATCGTGGATGTCCGGGTAGCGCTCCAGGTGCTCGGGCTTGAAGTAGTCGCTCCAGATGACCTGGATCTCGTGCTTCACGATCTCGGCGTGCTGCTCCTTCACGGCGACGCAGCGGACGAACTTCTGGCGATCCGCCTCGGTCGGGTTCTCCTTGGGCAGCTGGCCGAGGAGCTCGACCATGCGGGCCACGGTTCGGGCGGCCAGTTCGGCTTGGTGTGGGTCGTAGATTCCGCACGGAACGTCGCAATGGGCGTAGACGGTAGTGGTGGGCTTCAGCCAGTGTGTGACCAGGGACATCGGGTCTCCTCCCAGCACGGGACGTCGGGCGAGGCGGGGATTAGCAGGCAGCTTCGCTGGGCCTCGACCGTGTGCAAGTGTTGAGGGCTCCGCGCGCCGTGTCAATCAGGCGGCCGTTCCGATCCGGACGCCGCGCCACGGCCGATCGGCCCGCCGATCCGGCTGCCTGGGAAATCGGAACCTGGGACTCGATTCCGGCGCGCCGCCTCCACGGAAAACCCATACTTCCTGCATAAGAATTTCAGTCTGACTACAGATTGCGAACCCAGCATCTGTGTCGAAGCGGCCGTGCATACTCTTGGCCGGGCACGGAGATCACCGAGCTGCAGAAGCCAGGGAGCAACCTCCACTCGATGAACGGTCCGACCCCTGCCAGCGACGCGACTCTCTCGACGGCGAGCGCCGGCACGGCGGCCGCGGCTGCGAACCCTTCCGCGGGCGTGGCCTACGCGGCTCCCGCCCGGAAAGCTCGCCGCGTCCCGGCGCCCCGGGTCTGGCCGATCAAGGATTACGACGTCTACGCCCTCCTGGGCGGGAACGCCTTCGTGATCCTGGCGATGTGGGTCCGCCACGGTGGTCTGCACGAGCTGGCGACGTCCGCCGGCATCGTGACCGCAATCGGCGAGCTCGCAGCGCTGTACGGCACATACCTGGTCCTGATCCAGCTCGTCCTCATGTCGCGCAGCCCCTGGCTTGACCAGATCTTCGGCCAGGACCGCCTCGTTGCCGCCCACCGCTGGGTCGGCTTCAGTGCGATCTGGCTGCTCGTCGCCCACTTCGTCTTCACGACCGTCGGCTATGGCATGGCGGACGGCAGCGGCCCGATCAACGAGGCGATCAATCTCCTCACGGTCTATCCCTACGTCCTGTGGTCCGGGATCGGGTTGGTCCTGTTCATCCTTGTCGGCATCACGTCCGTGCGGGCGGCCCGCCGGATGGCCTCGTACGAAACCTGGTACGCAATCCATCTCTACACGTACCTCGCCATCGCCCTCAGCTTCCTGCACCAGCTCTTCGTCGGCGTCGATTTCGCCACCGATCCGGTTGCGCGCGTCTACTGGATCGCTCTGTACATCCTGGCCTTCGGGCTGCTGTTCGTCTTCCGCTTCGGCCAGCCGATCTCGGTCTCCTGGCGCCACCGCCTCCGCGTCGCCAACGTTGTCAAGGAGGGTCCGGACGTCGTGTCCATCTACCTCATCGGCAGGGATCTCGACCAGCTCCCGGTCCGGGCCGGCCAGTGGTTCCGGCTCCGGTTCATGACGTCGAACGGCTGGTGGCGGGCTCATCCCTTCTCGATCTCGGCGGCCCCCAACGGCAAGTACCAGCGCTTCACGATCAAGAATCTGGGCGACTACACCAGGCTCCTGCAGCATGTCCGCGTCGGCACGTCGGTCTTCGTCGAGGGCCCGTACGGCGTCTTCACCGGCGCGACCCGGACCAGGCCGCGAGTCCTGTTCATCGCCGGCGGGATTGGCATCACGCCGCTCCGCGCGCTCCTCGAGGAGCTCCCGGCCGCGCGCGGGAACCTGACCCTGGTCTACCGGGCGAGCCACGAGAACGAGGTGGTCTTCCGCAACGAGCTGGACGAGCTGGCCAGCCTGCGGGGAGCCACCGTCCACTACCTGGTCGGTCGCCGCGGCTCTCGCGAGATGCCGTCCGATCCGCTCGACCCGAGGGCGCTTCGCCGCCTGGTTCCGGACGTCTACGACCGGGACATCTACGTCTGCGGGCCGGCCGGGATGATGGAGCGCGTCCTGAGCGGGCTCCACTGGCTCCGGATCGCCGAGTCGCAGATCCATTACGAACGCTTCAACTTCTGAGGACCGCACGAATGAACCTCCTGCCCAAACGCGGAGTGATCGGAGGAGCTCTGGCCGCCCTCGCGCTGGCCCTGATCCTCAGCTTCAAGACGCCCAGCTCCACCGGGCTCGTCACCGTTAACTCGAACGGCGGAACCACCCTCAACGCGAACGGCGGAACCACCCTCAACTCGAACGGCACCACCTCGGGGTCGGGCTCCGGGACCGGCTTGAAGAGCACCTACACCGGGCAGCTGACCGGGCAGGCCGTCCAGATCCCCTTCGGCACCGTGCAGGTTCAGGTGACGATGCAGAACGGCAAGATCACCGACGTGCAGACCCTCCAGCTGCCCGGCGGCCAGATCCGCTCGCAGCAGATCGGCCAGTACGCGGCGCCCCAGCTGCGCAGCGAGGTGCTGGCGGCCCAAAGCGCCCAGGTCAACACGATCTCGGGCGCGACCTACACGAGCATGGCCTACCTGCAGTTGGTTCAGTCGGCTCTCGACCAGGCCGGGGCATAGCTCGCCCGCCGCTCAGCCGGCCGATTCCTGCGTTGGCAGCGGCGCTCCTCGCTCACGCACATCGAATTGCGGGTGCCCGTCGTCGCCCTGGCCTGGGGCTCGCCGGCCCGGCGATCGGGACCAGCGAGCCGAACCTCTACGGAGCCCAGGAGGTCATTTCGATGTCGCCCGCCGGAACGGTGTTGTCGCCCATGCACGATGGGACGCCGCCGAGGTCTGTCGGGGACGCGGGGGCGGCGATGACCAGGCCCGTTCCGGGCATCACGAACCCAACCTGGACCGGGGCCACGATCGGCGGGGCGGCGCACAGGTTCGACGTCTGAACCGAGGCCATCATCGTGGCGTTCGGGGCGAGCATCAGCATCGGCGAGGATCCCGGGGCTGCGCCACTGATCAGGATCGCGCTGTTGCCGTTGAGGAGGAGGGGCTGGCTCTTGGACGCGATGACGCAGGACGCCGAGCTGGTGTTCTTGAGCTGGAAGGTGGCCATCTCGTGACCGGTCCCGCTCTGCCAGGCCAATCCGCCCTGCAGCATGATGGTGATCTGGAGGTTGCTCCCGTAGCACGGCCCGATGGTCGGCGGCGGCTTGGGGGTCGGCGACGGCTTGGGGGTCGGCGACGGGGTGACCTGGATCGTGGGCGAGGGCGTCGGCGAGGGCGTCGGCGAGGGCGTGACCGGCGGAGTTGGGGTCACAAAAAGGACCTTCGGCGTCTTGGTGGCGCCGGAGCAACCTGCGATCGCGGCGCCGAGCACCAGCATGGCGATCAGCCCGAGCGACGCCGAGCGAGCCGCTCTGCGTTCGCGGGATCGGCGGGCTGGAGAATGGGCGTGCATCATGTCCTCCTCGAGGGTTGTCGGCCCACAGGGTAGCGCAAAGCCGCCCGTGTCCACCTGCGACCGCGTCCGGACGGTGGCCCGGCGGTTGCCGGACTAGCCCCTTTCCGCCTGTCAGGCCCCGTAGATCGCCCGTCCGACGGGCTCAGGAGCCGGCGGCGAGAACGTTGGTGGAGTGCTGCCGCACGCGGCGTCCGGCGCCAGGCGGGGGGCTGCGGCGGCCGGCGGCAGTGGCCGTGAGCAGGATATTCAGTCGGGACGGCGCGTCGGGGGAGATCCTTGTTGACCTCCCGGTGAGGCGAATCGTCCGTGGACAACCTGCCGGGAGTGGCGAATCAGCACCTGGAGCCGGTCGCCGATTCGGCCGGACCACGCTGGGAGATCCGTCGCCGGACCCATCTTCAGCGCACCGGACCTCACTCAAGCGCCATTTTGACGCGAGCGCCAACACGGGCGAGACAGGCCCCGCCCGGCGCAGGTATGATCTATCCAATGAGCGACGAGACTGTCACGTCGTTCCAGGAGGGACATGCGGCTTGCCCGTTTGTCGCCTTCGAGGACGACCGAGATCACCGAGCCGATCACCCGGACTACGGTCACCGCTGCTTCGCTGCGGCTGAGCCCGAGCCACGGGCCCTTCCGCACCAGGAGCGGTTCTGCCTCTCCGCCGCCTTCGCGCAGTGCCCGATATTCCTCGATTGGGCGCGCCAGGAGGCCGCGGGGGTCGCGACCAAAGGTTCCGCGGCGGGTTCCGCCGAGACGAATCAGCCCGCCGTGACGGCCGCGCGGGTGGCCTCCGTCGAGTCTCCGGCCTTCCTTGCCAGCCGTGGCCGGACCACTCCTGCCGAGGCAGGGTCCGTCCCGCCGCACTCCTCAGACCCGGGTTCGGGTCTGTGGGGCTTCGAAGGCGCACCCAAGCGGACGGTCGCTTCCGTGACTGGCCCGGCCGCAGTCTCGAGCTCTTCGGGCTCGGGAACTCAAGCGTACACGATGGCCCGGCGCGGACCCACCCGCCCCGATTGGGAGAATCCGCCGCGCCTCGACAACTATCCGCGGCTGCGCGCACACGAGGACAGGAATAACAACCAGCCACTCCTGCTGGCGGCACTCGGTGTCGCGATCGTGATGGTCGCCCTGGTCTTCATCCCGCTATGGACCGGAAAGAACGGCGGCGGCTCGAACTCGAGCGCCAGCCCGTCGCTCGGCGCCAGCGGTGCCAGCGGGGCCGTGGCCGTGGCAACCGACACTCCCAGCCCGTCGCCGTCAGCCGTCCAGACCCTGATGCTGTACACGGTCTTGCCCAAGGACAAGAGCCTGAGTGGCATCGCCGGCAAGTTCGGGATCTCTCTCGCGCAGCTGGAGCTGGCAAACCCCCTGTCGACGTTTGCGAGCCACAACTACGACATCATCTATTCGGGCATGACCATCTATATCCCGTGGCAGACCTGGGTGCCCAGCCCGTCTCCGACGCCAGCCCCGACCTCGACCCCGACTCCGACCCCGACGCCGAAGCCGACGCCGACCCCGAAGCCCACGCCCACTCCCGCGACCACGCTGGGCTACTAGTCCCGGTCGGGGAAGAAGCCAGCTCAGCTGCCGGCGGATCGGTGTGCCCAGGACGGTGTGTTAGCGGGGCGTCAGGTTGATGGCGGTGATCTTGCCGGCTTCCACGCGGAAGCTCGCATCCAGCTGCTGGCTGGGGACGCCGGGGCGGACGATCAACAGGTTTGCCTGGTAAGTGTTGCCCATGTCGCGCACGTCGCCGGGGATCATCCGAAAGCCGGGCTCGGCGCGGAGGAACCAGCCGCCGATCTCCCGCAGTCCCCGTAGCGTTCGGGCATTGCCGCTGACGTGAACGCGCATCTCGGCCTTCTCGTCCATCAGCGCGACTGCGCCCTCGCGGTCGCCGCTGTTCAGCAGCTCAAAGAACATTTCCATCGTGTCGACAGCACCCATGACTTGAGTTTAGCCGACGCCGGGCTCGGCGCGGCGCCTCGTCGCGCGACGCGGCAGCGTCCGGCTAGAAGCCGCCGCCGCCACCACCGCCACCGCCGAACCCCCCGCCGCCCCCGCTGCTGGACGCGGACGAGCCTACCCGCTGGCGGTTGAGCCTCATTGCGTCCCCTCCCTATCCCTGTTTCGCGGACCTCGTGGCCATTCGGGCGCGCAGTCTTCGGACGAGCTCGGCCGAAAGCTCGTAGCGACCGAAGCTGGGCATGATGTACGTGCCCTGGACCATCGCCTCGGTGCGCTCGAGAAGGTCCATGGCCATCTCGAGGCCGACTTCGGTGCTGCGGGCGCCGGCCTCGCGCATCGCGGCTCGCTGCTCCTCGGGGATCGTGATGCCGGGCACTTCGTTGTGCAGGAATTCGGCGTGGCGGGAGCTGTGGAGCGGCAGCACGCCGAGCAGCACCGGAACTGGGAAGCCGCCCGGGCCGAAGATGCGGCGCGCCCGATCCAGCATCGCCTCCACCTGGTCCACCGAGTAGAGCGGCTGGGTCATGATCACGCCGGCGCCGGCGGCGAGCTTGCGCTCGAGGCGGGTCCACTCCTTGTCCTGGTCGGGGCTCGTGGGGTCGAGGGCGCAGGCGATGGTGAAGCCGGCCGGCTGACCGATGGCCGCGCCGGCCTGGTCCTCGCCGGCGTTCAGGCGCCGAATGACCTCGATCAGGCCGATTGCGTCGATATCCCAGACCGCCGTGGTCGTCAGCTGGTCCGCGGCCCGAGGCGGGTCGCCGGTGAGCGCCAGGATGTTTCGAACGCCCAGGGCGTGGGCTCCCAGCAGTTCGGCCTCGAGAGCCATCAGGTTTCGATCGCGCGTCGTCAGGTGGACCAGGCATTCGAGGTCCAGGTCGTGCTGGATCCCGAAGGCCACCGCCATGGCACCCATTCGAACTCGCCCTGTGGCCGAGTCGCTGATGTTCACCAGGTCGACGCCCGCCTGCTGCAGGAGCCGGGCGGCCTCGATGGTGCGGTCGATGCGGATCGAGCGCGGCGGGTCGATCTCGACTGAGACGACGAACGTGCCCTCGGCAAGCTTGCGGGCCAGTGTCGTGGGCGGCGGCGCTTCACCCTCGGCCCCGAGCTCGCGGCGCGGCGTGCGCGGCGTGGCCGCCGCCGCGTTCTCGCGCTCCGCGTCGTCCGGGCGAGGGGCAACTGCCACTCCGCGGCGGCCCTCGCCGGCGATGGCGTCGATGGCGGCCCGCATCGCGGCCGTGTGCCTGGGCGTCGTGCCGCAACAGCCGCCGACGATCGTGGCGCCGGCGGCGATCATCCGTGGCACCATCTCGCCGAAGTACTCAGGCTCGGCCGAATAGACGAGGTGGCCTTCGATGCGCTGGGGGAGGCCCGCGTTCGGCTGAAGAGAGCGGGCCACGAGCGCACTGGGCGGACCGGTCCGCACCAGCGCCTCGAGGCAGGCCTGCGGACCGGCCCCGCAATTGACCCCGATGGCGTCCACGCCCGCCTCCGTGAGCGCGGACGCCGCGGCGGCGGGAGTGGTTCCGTCGGCCAGCAGCAGGTCCTCGCCGAATGTCATCTGCGCGATCACGGGCAGGTCGCAGGCGCGCTGGATTTCCTCGATCGCGGCCAGCAACGTCTCGAGGTCGCCGAAGGTGTCGCACACGAGCACGTCGACGCCGCCTTCGAGGAGCCCTTCGACCTGCTCGCGGAATGCCGCCCGGGCGAGCCCGGGATGCGGTCGATCCTGGATTCGGAGCGACGCGCCGAGCGGCCCGATCGTGCCGGCAACGAGCGCCTCACGTCCGGCGACGTCCCGGGCCTCGCGGGCGAGCTGGGCGCCGCGCCGGTTCATCTGCCCGGCCAGCTGCTCCAGGCCGAACTCGGCGAGACGGAAGCGGTTCGCACCGAATGTGTTCGTCTCGATCGCGTCGGCCCCCGCCTCGAGGTACTCGCGGTGGATCTCGAAGACGACCTCGGAGTGGGTCAGCACGACCTCGTCGAGGCAGGCCCGCTGGGGAATGCCGCGGCTGTACAGCAACGTGCCCATCGCGCCATCGAAAAGCAGCGGCCGGCGCCGCAGCTGCATGCGGAAGCGCTCGCGTTCGGTCAGCGCCCCAGGAGTGCGGGCCGTGGCCCTGCCGGAATCGGCGTTCGCGGCGGACGCGGCGAACAACTCAAGAGGCGACGAGGTGCGCGTGACGGACATGGCCGAAAGCCTAGCGGGTCCGTCGCCGTCGGGACAGCCTCCCGCGCTCGCGAGTTTCGGGCTAGAGGCCCATGACTTTGCGCGGCGCGAGCACCAGGTCGAGGATCGTGGCCACTATGCTTATCACGATCGACCCGACGACCGCTACGCCGATGGCCTCGTAACCCCAATGCGGCGGGTAGCCGCCCAGGGTGAAGCCGATATTGAGCTGGACCTGACTGACGATCCATGCCGTCCCGAGCAACATCGCGGCGTTGATCGCAAAGGCGATCAGTCCCATCGTGAGGAACCCGATCGGCATGGCCAGGACTTTGAGGATGGGCTTGAGGTAGCTGTTCACCAGGGCGAAGACGAGGGCGATGATCAAGATCTTGGCCCAGTCTTCGGGATTGTCGTTGTGGAACACCAGCTTGAACTCAGGCACGACGTTGGCCGCGGCGAGTAGCGCAACGGCGTTCACGGCGACCTTGATTAGCAGGTCGAGCATGAGCGATTCCTCCGAGGCTGGGCGGCGCCGGGGCGGCGGCGTCGCTGGGTCGGATGCTAGCGCGCGCGTCGAGGGGGCGTCGGGGTTTCGCGCGCGGTGTCTTCACGGCCGAGGGGTGGCGGGACGCACCGAATACGCATGCGATCGGCGATCCGCGGTCGGGTCCGCCCGCTACACTCCAGCAATATCGGAGGAAAACATGGCCGTGTTCGCTGAGCGTGTTGACGCGTTCCTGGGCGACTTCTTCCGCCTGTATCCGGTGGCTGCCACGGCCGCCGGCAATCATGGCCACGATGGTGAGTGGCCCAACCTGACCGACGCCGGCCAGGCGGACAGGTTGGCCTTTATCGAAGACTGGAACGCCGAGCTGCGAGCGACGCCGGACGCGTCTCTGGCGCCCGATGAGCGGATCGACCGCGACCTTCTGATCTCGGAGCTGGCAGCATTGCGTTTTGACGAGGTCGAGCTCCGCGAAGCCGTCTGGGATCCGCTCAGCTACGTCTATCTCCTGGGTGGCGGAATCTTCCCGCTGCTGGCCCGCGACTTCGCGCCACTTCCCACACGCCTGGCGAGCGTCGCCTCGCGGTTGGAGCGGGTGCCGGCGGTCTTCACTGCCGCGAAGGGTCAGCTCGGCAGGATCAACGGCCGGCCAGTCTCGAAGCTGCACCTGGAGACGGCGCTCCGGCAGCTGCCCGGGATAGGCTCGCTCGCAGATGATGCCCTGGCCCAGGCCGCAGCGGCCGCCTCCGATCCAGCGGTCGCCGCCCTGCAGCCCCACCTCGAGAAGTCCGCCGCGACCGCCCGGAGGGCGCTCAACGGCTTCACCAGGTACCTGAAGGACGACCTGCTGCCGCGATCGCACGGCGATGGCCGCCTCGGGCGCGACCTCTTCGCGCGGAAGCTTCGCCATACGTTCCGCAGCAACCTGACCGACGAGCAGATCCTGACCGAGGCCCGCCTGGAGTATGACGCAGTTCGGGCGGAGATGATCCGGATCGCCCGCAAGATCTGGAAGGAGTGGCTGCCGGGCCAGCCGCTGCCCAACGCCGCGAGCGAGGGCAGCCAGGAAGCGGCCGATCAGAAGATCGTCAGCCGCGTGACCTCGGCCATCGGTCGGGCGCATCACCCGGCCAGCGAACTGGTCGAAGCGTGCAAGGAGTCGTACCGCGACATCGTCGACTTCTGCCGGCGCAAGAACCTGATCGGCGTGCCGGAGGAACCGCTCGAGATCGATTGGACGCCGCCTTTCCTGCGCGAGTTCGCCGGGGCGATGCTCGACTCACCGGGCCCACTCGACAGAGGCCAGAAGTCCTTCTACTTCATGACGCCGCCGCCCGACGACTGGACTCCCGAGCGAGTCGAGTCGTACCTGGCCGAGGAGAACGATCGGCAGATCGTCCTGACCACTATCCACGAAGGCACGCCCGGCCACTACCTCCAGCTCGTGTACTCCAACCGCTGCCCGTCGGCGGTGCGCGCCGTCTTCGGCAGCGGCGTGTTCGTCGAGGGATGGGCCGTCTACGTGACCCAGGTCATGATGGACATGGGCTTCCACGCCGGCGACCCGGCGCTCCTGCTCATCCACTGGAAGTTCTACCTGCGCGCCATCGTCAACGCCCTGATCGACGTCGGGATCCACGCCGGCTCCATGACCGAGAGCGAGGCGATGGAGCTCATGACCACGGGCGGTTTCCAGGAGGAGTCCGAGGCGCGCAAGAAGTGGGACCGCGCGCGGCTCACCTCCACGCAGCTGTCCACCTACTTCGTGGGCTCGATGGAGATGTGGAACCTGGAGCGCGAGAGACGCCGCCGGGCTGCCGCCGCGTCGGGCGATCCGCGCGGCGTCTCGGCCGTCCCGGAGCCCCGCGTCGTCGGCGGCTTAGGCAAGACGCCGGGCTTCACCTACAAGGAGCACCTCGAATCGGTGATCGCGCACGGCTCTCCGCCGATCCCCGTTATCCGGCGGATCCTCCTGGGGGAGTAGCCGCCGGGCGCGATGCCGCGGCACGAGGGGGAGTGGCGCTGGCGCCGGGCATCGCCGGGCGGCGCCGGGCCTGGTGCGGCGGCTCGGGGGGAGTGGCGCGGGCGATCCCCACGTTTGTCCGGTTGCACCGGACGGTCTTGGGTCAAATCGCACTTTCGGAGCCCGAGCTGGCCCCAGACCGGCCCGATCAACCTGTCGTTCACGCTCCACTGGAGCCACCGGAGCGTCCGCGGACCGTACTCCGCCAGCCGACGTCGGCTTCGGAAGGCTCAAGAGGTCCCGGGAGGCCCGATCTGTTCGGTACGGCCGGACAGCTGCACGATCATGGGCGGGAGCGAACCGAGGGTCGTAGAACCACGCCGATCTACCCCGCGGCGGCGGCCGCACCCTCGAGCTTGTCCAGCTGGTAGCCGGAGGCTTCGCCGGCGCGCCCCAGGATCGACGTCAGACGGGCGGCCTCGGTCAGGCGGGCGGCAGTCTTGGCCGCGGAAAGCGTCCTGTCCTCGGCGGCGCCGAGCGCGTCGAGGGCGAGCATCCACCACAGCAGCTGGTCGAACGATTCGCGGTGGAACCAGCTCACGCCTTCCCAGACGTTGACTCGAATGTAGGGTCGAACGGCCTCGTCGGCGACCAGAGCTCGGACGAGGGCGGGGGCTCGATCGGCCGCCGGCAGAGTGGCCACGGAGCTCGGCAGCGGGAGCGCCCGCAGAAGCCGGATCAATGCCACGAGCCGCCAGGCGGCCGCCTCGTCCTGCCCCAGATCGCGGAATACATTGGCCAGGACGGGGCCGAGCTGCAGCTCGTCGACGGCGAAGCCACCGCTGGAACCGTCCGGATCGGCGACGGCGGCGATCGCCTCTCCGGCCAGGCGGCCGAAGAGCGCCACCCAAGTCGCCCGGTCGGTCAGGCCGGCGCAGAGGCGCGTGACGCCGGGCACGCCCGGAAGCCCGGGGAGCATGAGAGCGGCTTCGGCGCCGAGGCGGAACTTGGCCGTTGCGGCGGCCACGTCGCCGGTGCCTCCGGCTACCTCGACGAGGGTGCGGAGCATCCGCTCGACCGCGGCTGTACTTCCGGCCAGCAGCGTCTCGATCTCCTCGGGAGTGGCGGCCGCTGTCGAGGCCGCCGGCGCCGCCGGCCGGAGAGCCGCGCCCGCAGCCGCGCCCGCGCCCGCCGCTGCCTTCTTCCTGCCGCGACCCGGCTTCCGGCAGGCGGCCTCGGCTCGCGCTGCTCCGATCTCCGTCAATCGCGCAAGTGCGCCGCCCTCGCCCGTCCTGGCCAGCCCGCGAACCGCCGCGTGCAGCGGCGCGAGCTGCATCTCCCTCAGCGCGGCCGCGACGCTCGCCACGCCTGCGCCCCCGAGCCGTTCGGCCAGCCGTGCCAGCTGTCCCGATGGCCCGTCGTGCATCTCGTGAATGTCGAGGAAGACCTGGCAGCCGTACGCGTGCAGGTCCACGAACATCCCGTCGCGGCACAGGTCAGAGCTCCGCCGGACGAACTCCAGGCCGGATCGCTGCTCGCGCAGGATCGCGTACCAGTCGCCGTCCGGGTGCAGCCCCAGCCCCTCGCCCAGGGATCGCTGCCGCAGCCGCCGCCCGCCCCCGCCGCCCCCGCCGTCGTCCGCCACGGAGTAAGCGGCCGAAGTCTTGATCCAGCCGTGAGCTTCGGCATAGCGGTTGTGATAGACGATCAGCGAGCGCTCGTCGCCCGCCCGATTCGAGTACGCGAAGACGTCCTCGTTGACCCAGCCGCCCGGGTCGTACACGTCGTACAGCAGAAAGTCGCGCACGTCCGCGAAGAGGTAACGGCGGTGGAAGAGCGGGAAGATCTCGCGCTCGTGACGTTCGACGAGCCACGAATCGACCTCTTCGTCCCGATAGGCCCGCCGGTATTCCATGCCGTACTTCTCGGCGAAGCCCTCGATCTGGCCGTGACCGATCATCGGCAGGCCGGGCATCGTCGCCAGCAGCGTGGCCACGCCGAAGTACTTGTCGCCCTTGCCGAACTGGTCGACCGCCGTCCGCTCGTCGGGGTTGCTCATGAAGTTGACGAAGCGCTTGAGGACCTCCGGGTCGAACTCGATCGTGTCCTTGACCACACGCCGGTAGCTGGCGTTCTCCTCGTCGCGCAGCATGTTCATGAAGGCGCTGTTGTAGACGCGGTGCATGCCGAGGGTTCGGACGAAGTAGCCCTCGAGCAGCCAGAACGCTTCGGCGAGGAGCAGGGTGTCCGGCACCTCCGCGGCGACCCGGTCCACGACCTCCCGCCAGAACTCGTTGGGCATGCGCTCGTCGAATACGGCGCGCGAGATCGCGTGCTCGGCCCGCGACGGGATCGCGCCGCCCTGGCCCGGTTCCGGGAACCAGAGCCGCTGGATGTGGCGCCGGGCGAGCGTCATCGCGGCATCGAAGCGGATGATCGGGAACTGGCGGGCGACGTGGAGGATTGTCTGGATGACGGCCTCGCGAACCTCGGCTTGCAGGTAATCGAGCTGCGCCGTGTCGTTCCACGGCATGCTCGTGCCGTCGTTGCCGTGGTAGATGTAGCGGGCCTCGCCGCTCCACGTGTCGGTGCGCTTGAACACGACCGCCGCGTCGGACGCGTCCCAGTAGTGGTCCTCGATCTGGATCGTGACCCGCTGGTCGTCGGCAAGGTTTCCGCCGGTGAACGAGTACGCGGGATAGGGCGCATCCGGCAGCTGCAGGAACCAGTTCGGGTGTTCGATGACCCAGCGCGAGTCGATGCCCATGTGGTTGGGCACCATGTCCGAGCTGAGGCGGATGCCGCGCGCCGAGCAGCGGTTGCGCAGCTGCGCGAAGGCCTCCTCGCCGCCCAGGTCGTCGGCGATGGTGTAGTCCATCAGCGAGTAGGCGGAGGCGGCCGCCTCGGGGTTGCCGCGCCACTGCTTGATGCGCTGCGATGCGCGGCTTCGCTCCCACAGGCCGATCAGCCACAACGCGGTGAAGCCGCGTCGGGCCAGGAGGTCCAGCTCTTCGTCGGGGATCTCGTCCAGGCGGTGGATCCCGCGGCCGTAGCGCTTGGAGAGCTGATCCAGCCAGACGTAGGTGGTTCGAGCCATGAGCACGACCCGCGGCATCCAGTCGCGGTCCTGGCTGAAGCGCTCGTACTCGTTCTCGATGCCGCCCAGGCCGGGGCCGTGCGTGGCGCCCGCGGGGCCGGGCGTCGGATGCATCCGCATCCACAACGCCACTTCCTCTTCGTGGAGGACGTCGAGGCTGACGATCAACCGATCCAGGAAGCTGGTCAGGACCAGGCCCCAGCGGGACCGGATGTACCGCAGCTGCCCGGCCAGCGAGTCCGGTTCGGCCAGGGCCGGCGCCCGCAGGAAGGCGATCAGCGACTGGCCTTCCCGGCCGAAGCCCGGCTGGTCCTCGAAGAATCGCTGCAGGCCGGCGATCAGGTGCTCGTAGTCGGTGCGCTCGGCCAGGTCGGCGTCGTCGAAGAGCTCGTCGAAGGTCATGAAGGCCGGGTTCACGTTGGCCAGCCAGAGCAGCAGCAACTCTTCGAGTGCGATCTCGCGGTTGGGGTGGCCCTCGGTCTCGCCGGCCAGATAGGCGGCCGGATCCGTGCCACCGCGGTACACCGCCAGCGGCGGGAACTCCTCGACGAGGTGGGCGAGGGCGTGATCGAGCCGATCCGGCGGGAGCTGCGCCTCGAGCGCCGCTATCGCGGCGGCCATGACGGTCGGGTTGACGGTCCGCCGGTAGATCTCGATGGCGTGGTGCGAGATCTCGTCGATCAGCCCCATGGCGTTGAGCTCGGCGGCGTGGACGACGCGATCTGGGAACCGAACAGTGTCGGCCCGCTCGTTCATGCGGCGGGCGAAGGCGCGCGCGGCCGGGAAGTCGGGGATGATGACGTTCCCGCTCGTCTGGAAGAGCGCGCGGTCGAAGTCGTAGTGGTCGCGGGCCGCCTTCGATACGTGGAACTCGAATGCCACGGGTTTCTCCCGAAGCTGTCAGCCGGGCCGGCGCTTCATCGGATGACTCCCGGTCGATCGAGTCGAGTCTAGCAGGCGGCCGGGCGCGCTCCGTCCCCCTTCACCCGCCGCGAGCCGCGGCCGTCGCTTCTGCCCGAATTCGGCATCATGTTCGACCGCTGCACGCGGAAAGCGCGAGCCATGCCCACCGCGCGGGCATATGCGACAGTCCGGCCTTCTCGGCGACCCTCGCGCCGTCCTTCCTGCTCGGATCCGGCATCAGGCTCGACCACGGGAACCTTGTCGGTCGGGATTCGGTTGCGTTCGGCCGAGTTTGCCCATCCCACGGGCAGAATCGGCGAGCCCGACCCGCGCCGGACGCCTGACCGGTCGGATGTGCCCACTCGGCGAGCACGACCGGGCGACTGGGACCGGGAATGGTAGATGTGTGGCCCGATCCGGGCAGGTTCGACCGTCAGTGCAGCCGGAGGTTCGGCCGGAGGTGCGACTTGGGCCGGCGACTTGGGCCGGCGACTCGGGCCGGCGCGCGGCGCCACTCACCACTCTGAGGCCGGCGCCTTCACCCCGGCGGCTGGCCGGCGTCCGAGAGGGCTTCGAGGTAGATAGCCGAGCCGTCGATGCGGCGCGAGGGCGAGCTGAGGAGCGAGAGGTCGTCCACCAGCCGGCTTTCGAGGTCCGTGCCGGCGGCGCCATCGATCAGCCGGGCGGCCCTGGCCGCACACAGCATGACGTGCTTGGTCTCGAGCCGAATCGGATCGCCCCAGAACCAGCCGTCACTCGCGAACATGGCCAGCCGCCAGCGTTCCGCGTCGAGCAGGACAAGCAAGCGCTCGCGCTGCTCGGGCGTGGCCAGGGGGATCCAGCGGCGTGCGAACCCGTCGGGAGTCTCAGCGCCGAAGATCACGTCCACGTACTCGTCGCGTGCCCGCCACAGCGCCCCGGGTTCCATGAAATCCCCCGCCAGGCTCTCTGCCACGACGTCGATCGCCGCAGCGAGCCGCTCCAGCGCCGCGCGCAACGGCCCCTTCCAGCGCCCGTCGGCGGCGTCCGGGCATTCGGCCGTCCAGCGCAGCACGCCGTGGTGGCAGCTCCACGATGTCCGCTCCGCGATCTGAGTCGGAAGGAAGGCGCTGGCGGGAGCGTCGCCGACGATCTGGCCGACCGTGGCCATGTCGAATCCCCGATCGGGAACGTCCGGACCCGGGTTCACCAGCCGCGCCAGGAAGAGGTCACGGAACTTCTGGTGGTGGCCGTACAGCTCGCCGTCCGTCGCGATGAGCGCCATGACCGGCGTTCCGTCGCGGAAGCCCGGGCCGGCGAACCGCGGCAGGATCCGGTCGCGGGCGAAGGCGTCGGCATTCATGGTGGCGTCCGACTCGAACGACGCCGAGGCGGAGAGCTCGGCGTCGTAGAAGACGACCACCATCTGGCGGCGCCCGCCCAGCTCCACCCGATACGGCCGCCTCGTGTCGAGCCGGCTGTCGGCGGCCTGCCAGGGCGCGAGGATCGTGTACTTGACCTTCTCGTCGGCCAGGATGCGAAGGGTCGGCAGGTCGACGGCGGTCTCGGGCAGCCAGATGCCGGTCGGCCGGCGCCCGAACCGGAGGTCGAAGTCGCGCAGGCCCCAGCGGATCTCCGTGCGCCGATCGGCCAGCGAGGCGAGCGGCAGGATGGCGTGGTGGTAGGACTGGGCCATGGCGTTGCCGCTGTCGCGGTCGTCGATGCCGGCCGGCATGTCCGAGTCCACGAACCCCTGGTGCGTGGCGGCGTCGTTGGCCGCCATCCAGCTCGCCAGCGTGGGGCCGAGGTCGTAGGAGATATGGCGCAGGTTGCCCCGCTCGGCGTTGGGCTTGTAGCACTCGGCGTCGATGCGGGCGTTCCAGTCGCGGTACGGCGCAGCGGCCGGCTGCGGCGCGATCTCCCCGCTGAACGGGTCTCGGCGCTCGGGCTGATAGAAGTGGCCGTGCACGGCCAGCCTGGGTCGACTCACTGGGCGGATGGTAGCGGAGTGGCCGTGGCAGGGGAGGCCCCGGTCGGGGTGGCTGCTTCGACCCATGACGTTTCGCCGCGAATAGCAGGCGGGCGAGTGAAGCGGGCCGACCTGGCGCCCCGGATCTCGCAGATGTCCGGTCTGGCCGGACACGTTCTGGGCTTATTGCACGATCGCCGGTCCTGCGAGCGTCGGCCGGGCTCCGGGTTGGACGCTGGAACCCGATTTCGGCCGCAAACGGGCGTTGGGACCCTGTTCAGAGGGCACTGATCCGTCTCGGAGCCGTCGATCCCGCTGGCGAGCCGATTTCTGTCCGGTGTAGCCGGACAACCGCGACTTCCGCGCCGGCACCTCGCCGACAGGCCGGCAGTTCGGAGGTCCGTCAGCCGGCCTCTTGCGCCGAATGGTCGATCGTCTGGGCCGCGGCAAAGCTGACGGTTAGCGTGGCGTGCTCGCCCGGGCCGAGCGAGATTGGCCAGCGGAAGAGCAGCGAGCTGCCCTGGTAGACGCGCTCGAAGCCTCCCTCGGAGTTGGAGACGGTCTCGACCGGGTACCACGTGAGGCGGGCGGCGGGCTCGATCGAGGCTTCGATGCGGACTCCCTCGTAGTCGTTGCCGAAGACGAGGAAGGCGGCGGAAGGCAGCTCGCCCGCGGCGTCGTGCGGGGTCCGCCCCCCGTCGCCGGTCTCGTAGTAGGCCGCCGGGTTGTGGCCGCCGCCGAGCAGGTTGACGTTCCACTCGACCGCCAGCTCGAACGTGACCGGTGCGTCCCCGCGGTTCTCGACCGTCGTCGCGAGCTCGAGCGCGGGCTTGAGGCGTGAGCCGCCGAAGCGGAACGTCTTCTCGACAGCGACGGGCGCCGACCGGCCGCTGAGGGCCACTGAGCCGACCCGGCGGGTCGAGATTCGGTCGGTCGTGAACGTGACCAGCTCGTACGAGCCCTCCACGAAGTCGCCGAGCTCCTCGTACGTGGCGGCCACGAGTGCCTCCGCAGAAGTCGCGCCGCCCTCGGGCAGCATATGAACGAGCCCGCTCCGGCGCTCGTGGCGGTCGTAGTGGAGGAACGCGGCCAGCCCCGGCTCCTTGACGTTGACGATGTCGTGGATCGTCAACGGAGCGTCGTCCGCGGGTATGGCCGCAGCAGCCGCGCTCGCCGCGCCGCCCGGAACGACGCCCTCCTGGACCAGCGCCTCGGCCTCGGTCTTGCCCATCGCCGCCTCTTCGACTTCCCGATCGTGTGCGACAAGCCGCTGGTGGTACGCCTCGGGCCGGCGCCGCAGCACCGAACCCAGGGCCACGCGGCTCGCCCGCAGGTCCCACGACGAGATCCCGGCCCCCTCGGCCAGGTCCACCACGACCGTCTGCCCGGCCGAGGTGACCAGCACCTCGTCGATCGCGTCGAGGTCCGTGTCGGTGAGCCGCGCACCGTAGGGCCGGCCGCCGCCGGCCCTCGCGCCGCCGGCAGTCGCCGCCACCGCCGCGTCCGCGAGATCCTCCGCAGCGATGAGGTGCCCAAGCGTGGCCATGCGCATGTGGACGATGTAGATCCCGCCGAAGAGCCCGTGCCAGTAGCAGTCATTCGACTGGCCCTGGTAGAGGTGGTCGAGCGCCCGCGATACGGAAGGCCCGTCTGGCATCGCGTCGACCTTCTCGGAGGCACGCAGCATCTGCTTGTGGAGGTCGTTGACCTCGCGATAGCGGGCGGCATAGTTGCGCCAGAAGCCGCCGCGCAGGAACCGCGCCGCGGGATCCCCTCGCGCGCGGGCCCGCTCGAGCAGCCCCACGAAGACCGGCGTCTCGTCCGGCGGCAGGACCCACTCGGTCATCTCCACGTACGAGGCCGTGGGGAAGTAGGCTCGCGGCGTCGGCGGCCGCCGCTTCAGCCACTCCGACGGCGTCACCGTCGAGAGCCAGCCGGCCTCGCGCTCGCAGGCCTCGAACAGCCGGTCGACCCAATGCTCGCGGCTCCAGCAGTACTCGAACGTGCCCGGCCAGGCGCCGAGCTTCTCGCCGTCGTCGCCCATCATCCCCACGAACCGCCCGTCCGGCGTCGTGCGCTCGCGCAGGTACGAGATGACGTCCTCGACCGGCTTGAACGGGATTCGATAGCGCAAGCCCTGCTCCGTCCCGAAGACGGTCAGCCGGCGGCCGCGGTCGTCGGTCGTCAGCGGAGCCCACATCTCGTCCTCGCGGATGGAGGCGGCACGGAGGTGGTTGTCGTCGAGCACGGTCCACTCGTAGCCGGCCGCCGCCAGGTCGTAGGCGAGCGACGGCTCCCAGACCCGCTCCGCCAGCCATGCCCCGGCAGGCCGCCGCCCGAAGAGCGTCTCCATCTCGTCGCGCATCCGGACGAGCTGGCCGTTGCGGTCGCGGTCCGGCAGCGTTACCAGGATCGGTTCGTAGTAGGCCCCGCCCACGATCTCCACCTGGCCGCGCTCCACGAGCCGGCGGATTTGGGCGATAGCATCCGGCCGGTTCGCGGCCATCCACTGCAGCAGCGGGCCGGTGTAATGGAGACCCAGCCGGATTCCGGGGTGTCGCTCCAGGGCCTGGAGCAGCGGCGAGTAGGCGTGCTCGTATACGTCTTCGATGACCCAGCCGAAATTGCCGACGGGTTGATGGTTGTGAATTACGAGAGCCAGCGAAACGCGGCCGCCCACGTCCGGCTCAGCCGGGCTCGGCGTGGGTCCGGCGGCTCGCCGGCCGCCTAACCTCGACCCCGGCGGCGGGGAGGTACATCCGCTCCGTGTATTCGTGCAGCATCCTCATCGTCGAGAACCGCCAGATCGTGCTGGCGATGGAACGGCGCATCTCGGCCGTCCAGCCGGTCGGCGTGTCGTCCTCGTCGCGCCCGTAGTAGAGCGGCACGACCTCCTGCTCGAGGAGCCGGTAAAGGTCCTGGGCGTCGGCATAGTCCTGGGCGCCCTCGTCCGGGTTCGTCTCGCGCCCACCGATGGCCCAGCCGTTGTCCCCGACCCAGCCCTCGTCCCACCAGCCGTCGAGAACGGACAGGTTCACGACGCCGTTGCACGCGGCCTTCATGCCGCTCGTGCCGGAGGCTTCCAGCGGCCGGCGCGGGTTGTTCAGCCAGACGTCGACGCCTTCCACCAGGAAGCGGGCGACGCGCATGTCGTAGTCCTCCAGGATGAAGACCCGGCCGCGCAGCTGGGGCGAGCGTGAGCGGGCGAAGATCTCCTGGATCACGCCCTGGCCGGGCCGATCGGCCGGGTGGGCCTTGCCGGCGAATATGATCTGGACCGGGCGATCCTTGTTCCGGAGCAGCTGTGCGATGCGGTCCATGTCGGAGAAGATCAGGCGGGCTCGCTTGTAGGTCGCGAACCGGCGGGCGAAGCCGATCGTGAGGGCGCCGACGTCGAGCACCGACTCGAGCTCCTCCAGCACGCTCGGCGCCTCGCCGTGGCGGGCGAACTGATGGCGCAGCCGGTTGCGGGCGAAGATCATCAGCTCGAGCTTCTGGCGCTGGTGCGCGCTCCACAGCTCCACGTCGGGGATCTGGTCCGTCCGCTCCCAGAAGCGCTCCGTGACGTTTCGGGCGTCAAGGCTATCGAGCTGGGTGCCGAGATAGCGCTCGAAGAGCTCGCCGATCGGCTGGCCGACCCAGGTCGGGATGTGGACGCCGTTGGTGACGGCGATGATCTGTTTTCCGCCCAGCCCCTGCCAGGTGTTGTTGGCGGTCACGCTGTGCAGCTTGCTGACGGCGTTGGCAGCGTTGGAGAGGCGCAGCGAGAGGGCCGTCATGTCGAACTGGTGCCCGTCGCCGTCGACGCCGCGGGCCATCTCCAGGACCCGCTCGATCGGGACGCCGCCGGTCCCCTTGCGCCCGTCGCCGTCGTAGAGCGGCCCGGCCACGCGCCGCACCAGGTCGGCATCGAACCGCTCGTTGCCGGCGGAGACTGGCGTGTGGATCGTGAAGACGCTGTTGGAGCGGATGCGATCCAGGGCCTCGTCCAGGGCCACTCCCTTTTCGACGAGAGCCCGGGTGCGCTCCACGAGCAGGAACGCCGAGTGGCCCTCGTTGAGGTGCCAGACCACCGGCTCGATCCCCAGGGCCTTGATGGCGCGAACACCGCCCGCCCCCAGGACGAGCTCCTGGTGGAGGCGCATCTCGCGGCCGCGGACGTAGAGGATGTGGGTGATCGGCCGGTCCGACTCGTCGTTGTCGGGAATGTCCGTGTCAAGGAGGAGCACCGGAACGCGGCCGACCTGGACGCTCCAGACGGCCGCGGCGAGCATCCGCTCCGGCAGCTCGAGCTGGATCGTGAGCGGATCGCCGTCCGGGCCAACGACCCGCAGGATCGGCAGCCGCGTCAGGTCGTAGTCGGGGTAGGCGTGCTCCTGGTGCCCGTCCGCGTCGATCGTCTGGCGGAAGTAGCCGTGCTTGTAGAGCAGCCCGACGCCGACGAACGGCAGGGCCATGTCGCTGGCCGTCTTGATGTGGTCGCCGGCCAGGACGCCCAGGCCGCCGGAATAGATACCGACGCTCTCGTGAAACCCGTACTCGGCGCAGAAGTAGGCAATCGGGCCCTTCATAGCGGAGCCGTATTCGCGGTTGAACCAGTGCTCCTTGCCGCCGGTCGTGTAGCGGTCGAACTCGGCCAGGACCTGGCTACACTCGGCCATGAAGGCGGGGTCGTCGAGCAGCTCCGACCAGGCGATCGGCTGGGAGAGGACCTCGATCGGATTGCGGTAGCGCGACCAGGCCAGGCCGTCGATGCGGCTGAAGAGAGCACGAGCCCGCGGGTTCCAGCTCCACCACATGTTGTAGGCAAGTCGTCGCAAACCCTCGAGCTGCGGAGGCAGCCGGAAGGATGCGCCCGGTAGAGTAGGAACGCGGACGGGCTCCATCTGTCGCGCATCATATCCGACGGGGAAACGGGCAACGTCGCGCGCCGCCGGCCGCCGAACGGACCGCCAAATACGCTGCCAAACGGTGCCTCGGCGATGTTCGCGGGCGCGGCTGCGACTACCATGACCGAACGCAGTGTCGGTGGCGTCGGCGCTCTCACCCGCGCGACGCGTCGACTCTCGCGCCGCCCCGCACATAGGAGCAACCGGATGCGCGTCGTCTGCATCTCCGCCGAGTGCGAGCCGTGGGCCAAGACGGGCGGCCTGGGGGACGTCGTCGACGCGCTGGCCCGCGCGGTGGCCGCCATCGGCGAGTCGGAGCCGCCGAATTCGACGGTCGAGCACGTGGTGCAGTCGCAGGTCTGGCTCGGCACCGGGGGCGTCATGGGCCAGGCACCGGGCGGCGTCATGGCCCACGTTGAGCGACCCGTTGACGTCTTCCTGCCGCTGTACCGGGGCGTGCCAGTGCCCGAGGGCGCGACGCGCACTCCAATGGTCGTTCCCGACCCACTGGCGCCCGAGGGCGTCACGGAGGTCCACCTCGTCGAGTTCGACGCGCGTGGGTATCGCGTCCGCCTGATCGACCACCCGCCGGCCTTCGATCGCGACGGCTACTACGGCGACGATGACGGCGACTACGCCGACAACGGCTGGCGTTTCGGGCTGTTGTGCCGGGCGGCGCTCGAAGCGCTCCTCGACGACGACCGCCCGGTGGATGTGCTCCATCTCCACGACTGGCAGGCGATGCCGGCCGTCCTGCTGCGCGACGTCGCCTACGCCGGCTATCCCCGGATCTCGGGCGCCGCGGTCATGGTCACGATCCACAACCTGGCTTACCAGGGCTGGCTCTCACGAGAGCAGCTGGCGGGCCTTGCCGCCCCCGACGAGATCGCGCAGCTGGTGAAGCCGCTCACGGACGGGCTGCTGCTCCTGCGCGAGGGAGTCAAGCGGGCCGAGCTGGTCAACACCGTCAGCCCGGGTTACGCCGCGGAGGTTCTGACGCCGGCCTTCGGGATGGGCATGGAGAAGTTGCTGGCGGGGCTGGGCCACCGCTTCGGGGGAATCCTGAACGGCCTGGACACCGCCGTCTGGGATCCGGCCACGGACGAGGCGCTGCCGGCGCACTACTCGCGGGGCGATCTGACGGGCAAGGCGGAATGTCGGCGGGCGTTGCTGACCGAGGTTGGGTTCGATGCGGACGATGAGCGCGCGGTGCTGGGCATGATCGGCCGGCTCGATCCCCAGAAGGGCTTCGACCTTCTGGCCGCGGCGGCGAAGGATGTGCTCGTGGAAGGCGGACGGATCGTCGTCCTCGGCACCGGCGACGCCAAGCTCACGGCCGATCTGCGTACTCTCGCGAAGAAGCGGCCGGATGCCGTCGCGGTGATCGAGAGATTCGACCGTGCGCTGGCGCGGCGCGTCTACGCGGGCTCGGACCTGTACCTGATGCCGTCGCGCTTCGAGCCGTGCGGGCAGGGCCAGATGATCGCCCTCCGCTACGGCACGCCGGCGATCGTCCACCGAACCGGCGGGCTGGCCGACACGGTAGTCGACGCGGATGCCTCACCGAACGAGGGGACGGGCTTCGTCTTCGATGCGCCGAAGCCGGCCGCCCTGCGCGACGCGTGCGGCCGGGCGATGTCGCATTTCCACGCCGGCGGCCTGGCCTGGGCCGAGCTGCAGGACCGCGGCATGGCGATCGACTGGTCGTGGGAAGCCGGGCCGGCGGACCAGTACGCGGCCTCCTATCGTCGCGCGGTGTCGCTCAGAAAAGAGCGCTAGATCGTGCCCGAAGCGCCGTGCGATCTACTCGTCGTCGGGGCCGGCGCCGCCGGGCTCACGGCCGCGCTGACGGCAGCGGAGCGGGGAGCGCGGGTGCTCGTGCTCACCAAGGGCCACGCCCCCGATTCTTCGAGCATGTACGCCCAGGGCGGAATCGCGGGCGCGGTTGGCGACGACGACACTGCCGCCCTCCATGCCGTCGACACGGAACGCGCCGGCCGCTAGCTGTGCCAGCCCCATTCGGGGCTCCGCCTTGAGGTCGAGGCCGAGACGCTCGACGACGTCCGCGAGGCGCTCGCGGCCGGCGTCAACCGGATCCTGCTGGACAACATGTCGATCGATCGGATGCGCGAGGCCGTGGCGCTCTGCCACAGCTCGGGCAACGGCGCGGTCGAGACTGAGGCCTCCGGCGGGATCACGCTGGCCAACCTGCGTGAGGTCGGAGAGACCGGTGTCGACTACGTGTCGATGGGCGCGCTCACGCATTCGCGTCGAGCGCTGGACGTCTCGCACGAGGTCGCGCCGTGAGTTCGACCGACCGGGCGACGGCCGAGACTTCCGCGGCCGAAACCTCAGCGGCTGGCGCGTGCCTCCGCGGCGATCGCGATCCCGGTCGAGCCGCCCGCCGATCCCGCGACGTTCCCGGCCCTTCAAACAGAGATCCGCCGGCTCGCTCGCGAGCGCGACGCCGTCATCCTGGCCCACAGCTACGAGCGGCCCGAGGTTCAGGACGTCGCAGATCACGTGGGCGACTCGCTGCTCCTGAGCCGCCTCGCGGCCGCCGCCCCCCAGTCGACCATCGTCTTCTGTGGCGTCTCGTTCATGGCCGAGACGGCGAAGATCCTCTCCCCACGCAAGACGGTGCTTATCCCGGACCTGGCGGCCGGCTGCTCGCTCGCGGACTCGATCACGGTCGAGCAGCTGCGCGACTGGAAGGCCGCGCATCCAGGCGCGATCGTCGTGTCTTACGTAAACACGACCGCGGCCGTGAAGGCGGAGAGCGACTACTGCTGCACGTCGGGAAACGCCCGGGCGGTGATCGAGGCGATCCTGCGTGATCGTCAGATCCTCTTCCTGCCGGACATGTTCCTGGGGTTGTGGCTGCAGCGCGTCACCGGCCGCAAGCTCACGATCTGGCTCGGGGAGTGCGATGTCCACGCCGGGATTCGGGCCGCCGACGTGGAACGCCGGCATCGCGAGGAGCCCGGAGCAGATCTGCTCATCCACCCCGAATGCGGCTGCACCAGCCAGGTGATCGAAGCCGCCGGCGACCAGGCCCACATCCTTTCGACCGAGGGAATGGTCAGGTTCGCCGAGCGTTCGAAGGCCGACAGCTTCCTGGTCGCGACCGAAGTGGGCATCCTCCACAGGCTGGCGCTCAAGGTGCCGGGCAAGCGTTTCGTGCCGGTCAACCGTGAGGCCGTCTGCCAGTACATGAAGCTGATCACGCTGGAGAAGGTCCGCGATTCGCTCCGTGACGGCGTCCATCCAATCGAGGTCCCGGCCGACGTGGCCGCCAGTGCTCGCCTCGCCCTGGAGCGGATGATCGCCATCGCCTGAGGCGGCCTGGGGCGGGTGCGGGCCATTGGCGGCCGATTCTTGCCGGATTCACATGAGGACGGCACGGGGCAAGAATGCCGTCACGGGCACGAGCCATCCGCGCGCATTCGAGCCCGTTTCGGGCTCCCGGAGGGTGCAATCGCGCCGATATCGGTCAGCGGAAACACATTTCGGGCCGCAGTCGCCGGTCCCGATGCCGGTCAGGCTGATCGGCTTTGCCCAATGTCGCCGTGACGTGAATCCGGAAATCGCCGCGAGGCCGCTCCGCCCGTGCCCAGTCGCCTCAGCTCGGGCGGCCGAGCTCGAGTTGGACCGCCTCCAGCTGTTCGACCTGGGCAAGCCGGGCGAAGAGGTTGCCGCTCGATCGGTAGTGCTCGACCAGGCGCTCGTACTCAGTCGAGACCCACGCGTAGTCGGGGTGGCGGGCCTCCCATTCGCGCCGGAAGACAACGCCGCACAGCCGCACCTGCATCAACTCTTTGAGGCAGTTGAAACACGGCTGCACCGTGGTGTAGAGGATGGCGCCGTCCAGCGCGGTCCCGAAGCGCGCGGCCGTCAGCATGGCGTTCTGCTCTGCGTGGACGCACAGGCATATGTCGTAGAGCTTGCCAGACAGACTGGCGTCGGGCTGCTCGCGCCGGATCGCGCAGCGCCGGCAGCCGCGTTCGGAGTCGGTGCAATTGGGGTAGCCGGCGGGAGTGCCGTTGTAGCCGCTGCCGAGGACCCGATTGTCGCGGACCACCACGGCCCCCACCCGGGACCCAAGGCATTTGGCGCCCGATTCCACGACCATCGCCAGGCGCATGTAGAAGTCGTGGCGCTTCCAGCCGGCGTCCGATAGCTCGATCACGTTCGTTGCCATCGAGGTTCCTCGCTCGTGCGTCCGATTGCCCCGCAGCCCGTGCCCGCTGCGGCCCGTGTCCGCAGCCCCGTCGAAGGTACACGAGCGCAGGCGAGCCCGCTGGGTCGGTGCTCATGGGCGTTTCATGTGCCTCGCCAGCAGATCGGGCGGCTAGAATGCGGGCGTCAACTCGTGAGGCCGTGCTCTCGGGGGCGACCGATGGCGATAGTCCACCTGGTGGAGTTCCGCGTCAGGCCCGGTCACGAAGCCGAGGTCGTGGCCTACCTGCGCAACGCTGCGCCGGGCGACCGTCCCTCCGCCGGGCTCCGGCTGACTTGCATCGGCAGGAGGCTACGCGGGCACCGGCAGGAGCACATAGCCGTGCTGCGCTGGCGGGACGGGCGGGACTACGCTCGAGGTACGGGCCCGCTCGGAGTTCCAAGATACCTTTCTGCCATAGCCGACCTGCTGAGCGAGCTACGGTCCTCAGCATTCGACACCACGACGGCGATGGGCGACGGGACGGAGGGCGCTCGAGTCCTGCGCGTCTACAGAACCCACGTCGCCGCAGCCTCCCTCGAGGACTGGCAGCGACGCACTGTGGAGCCGCTGACTCGCCTGTCGCAGAAGCAGGGGCTCGTCTACTTGCGGGCAGGCACGGGCCTGGCAGGCGCGGCTGCGAGCGGCGAAGTTCCGATTCTCATCCTGTGCGGCTGGCGAGATTGGGATGTCATGCTTGCCGCGACCGGTGGCCACATCGATCTGCCGGCCCAGGAGACCGATCTGGACGACCTGGAAGGCCCGAGCGACGTAGACCACTACGAGTTGCTGGAGCCGGATGCGCGCTGATCGGCATAGGTAGCCCGAGGTGTGCTGGCTCTCCGACGCCATCTCGGCCTGGACACGCCGGCGCTCCGCCGCAGCCCGCCGCGGCGTCGAAGGTACACGAGCGGAGGCGGGCCGTTGGGTCGGCGCTCAAGTCGCATTCCATTTGTCTTGCGGGCGCGCCGAGCAGGTAGAATGCGGGCGTCCATTCGTGGGGCCGTGATCTCGGGGGGCGACCGACGGAGATAGCTCACCTGCTGGAGTTCCGCGTGGTGCCCGGCCACGAGGCCGAGGTCGCGGGGTTCCTGCGCCATTCCCGTCCGGGCGAGAGCCCCCCGGCCGGACTCCTGATGCAATGCCTCGGCAGGCGCCTGAGCCTCCATAGACAGCAGCACATCGTCATCACATGCTGGCGCGACGAGGCGGCCTTCGCCCACGGCACGGATCCGCTGGGAATACCCGTCTCCCTCTCGCCCAAGGCGCATTGCCTCAGCGACCGGCTATCGTCCCCGTTCGGCATCTCGGCAGCGCTGGGGGACGGGGCCGAAGGCGCGCGCATCCTGCGCGTTTATCGAGCCGAGGTCGCCGCCGCCTCCGTGAAGGAATGGGCGCGACGGGCCGGGGAGCCGCTCGCCAGCCTGTCGGGCCGAGAGGGCTTCGTCTGCGTCCGCGCCGGCGTGGACATGGCCGGCGCGGATTCGAGGGGCGAGGTATCGGTCGTCGCCCTGTCGGGCTGGCGCGATTGGGATGCCGTGCTGGCAGCGACCGGCGGCCACATCGACCGTCTGGTCCAGGCGACCGACCTGACCGACCTCGAGCGCCCCATCGGCCTCGACCACTACGAGCTGCTCAAGCCGGACACGCGAACCCACGCGGATAGGCCGGCCTGAGGCCGCCGTCTACGCCCGCATCTGGAACCGAGCCCGCGCCCGGCGGTCCCCGATCAGGCGCCCAGCGAGACCGCCGCGCCCGAGGCCGCCGAGCGGTAGAGCGCGTCGATCGTGCGAGCCTGGCCCAGGGCGTCCGCCCGGCCGAGCAGCGGCTTGGCCACGCCGAGAATCGCGGCGCTCATGTTCTCCAGCTCCAGGCGGTAGGCGTTGTCGGACTCGACCGAGATCTCGCGATCGCCGAGCCTGATTCCACCGTCCTCGCCCAGCCAGGGGTCGCGCAGCAGCAGGTTGCCCTTGCTGCCGATCGCCTCGAGCGAACGATGGTGGGACGTGAAGCCGGCGACGATCTCGGCGACAGCGCCCGAGGGGAACCGCAACAGACCGGCGAAGTTCTGATCCACGCCCGACGGCGTGAGGGCCTGGACGCCGAAGACCGCGGACGGCTCGGCGCCGGCGACCAGGCGCGAGCCGCTGACGCAGTAGCAGCCCACGTCCATCAGGCTGCCGCCGTCAAGCGCGGGATCCAGCCGGACATCGCCCTCGTTCGTCAGGACGAAGCTGAAGCTGGCCCGGATCGACTGCAGCTCGCCGATCTCGGGCAGCAGCTCCACGAAGCGCCGGACCTGCGTGGCGTGGCGCCACATGAACGCCTCCATCAGGACCAGGCCGGCCGCCGCCGCGGCGTCGAACGCCTCCACGACCTGCTCCGGATGGCGGGAATAGGGCTTCTCGCATAGCACGTGCTTGCCGGCCGCGAGGGCCTGCATGGTCTGAGGGTGGTGAAGCGAGTTGGGCGTGCCAATGTAGACGGCGTCGACCTCGGGATCGGCCAGCAGCGCCTCGTACGACCCATAGACACGAGGGATCCCGAACCTCGAGGCAAACTCCGCCGCCCGATCGCGGTCCCGACTGCCTACCGCAACGACGGTGGCGTTGGCCGCACGGCCGCCATCGCCCACCAGCCTGGCGGAAATGCGGCCCGGACCGAGAATGCCCCAGCGCACGATTGCGGACGTTGCCATCGGTCCTCCTGCTTATGGAAGCGAGTCCAGGTTCGTGTCGAGCGTGGTCCAATCGGTCGCATCGTCCTGATCGCACTGATCGGCCGGCTCGACCTGTCGGGCAGCGTCGGCCTTGGCATCTTCGGCAGGTTCGACCGGCGGGAGTTCCCGGTCGTTGTGGGCCGTGTAGTCGGGGATCGTTCGCTCGTACGAGCCGGTCATCAGCGGTGAGCTGATCATGAAGTCGGCCGAGGCCCGGTCACAGGCCACCGGGATATTCCACACCACCGCGATC
>Ga0182027_10002473_pt1 | contig 29940 bp, 27 predicted proteins | sample 712E1DmetaG_FD_121300 | JGI IMG/M metagenome (GOLD analysis project Ga0182027, IMG submission 121300) | Permafrost microbial communities from Stordalen Mire, Sweden - 712E1D metaG (Illumina Assembly) | ecosystem: Environmental > Terrestrial > Soil > Wetlands > Permafrost | place: Sweden...
AGAGATGACATAATGTTTTATTTCATTCAAATATAGTAAAAACAGAAAGAACCGTTTATTAATTAAATTCTTTGTCATAATGAAACGACTAATTACCGTCTGTAAATTATGACTAAGACGTACTTAATAAAACATATAGATCACATGAACATATTTATATATATTTGTATTATTATTTAATTTTTTAAAATGGAGAATATTCAGTTAAATCCTGAGAATCTTGAAAGAGCAGCTAATATGCTCAAAGCAATTGCTCATCCGACAAGAATCTCAATTATAGGTTGCCTTGAGGACGGGCAGAAACTGACTGTAACAGAAATTCAAAAACAACTTAAAATAGAACAGGCAACAGCCTCTCATCATTTAGGTATATTAAGGGACAAAGGAGTTTTATCTTCGAAGAGAGATGGTAAGAATATTTACTATTTCCTGAAGCATGAGTCATTGAAGGTTCTTCTTAATTGTGTCAGCGGCTGCTGTAATACGTAATGTCAGGATTCCCCTAAAAAGAAGTTTCCCCAGGCAATTCCTTGAACATTCTTTTCTGAAAAAGAAGAATTGTAAAAACGCCGCAAGTTATAGAGGCATCAGAAAGGTTAAAAACCGGCCTGAAAAAGATAAATGATTGTCCCGATCTAAATGGCGACCAGGTCGGCCAGTGGGTATTAATCACAGGGAAATAAAACATGTCGACCACACGCCCATGAAGGAATGAAGCATACCCACCCCCCGGGGGGAATAATATTGCCGGTTGATTGTAACTTTCACTGAAAATCATACCGTAGAAAGTACTATCAATAATATTCCCTATAGCTCCGGCCATAATAACGCTCACAGCCATTATAAGGCCAAAATGTGCTTTTTTCTTTATCAGAACGGAGAGATACCATCCAATACCAATAATTGCAATTATTCTGAAAAGACTTAATATTAGCTTCCCTGGTTTTCCCCCCATCTCCATTCCATATGCCATTCCGTTGTTTTCTATAAAATGCAGCATTCCCCTGTTTCCGAAAATATGAATTTCCTGGCCAATTACCATATGTGTTTTAATCCAGATTTTCAGAATCTGATCTGCCAACAAGATGAGAAATATAATTAATATGGATTTCTTTGCCACAGACATTTTTCTGGTTTTAAATTAAGTGGCGCAAAATAGTAAAAATTTATCAATGTGAATATTGGACATGCAAAAGAAATAAATTCAAATTATTCAAGTCTTCATATCTTTTATATTTAGCGACATCAATGGTGAAAATAAAGAACTAACTTTAAGCCACAAAAAGTAATTTCTGACAAAATATTTCAATGACCAAAACAAGAAGAATTTCAATTATTATTAAAATCCTGTTTATTTCTGCCCTTTTGATTTCTTCATGCAATCGTGAAAAGATAATAATAACAAGACAGACCCATGATCTTCATTTTTCGAAACTTCCGTCGACATGGGATGAAGGAATTCCTCTGGGAAACGGTATGCTTGGCTTGCTTGTCTGGCAGAAAGGAAATAACCTGCGTTTTTCTTTAGACCGTGCTGATCTTTGGGATCTTCGTCCAATGCCAAATCTTAAAAGGCCGGAATGGAAATACAGCTGGGTATATGAACAATGGAAGAAAAATAACTATAAAGCCGTTCAGGAGGCGTTTGACAGACCTTATGATGAATTACCGGCCCCGTCAAAAATTCCTGCCGGAGCTATTGAATTTAATCTTTCAAAACTTGGCGAACCAGAAAGTGTAAATCTTAATGTCAGCAATGCAATCTGTGAAGTCAAATGGAAGAATGGAACAAGATTATTGACTTTTATTCATGCAAATGAGCTCTTTGGATGGTACCGCTTTGAAAATCTTCCTTTTAATTTAACACCAAAGCTAGTTACTCCTGCTTATAACCGGCAGGGAGATAATAAAGCACAGGAAATGTCATTTTTTGATCTTAACAGGCTTGGCTATGGGCAAGGAACCATAACCGAAACAAAAAATTCTGTTACATATTGCCAGGAAGGATGGGGTGGTTTCAAATATAAAATATTCCTGCAATGGAAAAATCAGAACAGAACACAGACAGGCTGTTGGAGTATCTCTTCATCATTCCCGGGTTGGACGAAAAAAGCCGAAGCCGAAGAAATAGTTTCATCTGAAGTCAATAAAGGTTTTAATGAATCATACAAGAGGCATTCCGAATGGTGGAATGAATTCTGGACCTCTTCATCAATATCCATTCCTGATACTATTCTTGAAAAACAATGGTATCTCGAAATGTACAAATTCGGATCCGCCGCCCGAAAAGAAGCTCCGCCAATATCACTTCAGGCTGTCTGGACTGCAGACAACGGAAAGCTTCCCCCATGGAAAGGAGATTTTCATAATGATCTTAATACTCAGTTAAGCTATTGGCCTGCTTACAGCTCGAACCATATTGTTCTGGAAGAAGGGTTCATTGATTGGTTGCTTAATAACAGAGATACGTTTAAACGCTATACGAAAGAATATTTCGGAAAAAATGGACTTAATGTTCCCGGGGTAGCAACACTTACCGGGGAACCCATGGGTGGATGGATCCAATATTCATTCGGGCCTACGGTTTCTGCCTGGCTTGCGCAGCATTTTTACCTGCATTGGCGTTATACGATGGATAAGGATTTTCTTTCAAAAAAAGCCTACCCATGGATTAGCGATGTGGCGCAATTCCTCGATGAAATATCAGTGAAAGGTAAGAATGGAAAACGCAAATTGCCGATAAGTTCAAGTCCAGAAATATTCGATAATTCGGCTAAAGCATGGTTCCCGGAAACTTCAAATTTTGATCTTGCCCTGATACGCTGGACCTTTGAGAAAGCCGCCGAACTTGCCAACGAGCTTTCTCTTCCGGAAGAATCAAAAAAATGGAAACAAATTTTATCGGAATGGCCTGAATTTACTATTGATAAAAAAACAGGACTAATGTTTGCTCCAGGGGTTCCTTATGCTCAATCTCATCGCCATTTCTCACATCTTATGGCAATTCATCCACTCGGTCTGATTGACTTTTCAAAGGGAGATTCCGATAAAATTGTCATAGAGAATTCTTTATCTAACCTTGAAACAAATGGTAGCGACTGGTGGTGTGGTTATTCTTACAGCTGGCTTGGTAATCTTTATGCGAGAGCTCAAAATGGAGAAAAAGCAGCAAATGCATTAAAGACATTTGCAACATGTTTTTGTCTCCCGAACAGTTTTCATGTGAATGGAGATCAGACGAAATCAGGGAAGTCAAAATTTACCTACAGACCATTCACTCTTGAAGGGAATTTTGCCTTTGCTGCCGGGATTCAGGAGATGCTTATCCAAAGTCATACAGGAGTCGTAATAATTTTTCCGGCTATTCCGGAATCATGGAAGAATGTATCTTTTAAAAACCTCAGGACAGAGGGAGCATTTCTTGTAAGCGCAGAAAAGAAGGAAGGGAAAATTGCGTCAGTTAGTATCAAATCAGAGAAAGGGGGCTTTTTTTCAATTAAAAATCCCTTTGGCAATGGGAAAGTAATATGTGATTCATCTTATATATTGAGCGAGAATAAAGTAGTAATTAAAATGAACGCCGGAGAAACAGTGAATTTTAAAACCATTGAAAACTAACCCATTATTTCTGATTTTTCAAGAACCATGAACAAAAGAACAGCACTAATTTTTGGATCGACCGGACTCATCGGAAATCTTCTTTTGGATGAGCTTATCAAGTCGGAAGAGTATCACAAAATCAAAATATTCATTCGGAAACCAATTGAAATTTCCCATCCCAAAATTGAAGAATTTGTAATAGATTTTTCAAAACCCGAATCATTTTTATCAAAAATTCAGGGGGATGATCTGTTTATATGCCTGGGCACGACCCTTAAAAAAGCCGGTTCAATAAAAAAAATGGAAGAGATCGATTGCAGTCTTCCTGTTATGATCGCTTCTTCTGCTTCATTGAACGGAGTATTAAGGATTGCGGTCGTATCCTCGCTTGGTGCAGACCCGGGCTCTTCAAATTATTATCTGAGAATCAAAGGAGAGATGGAGAAGGAGATCCTTAAATTAAAATTTGAAAACATTGCAATTGTCAGACCTTCAATGCTATTAGGGGAAAGGAAAGAAAAAAGGACAGGAGAACTGATTGGAAAGATGGCTATGAAAATACTTCATCCGCTTCTTATTGGAAAAATGAAGAAGTACAGGGGTATTCATGCAAGGAATGTTGCAAAAGCCATGATTTCCATTTTGATGGAGGACCAGGTTAAAAATATCTATATGTCAGATGAACTGCAATCTATCGTTAATACAAATCAATAAAAATCTGTTGTTAATTTGCATGCATTAAATATCATTTTGATAATAGTTTATTGGACTCATTTTTATATTTTTGAGTTCGACGGAATTGGCAGGGACGATTAGACTAAATTCTGATTTTATGCATAATAAAGTCTCCAACTTACTTTTCATGCGCAATTCTTTTCATTCCGAAAAGTTTAAATATTTACTCTTCATTATTTTATTATCAGGTATTTTTAGTTCAGCTTATTCAACTGTTGTTCAGAAAGATGATTCCCTTGTTTATAGGCCCAGGACGATCAATGCAGAAGAGCTTATAAGGGGAGAGAGACTTTTCTTTGGGTTGGTTTATGTAGACAATAAATCAACTAATTGTGCCTCCTGTCACAACACAAGTGTGGCTGACACCTTAAACTGGAATCCGGATGCCCTGGAAATATCTAAGAAGTACCTGGGGAAATCCGCAAAGGAACTAAGCAAAATCCTGCTCAGCCCTTCCGGGATTAAAATGGCTCAGGTTCATAAAGAAATTCAGCTTACTCCTGAAGACATAGTTTTGATTAAGGCTTATATGGACCGGTTTGTGAGCATAGGACTTAAACTAAATAAACCAGTGATCACAAATCTTCTTTTATTTATTATCGCTTCGATTTTATTTCTTTTTTCAGGAATAGATCTTATAATCACAAAAATTGTGAAAAGGCGATGGATAAACTATATTATTCTTCTCGTTACAACTATTTTTATTTTAGATACACTTGTTGTTAATGCAGTTGCATTAGGTCGTTCAAAGAACTACGCCCCAATACAACCGATAAAATTTTCCCACGCTGTTCATGCAGGGCAGAATGGAACAGATTGTATTTATTGCCACAGTTATGCTAATGACAGCAAAATTGCTGGAATACCACCGGAAAATGTCTGTATGAATTGTCACCTGATGGTACGAAATGGCACTCGTTCCGGTGTAACTGAGATAGCCAAAGTAATAAGTGCTTACGAAAACAAGAAACCAATTGCATGGATTAAAGTACACAACCTTCCGGACCATGTTTTTTTCAGCCACACACAACATGTAAGTGTAGGTGGAATTAAGTGCCAGGAATGTCATGGGAAAGTTGAGGAAATGAATATAATAAAACAGGTCAGCGACTTATCTATGGGATGGTGTATTAATTGTCACAGGACTAAAAAATTTAATATTCATAGTAACAAGTTTTATTCGGAATATACAGATTTAAACGAAAAAATGAGATTGGGAAAAATTGATAGTGTCACTATAAGTAAATTGGGCGGAACAGAATGTATGAAATGCCATTATTAATAACAAAATTTTTGGGAAGTTCTGAATTATGAAGAAACATAAGAACAATCAGGAAGAAAATAATGATCTGGTTATTTTTAATGACGGGAATAGCGAGGTATTAAAGGAGGATCAGCTTCCTGAGCTTTTTGGAAATGATGTTATCAGGAACAATACTACCAGAAGGGATTTTCTGAAATTTCTGGGCTTCAGTTTTGCTTCCGCTGCCGTGCTCGCAAGCTGCAAAAGACCTGTTCTGAAAGCGTTGCCTTATATCATACAACCGCCTGAAATTACTCCCGGGAAAGCACTGTATTATGCATCAAGCTATTATGACGGGCATGAATACTCAGCAATTCTTGTAAAAACAAGAGACGGAAGGCCAATAAAAATAGAAGGGAATGCTTTTTCCTTTTTTAACAAAGAAGGAACTACGGCCAGGGTGCAAGCCTCAGTATTAAGCCTTTATGACGATGCACGACTGAAATCCCCGACAGAAAATAATTTACCTGTGTCCTGGGACTCAATTGATGCAAATATCACCTCTGAACTGACCAGGATAAATTCTGCAGGGGGGAAAATTATTCTGCTTACTTCAAGTATCCTTTCTCCTTCAACCATTAAACTAATAGTTGAGTTCGGTGCCCGTTTTAAATGTTTTAAATGGGTTCAGTACGATGCAGTCTCTTATTCAGCTATTTTGGAAGCAAATTCTATCTGTTTTGGGAAACAGGTAATTCCGGATTATCATTTTCAGAATACATCCATTATTGTTTCAATAAATGCAGATTTTCTCGGTACGTGGCTATGCCCGGTTCATTTTATTCCGGGTTATGTATCCCGGAGAAAACTGAATAATGGGGAAAAGGAGATGCTGAAGCATATTCATTTCGAATCAGGGATGAGCCTTACCGGAGCCAATGCAGATATAAGAAAAAAGATTAAACCTTCTGAAGAAAAAATCCTTCTGGTTGATTTGTATAATAAAATTGCTGAAAAAATGGGTGAAGAGGTATTTCAGAGTGTAAAATTCCGAGATGACCTTTCAGAACTTGCCAGTAATCTTGTTGCAGCTAAAGGAAAATCTATTGTCTTATCTGGGACAAATAATGTTGACATACAGATTATTGTCAATGGGATTAACTCGTTATTAGGAAACTATACAGGATGTATCGATCTGAACAATAGCCTCAACATTGCTTCGGGTATCGACAATAAGATGGAAGAGCTTGTAAATGACCTCAATACAGGTAATATCAACGCTTTGATGATGTATAATGTCAATCCTGTTTATGATTATCATGATTCAAATAAGTTTTTAAAAGGAATAAAAAACACGGAGCTGACAGTAAATATGTCCGTTAGTTTAAACGAAACAGTTGGTAAATGTAAGTACGAATGTCCCATAAATCATTTTCTGGAATCGTGGGATGACGCTGAAATAATACCAGGACAGCTAAGTTTAAGCCAGCCATGCATTAACCCGATTTTTGACACCCGCTCTTTCCAGGATTCGTTATTAAAATGGGCAGGAATTCCTGCTGTCTATCATGATTATTTGATCTCTAACTGGGAAAAGACATATTTCCCGCATTCTGTATTTTCAGGTTTCGGGAAATTCTGGGATGAATCCCTTGGGAAAGGGGTGTTTATTTATAATGTCTTTGAAAAGAACTCTCTCAAACTTAATAAAGAAGGACTTAATAAGGTAATGAAAAGTGTCTTATCTGAACCTTCGAAAGAATATGAGATTGTTTTTTATGAAAGCGTATCCATGGGAACAGGAATGCATTCCAATAACCCATGGTTAATGGAATTACCCGACCCGGTTTCTCGTCAATGCTGGGAAAACGTAGCCGCAGTTTCACCATCTGATGCAAAAAAACTTGGCCTGAAAACGGGGTCTCTGATTAAGCTTGCTGATGGTCTGATCCTTCCTGCATTTATCCAGCCCGGACAAGCAGAGGGAACCATATCAGCTTGCCTTGGATATGGTCATTCAAACTCCGGGCCAGTTTGTAATAATATAGGCACAAATCTATATCCATTTGTAAGAATACGTGAAGGGAACAGAATGCATGGTTTTTCGGTTGACCGACCTGAAAATACATTAAAGCATAAACAGCTAGCGCTTACCCAGGAACACTATTCAATGGAGGGAAGACCAATTGTCAGAGATACGGTTCTCAGTAAATATAAAAAAGATCCCTCTTCCGGTAATGAATTTCATAAAGAATTTGAATCAACACACAAAACACTCTATCCGGAAGTGAAATATGATGGCTTTCACTGGGGACTTGCAATAGATCTGAACTCGTGTACCGGATGTAATTCTTGTGTTATTGCCTGCCAGGCGGAAAACAATATCCCCGTGGTCGGGAAAGATGAGGTTATTCGCAGAAGAATAATGCATTGGATAAAGGTAGACAGGTATTATTCAGATAATCCCGATGATCCTAAGGTATATTTTCAACCACTTGCCTGCCAGCATTGCGATAATGCCCCCTGCGAAAATGTTTGTCCGGTTTCCGCAACAACCCATAGCAGTGAGGGTTTGAACCAAATGACTTATAACCGTTGTGTTGGCACCAAATATTGTATTAATAACTGCCCTTATAAAGTAAGAAGATTCAACTGGTACCGGTATACCAACAATAAATCATTTGATTTTAACTCTGCATCGGATCTGGGTAAAATGGTTTTAAATCCTGATGTAACCGTCAGGGAAAGGGGCGTTGTAGAGAAATGTTCTTTATGTGTTCAGCGGATTCAGGAAAAGAAATTACAGGCCAAGCTTGAAAACAGAAGCCTTAATGATTTTGAGATAAAGACCGCCTGTATGCAAGCTTGTCCATCGGAGGCTATAGTTTTTGGTAATCTGAATGATAAGAACAGTAAAGTCGCAAAGTTATTCTCAGATCCAAGGCGTTACAACCTGCTTGAAGAATTACATACCCTTCCTTCTGTAGGATATCTGACCAAGGTAAGGAATGATGAAAAGGAAAATATATAAATAAACAGAGAGTAACAGATGTATAACAGGAAAATCCGCGGCCCTCTCATTGAAGGGAATAAGACTCTCGGACAAATTACTGAAGAAGTAATAAATCCTTTGGACTTACCTCCCGGATTATGGTGGTCCGTTGCTTTTGCAATTGCATCAGCAGCAGCGATTTTTGGTGGTTATGCCATTTATATAACTGTTTATAAAGGAATTGGGACATGGGGTGTCAATAATTCAGTTGCATGGGGATGGGAAATTGTAAATTTCGTCTGGTGGATAGGGATCGGACACGCAGGGACAGCATTTTCAATCTTTCTACTGATCCTCAGACAGAGATGGAGAACATCCATTAACAGGGCAGCAGAAGCCATGACTGTTTTTGCAGTGATGTCGGCAGCACTCTTCCCTGCATTACATATGGGGAGGATCTGGCTCGCTTTTTATATTTTCCCCTACCCGAATACCCGGGGCCCGTTATGGGTGAATTTTAACTCACCATTGTTTTGGGACTTCACAGCAATAACTGCTTACCTTTTAATATCAGCTTCATTCTGGTATCTTGGAATGTTACCTGATCTTGCAACGATAAGAGACAAGACAACTTCAAAAATAAGACAAAAATTATATGGCTTCTTCAGCCTGGGCTGGACAGGCTCAAGCCGACACTGGATAAGGTACGAATCCCTTAGTTTTGTACTTGGTGGAATAGCTGCTGTACTTGTGGTTTCAGTTCACTCAATTGTTGCGACCGACTTTGCTGTAAGTATTATACCAGGATGGCATACTACAATATTCCCACCGTTTTTTGTTGTAGGAGCAATTTTTTCGGGGTTTGCAATGGTTATGACGCTTATGGTTCTCATCAGGAAGATTTACAATCTTACAGATTACATTACGGATAACCATCTGGATGCAATTGCCAGGATTCTTGTTTTTATTTCATTAATTATGGGAACCGCTTATCTGACTGAGATTTTTATTGCTTGGTACTCAGGTAATCAATACGAAATGTTTACATTCTTCAGGAATAGAATTACCGGCGATTATTCAATTCAATTCTGGGGAATGATAGTGTGTAATGCTCTTTTACCACAGCTATTCTGGTTCAGGAAAATGAGAAGAAACTGGATCTGGCTGCTGTTGATTTCTCTTTCGATAAATATCGGCATGTGGTTGGAGCGATACAATATTGTGATTACCTCCCTCAGCAAGGATTTTCTTCCATCTAACTGGGTTTCATATACTCCGACTGTAATAGATATTGGCGTTTTTGCCGGGACTCTCGGATTATTTGGGGTGGGGGTGTTGCTATTCATGCGATATCTTCCAATGTTGGCTATAAGTGAACTAAAAGGGGTAGTAAATATTGGAAACAAAATAGAGGATTAATCTGGTTTCGGTATGATTAGAAATTTTAAAATAGGTATTTTCGATGATGAAGAAAGATTTCTTTCTTCTATCAGATCATTGATAGAACAGGAATTTTTAATTTATGATGTTTATACCCCATATCCTGTGCATGAAGTATTTCATTTACTGAAGCGAAGATCAAGACTACCGACAGCTGCCTATTTTTTCGGACTGTTCGGGATTATTGCCACGCTGGCGTTTCTTTATTACACATCTGTGATTGACTGGCCTTTAGTATACGGAGGGAAGCCATTTAACTCCTTTCCATCATTTATCGTTGTTACTATTATTGTTACTATTCTTACTGTAACAATAGCAAGTCTTGTCCTCTTTTCAGCCAGATCTAAACTTTTTCCTGGTCGCGAGAATACAATCTTTGATCAGCGAGCGACCAACGATAAATTTGTAATTGTTGTGGAGATTGCTGATCATGATTTTTCGAAAGCAAAGAAGTCCGGAATTATTATGGAAGAACAGGGAGCAATTGAGGTACAGGATAAGGAATTTGAAAGCGTTAAAGCATGAAAAATAATATTAAAGGAAGACGTGTTATCAAAACAGTATTTCTGCTTCTGTTTTCAGTAGGTCTGTTTGGCTGCAACAGGAGCAGAAATAACCCGGGGTGGGATTATTTCCCTGATATGTTTTATTCTACAGCTTATAAAACGAATACACCAAACCCAAATTTTATTGATGGAATGACGATGCGAGTCCCCGTCAAAGGAACCATACCGAGAGAATTTACTCCATTTGAATATACCATCGATACGGAGTCCCGTATAAAAGCCGGGAAAGAACTGATCAATCCTATTTTACGAAATGATGAATCACTGGCGAGTGGAAAAGCTGTCTATACTATATTTTGTTTAGGATGTCATGGTATTGAAGGCGACGGGAACGGACATCTGTATAAAAGCGGTTTGTATTCGTTAAAACCACGCTCGCTGATCACTGATACTGCGATCAAACTTAAGGACGGTGAAATTTATCATTCCATTACATTGGGATTTGGTGCCATGGGAGCACATGGCTCCCAGATAAGAACCAATAACAGATGGATGCTGATACTCTATATCCGGAAACTTCAGGAAGAATCAAAGGACATTTCAGATATTAAAAAGGGGGGTAATAATTAATGAAGGAGCAAATAACTGTTTCCCGAAACTTCAAAATAATTACATTCTTCTTAATTACTATCGGAGTAGTCAGTTTTATTTTTGGGCTTTTGACAGATCATAAATTGACCTGGGCTCACTACCTGATCGTAAATTATTACTTTTTTTCACTTGCAATGGGAGGAGCCTTCTTTTTTGTTATTCAGAAAATTTCGCAGTCAGGCTGGTCTTCAGCTTTTCAGAGAATTCCCGAAGCAATGATGTCTTATATTCCTTTCACGGCCATCTTTTTCTTACTTCTCTGTTTCGGGATAAACGACATTTATCACTGGTCTAATAAAGAAGCGGTTGCATTGGATCCGGTATTACAGCATAAATCGGCTTTTATGAATTCTTCATTCTTCTTCATAAGAATGATTATTTATTTTGTTTTATGGATTATTTTTATCCGGATTCTTAGAAGAATTTCACTCAAGGAGGACCAATATAATCCTGAAGATATGAAAGGAATTCTGTATTTGTTTGGTAAGAGTGAGCTGTATTCAAAAATATTTATTTTCATTCTTGCCATATCCTTTTCTATGGCTGTTTTTGACTGGATGATGTCTATTGATGTTCACTGGTACAGTACTATTTTTGCATTGAAAAATCTGATTGCAGCATTTCTTCATGGAGTATCAGTAATGACACTGATAATATTCATTCTTAGTAAACTGGGATATTTCCCTTTTTTAAATAAATTTCACCTGCATGATTTTGCCAGGTACATTTTCATGCTTTCCATTGTATGGGGATATTTTTGGTTTGCGCAGTTTATGATTATATGGTATGGAAATATACCTGAAGAGACAGCTTACTTTTTTGTTCGCTGGCAGAATGGATGGAAGACACTGTTTTTTCTTGAAATAGGACTTAACTGGGCGATTCCGTTCCTGTTACTTCTTCCGGTTAAAACTAGCCGTAATATAACAGTGATCGTCATTGTGATAATACTTCTGATAATTGGTCAATATATTGAACTTTTTGTTCAGGTAATTCCGGGAACAACCGGGATATTAAAATTTGGGTGGATAGCCGCGGGTTTATTCTTTGGATATGCGGGATTGTTTGCTTTGGTTGTGGCAATCAGTATTAGCAGAGCTAAAATTTTTCCTATTAACCATCCCTACCTTGAAGAAAGCTTAAATCACCGCTTTTAAAATCAACTGATTATCTTATCAGAAATAAGAAGAAGCAGAACCAGGAAAAAGTATGAATTAAGAATTTTCGAATATTTTTCAATGTTATTCGAAAACCCTTGATTTTTCAAAAGATCAGAAAACTGCCAGATCATAATAACAGAGGCGAACAGAAGAATTCCAATAACAGGGACACTTTTGATGATTTCAAAATAGCAAAGAAAAAGAGCTGCGATTGCTGAGGTTACTACCCATGAAAAAGTAAGTTGGTTAATCTGGGAATTATTAAAGATATCTGAGAGATTCGGGACACCTGCATTTTTATATTCTTCTCCGTACTTCAGTATAAGTAGCCAGAAATGGGGTATTTGCCCAATAAATAGCATAAATTCCAGAAATACAACAGGTTTATCCCAAATGCCACCACCCGCTGCCACCCATCCAATAAGAGGTGGCAATGCGCCTGTTATGGCACCCGGCACCACTGCAAAAGCTGTAATCCTCTTTGAATAAGTATATATCCCATTGTACCATAAAATTGTAATTAGTCCAATGATTATGGCTTTTACATTCCCTGCAAAATATATGATGGCTATCCCGATAAAAAGATTGACCATAAAAAAAATTATCGCCTGTTTTATGCCTATTTTCCGGGCTGGAATAGGCCGGTTCCGGGTCCTATCCATCCTGGTATCGAGATCAGCTTCCAGGACCTGGTTAAGCGCTGAGGCTGCAACAGCTAATAATAGGATCCCGAGACTAACCAGGATTATTTTAATTGAAAGTGAAGGATTGAAAATAAAATATCCGGTGAATCCTGTCAGACTAACAGGGATCATTATTTTCAATTTGCTCAGTTCCAGGTAATACTTCAACCGGTTTCCTGAATTACTTATCATGAAGAGTTTTCAGGTATTCAATTATTTTTGAAACATCCTTATCGCTTAATGTTGTTTTATAGCTCTGCATTAACCCTGTAGGGAATCCCTTTACTATTTCAACATTCGGATCATAAATGGCACGTTTAATATACTCATCGTCAACGGTGAGCACAATCTCTTTCCCGTCCCTTATCACAACCTGTTTTTCTCCGTAAAGATTCAAATAACTAGGTCCGATTATTTTTGAGCCGTCGGAAGAGTGGCATGCAGTACATCCTTGTGCCTTCATTATGGCTAATCCTTCGGAACCGGGAGCAGATCCTGCTGCGACTACAGATACCTTGGAAGAGTCTGAGTACCATTTAGCATAGTCTTCCTTTGAGATAACTTTAACTTTCGCATTCATATATGAGTGTTGCAAACCGCAATATTCAGCACAAAAAAGATCATAAATTCCTATAGCTTCAGGAAGAAACCACATCATCTTTTCCCTTCCCGGCACCATATCAGATTTGATTCTGAAAGCAGGGATATAAAGACTATGAATTACATCCAATGAAACAAGGTGTATTTTAACAGGCGTATTGACCGGAATAATCAAATCGTGGCTCAGAGTCCCATTCTCGTATTGGAACGTAAAGCTCCACATTCTTGCCACACTGGTTATATTAATAGCTCCTTTTGGCGCGTTTCTCATAGGTTTCCATCCCTCCCAGCCGAAATAGAACATAGCAAGCGCAAGAATAACGGGAATGACTGTCCAGACGATTTCTAACCTGGTATTCCCTTCATTCTGGATAGCAATTTTGTTTTTTTTGTTATTGTACCTGAAGACGAAATAGAGCATTACAATAGTAAGACCCGTTAAAAGCAGTAATGAAATTCCAGCAATAAAATAAAATGATGTATTGAAAGTAGATACAAAATTTGAAGCACCGGTCGCTGTTGTCGAGTACATACTTTTTATCTATAAATGTAGTCCAGAAGGGTTATTATTATTACCAGGGAGAGAATAACTACAACTGCAATTACCGCTATTGAAAATATTTTATTCTCAAACTTCAGGTGCATAAAAATGCGTAAAACAAATGAAGATTTTATAACTGCTATTATAAGGGCAATAGCAACAGTAAGAGTTCCAAGATAAATTTGTGTGACAGCAACAGAAGTTAATGTCAGTGTAATTAGCAGTGCCAGAATAGAAAGGAATGTCCGGTAAGGAATTATATGTATTTTTTCATCTTCCATTCTTGCCGATGTTATTATGTAATTAGATAAAATAGAGGAAACAGGAAAATCCAGATAAGATCAACCAGATGCCAGTACAGACCGCTGTTCTCCAACAAGACATAATTATCATAATTGATTTTGTCTCTGTAAATTTTTACCGTAACAAATCCGATAAATATCAATCCGATAATAATATGTAGAGCATGAAGTCCTGTCATAAAAAAGTACAAACCATAGAAAAGAACATCACCATGGCCACGAAGAGCAAGAACAGAAGAACCGGGGTAGATATGGTTCTTTATATGTTCGCCCCATTCAAAGTATTTATTCACAAGAAATGCCAGCCCAAGAATAACAGTAATACCGAGCAGCAAAAGAGCAAGTTTTTTGTTTTTTTTCTGGATGGCTGTAACAGACATAGCGATTGTTGAACTGCTTATCAGAAGAATTATAGTATTAACAGTACCGATGAAGACACTTAATTCGTGCGCAGCCAGATGAAATGCAACAGAGTTCCTGTAGCGATATACCGAATAAACAACAAAAAGCCCGCCGAATAAAAGCATTTCGGTAAAGAGGAATAACCACATACCGGTTTTCGATGCCAGATCGTCGCGATGTGTCTCTGTTGTCATACTCAATTATAGTCGTAAGGACCTTTAGTAATTACTGGAATTTCCTCAAAATTTTCTACAGGAGGAGGAGACGGTATGGTCCATTCTAGTGTCTTTCCCCCCCATGGATCCGAAGGAGCCTTAGCCCCGTTCCGAAGAGAAGAAAACAGATTAATGATTATTATTGCCAGACCGGAGTACAGGACCCATGATCCCATAGTAGAAATTATGTTTCCTGCATGAAAGATCTCATCATAATCATAATACCTTCGGGGCATGCCTTTGAATCCAAGATAAAACATCGGACCGTACAAAGTAATAAATCCGATAAAAAAGATCACCAGCCCTATATTTGCCCATTTTGTGTCGTACATTTTTCCAGGGATTTTAGGGAACCAGTAATGCATGGCTCCAAAAAAGGCAAATCCGGTACCACCGAATACAATAAAATGAAAATGAGCGACTACAAAATGAGTGTTATGCAGATGCACATTGGCTGCCAGGGATCCAAGAATAAGGCCGGAAAACCCACCTATCATAAATACAAAAATAAATGCCATTGCCCAATAAAAAGGAGTTTGCAGATCTATCGAACCCTGATGCATTGTGGATATCCAGTTAAATACTTTTATAGCACTGGGAATTGCTACAAGGAATGTAAGAAGGGAAAATGTATAAAGTGCAGTACCGCTCATTCCTGAGGTGAACATGTGATGTCCCCAGACAAAATAACCAACAAAAGCGATTGCGAGCACAGAGGCAACCATGAATTTGTACCCAAATATTGTTTTATGAGAAAAAGCTGTTATGATCTCTGAAATTGCCCCCATTGCAGGTAATATCATGATATAAACCGCCGGGTGACTGTAAGTCCAGAAAAGATGCTGATATAAAAGAGGATCGCCACCCAGGGTCGGATCGAAGAAACCTATATGTAATGTCCTTTCGGCAACTATCATAAGTAAGGTAATTCCAATAATCGGCGTAGCAAGCAGTTGTACCCATCCTGTTGCATAAAGTGTCCAGGGGAATAATGGCATTTTTAGCCAGGTCATTCCAGGCGCTCGCATCCTGTGTATTGTCACCAGGAAGTTCAAGCCGGTCAGAATGGAGGAAAAACCCAAAACAAACGCTCCGAAAACTGCAGGAAGCATGGTTGAAGATGTTCTGAAACTGTAAGGAGCATAAAATGTCCAGCCAGTATCAGGAGGTCCCTGGCCTGCAAATTGTGAGATTAAAACAAGTGAAACGCCAGTCACATATAAATACCACGACAGGAGATTGATCTTTGGAAATGCGACATCTTTTGCTCCGATCATAATTGGTAAAAGGAAATTACCAAACACTGCTGGCAAACCGGGAATAACAACGGCAAAAATCATTATTATTCCATGAAGAGTAAAGAAGGCGTTGTAGGTCTGGGCATCCATAATGGTTTTGCCCGGGGCAATAAGTTCAAACTTCATTAACAGACCCAGGGTTGCTCCGATTGCGAAGAATGTAAGAATAGAATAGAGATATAACAAGGCTATCCTTTTATGGTCAGTTGATAAGATCCAGGAAAAAATGCCTTTATATCTGCCTTTATAATTCAGATAACTGGGTTCGGCGTCTTCTTGCTGTGTGCTCATTTATTAGACTTTGTCTTAAATTTTATCCGCGACAGGGCCAGAACCAGGAATACTACGACAACAATGAATAATATTACTATTGCTGAAACCCTGGTTACATTAAAAACAAACTGATTCCCTTTGCTGTCATATCCATAACAAATTGCCAGAAGCCGATTGATGCTCGGACCGATTTTCCCCCTGGCAGCCTCAACGAGTGTAATTTTTATATCAAATGGCAGAAATTCAATTCCCCTGAGGTAACGAACAATCTTTCCGTCAGCGGCAAGAGTTATAAGCCCTGTAGGATGCACATACTGATCGTTTATCTTCTGATAACTAAAACCAACAGATTGGGTTAGTCTGGCTATATTGATACTGTCAGATACAAAGAAAAGCCAGTTTTTTGCTTCCTCTTTTTTCTTCATGGTACTTATATAGCTGGCTTTTTTATTGATACCGAGTTTAATTCTTTCAGAAGGATCAAAGCTGATTGTCAGAACTTCATAGTCTTTGCCAAGCTGAAGATCCATTTCATCTATGAACTTGGAAATTCCAAACATCAGAGGACTGCAAGTTCCGGCACACTGAAAATAAACCAGATTCAGAATGGTTGGTTTATTAATAACGCTCTTCAAAAGAACGGTATCTCCTGACTCATTAACCAGTTTCACATTCAGATCGGCATACTGACCCTGTTTTTCAACAAAACCAACCTGCAACTGCTGGTTAAACAAGGAGGGCTGTGAATTTAAACTAATGTTGAAAAAACAAGCAAACAAAGCAAATAGCAGTTTTGCATTTTTCATTGTAATACTTTAATATAGTGAATATTGTTATGCATAAAGATAAAGTTTTTTCTTTCAGGAAATTTTAAAAACCACCATCATTCTGCATCTCCTGCTATTTATAATATTATTTGGCCGTTAATGATTTATTTTTCTCAGGTTCATCCTGTTCGGAATATATCCCGGCTATCATCATTGATCCTCCCATCAGCGAGATATCTTTAAAAAGAGCAATTAATGTTGCGGTCTTATCGGAACCGTTAAAAAGATGAGGAATATGGATCGTCAGAATAAAAATTAGAAGAAGAAACGCAAGCAACAAGGTGGCTTGTTTAATAAATTTTTTGGTTATGATACTGATACTTGCCGCAATCAGCATTATCCCTGTAAGTATTATTGTGTAAGCGCCCAGCGGGATAAATGATGTCAGCATTCCAAGGTAGTAATCAGTCATAAGGAAATGGTTAATTCCAAAAATTGCAAAAGGAACTGCAAAAAGAATTCTTCCCAGGGTAGTGATTTTCTTCATATACAGATTTGTTTATTACTTGATTTTAAATAAATCATAAATCTAGAAGTACGTAAAAGTTAATTCTTGACATCAATAAATGTATGAAATTTTTCATTAAAGATTAAAAACAGGTTGAAAATCATCCGTAGTATAATATTGTTTCACATTCTAATGAACAAAATAGAAGGCAGATGTGTTAATTGTAAAAAACTTAATATTATGGAAAGAAGAAGATTTGTCAGATCGTTAGGATTCAGCGCAGCAGCTCTTTACCTGGGCGGGCGGGCAGTTACAGCTGGTGGAAGGACAAAAGAAACTCCTTCTGAGAACAGTATTCAGGCACTTGTTTTCCCAGCACTTCCATTTGCATACGATGCTCTTGAACCCTACATTGATGCCAGAACGATGGAAATTCATTACGATAAACATCACAGGGCATATTTCAATAATCTTGTCAATGCAATCAAGGGTACTCCAATGGAATCAATGACAATAGAAGATATTTTAAAAACCGTTTCTACAAGAGGCGATATAATCAAAAACAACGGAGGCGGTTTTTACAATCATACATTGTTCTGGAATAACCTTGCCAAAGGGTCTTCAGCTCCTTCGACTGAACTTAAAGCTGCCATTGATAAATCCTTTGGTTCCTTTGATAAGTTTAAAGAGACATTTAATAATGCAGCAAAAACAAGGTTCGGAAGCGGATGGGCCTGGCTCTATCTCAGTACAGATAAATCCCTTTTAGTCACCAACACGCCTAATCAGGATAATATGCTGATGGATCTTTCACCTGTTAAAGGCATTCCTCTTTTAACTCTTGATGTTTGGGAACATGCATATTATCTGAAATATCAAAACAAACGGGCAGATTATATTGATGCTTTCTGGAATATTATAAACTGGGATGAGGTGAATAAAAGATATCAGATAGCGATAAGGTAGCCACTGTCCCACGGTCTCCCTGCCTGAATTGTCCATCCCCCTTTGTTCCCTAGAGGGGAGATAATACATTACTATTTAATATGTTAGCATTTTGAGAATAGCTATTTTCTCCCCGTTAGGGGATATCCAGCTTTAGCGGGAGAGGGGTTGTATTTCTATGTGTACAGAAACCTCTTTATCTTTTGCGTTGCAGTTTTCTGAAAAGGCACTGGCTGAAGGACCACCTTATTTATCTGGCTGAATTTATTTACCTGGGAATTGACGTATTCCTGTAATTCATTCAGGACATCTTCAACTTTATCCTCAAACTGTCTTGTCATATCCTGTTTAAGCGTTTGATATTTCTTCTCCAGTTCATCCATATTTATATGAACATAGGCCACAAGTTTTCCTTTTTGCTGGACAACAAGCGATTCAACAACAAACCGGAAATTATTTATAATTGATTCAATCTCTTCCGGATAGATGTTCTCACCGCTGGAACTCAGAATCATGTTTTTCAATCTTCCTTTTATAAACAGGTTGTCTCTTTTGTCTAGCATACCAAGATCCCCGGTCTTAAACCAACCGTCGTGTGTCAAAACCTCATTTGTCATTTCCGGCTCCTTATAATAACCCTTCATTATATTTGGTCCTTTAGCCCAGATTTCACCTTCGCCAGTTTTTTTATCGGGGTTATTTATAATGAGTTCAACACCTTCTATTGCCGGTCCGGTTGATTCAAATAGTGATTTTTGAGCGTTGGATCCTGCAAGAAGAGGAGCTGTTTCGGTAAGCCCATAACCTATTGCATAAGGAAATTTTGCTTCAATAAGGAACTTTTCAACGGTTTTATTCAACTTGGCACCGCCAATACCATAAAACTTCAATTCTCCTCCAAATGTCTTAAATAATTTTTTCCCTGCAGCTGCATTCAGTTTTTTTCGAAGGAATGGAATCTTATAGAGCAATTTAATTATCAAATTATCCCTGAAAGCGGGTAAAATTTTGTTAAAATATATTTTTTCAATTATCAGGGGAACAGTAAGCATCATTGTTGGCTTAATTTCAGCCAGTGCGGGAAGAAGAACGGCTGGTGTGGGCAGTTTTCTTAGATAATAGACACATGATCCGCAAAGCATTGGCAGAATTAACCCGAGTGTGTTTTCATAAGTATGGGACAGTGGAAGAACTGACAAAAAACGATCGGTTTCATCAATGGGCTGTATCTTTCTGCCTTTCAAAGCATTAAAAGAGATGTTTTTATGCGTGAGCATTACTCCCTTGGATCGGCCAGTGGTACCCGAAGTATAAATTATCGATGCAAGGTCAGATTCTGAAATATCATATTTCTTAACAGGTGTTGAATCGGTAATGAAAGGAGATAAACAAGGCGTACTTGTCACAAGAGAAAAATCATCGATTAATATCCTTAAAAACAAATTTTCTGATTTAATTTCTTCGGATTTGGTTAATAATGAGGCCGAAATAAAAATAGCCTTTGTCTCAGAATGAGTTATTACGTTATTAACCTCTGTAATTGAAAAATCCGGAAGAATAGGAACTGCTACTGCTCCCATAAATGTTATAGCAAAAAAGGCGACACCCCAGTTAGGCATATTGGTACTGAGTATTGCAATTTTATCGCCTGACTCAATTCCATTACTTTCAAGAAATGCAATTACTGATTGAATTTTCCTGTTAGTTTCCTCATAGCTAACGGGGCTTTCACCGACAAATGCATATGCGTTGCATTTACCAAATTTCCGTAATGTTTCATTAAACATTGAAGGGAAAGTCAAACGACCAATCATTTCTTCCATTATCAACTGATTATATAGGCATTTAACAGTACAAAGTTAGATTAAATTTGCTTCTAAACCTCAAAGAGCAGTTAATATTACCAGAATTACTGAAAATCGGACAAGAACATTCTGTCAAATTCTGCCCGGAATAGTTAATTTTGTGTGATTAATAAAACAGGAGATTTAATGGAAGCAATAATTAGAGTAACCAAAGAGTTTACATTTGAAATGGCTCATGTACTGTGGAATTATGATGGTCCGTGCAGGAATGTTCATGGACATTCATATCGCCTATTCGTTACAATTTCGGGTGTTCCGATAAATGATACAAATAACACTAAAAATGGAATGGTTATTGATTTCGCTGATCTCAAAACAATTGTTCTTAATGAAATTGTTAATATTTTTGATCATACTGTAACTTTAAGCAGGGATTTTGACAATGAGAAGATTGAAATGCTTAAAGAGACATTCGGGAATACGGTAATAGTCGATTATCAACCAACCTGCGAAAACCTGGTCGCTGATTTTGCCCTAAGAATTAAAAAACGACTGCCTGCCGGAATCACTCTTCACAATCTGAAACTTTATGAAACAGCAACATCATATGCGGAGTGGTTTGCTGAAGATAATGAATAAAAGAAAAAGTGCCTAAAGTTTGGAGTACAAACAGTTGTCATGTCAATTCACTTTAGATACTCCAGGCACTCCAGACTTTCTTTGCAAATGATTTATAGCAAAACTGGAATATGAATGATACACAACCAAAAAAACTCTTCCTTCTTGATGCATATGCCCTGATATTCAGAGCTTATTATGCCTTTATAAAGAATCCGAGAATTACTTCAAAAGGATTGAATACATCTGCAATTTTTGGATTTCTTCTCACATTGGAAGAGGTTTTACAGAAACAAGACCCTACACATATTGCTGTAGTATTTGATACGCCTACACCAACATTCAGACATGTAATGTTTAAAGAGTATAAGGCGAACAGGGATGCAACCCCTGAAGATATAAAAAATGCGGTGCCTTATATAAAGAGACTTATAGAAGCATATAATATCCCGGTAATTTCTTGTCCCGGATTTGAAGCCGATGATGTAATCGGAACACTAGCCAGAAAAGCATCAGAAAACGGATTTATTACATACATGATGACTCCCGACAAAGATTTTGCCCAACTCGTTTCAAAGACTGTTTTCATGTTTAAACCATCGAGAAGTGGCAATGAATCAGTACTATGGGGAGTCGAAGACATAAAAAGAGAGTTCTGCGTTGAAAGGCCGGAACAGGTAATTGATGTATTGGGTCTTATGGGCGATACGGCTGATAATATTCCCGGAGCTCCTGGCATAGGACCCAAAACGGCTATGAAGTTGATTTCTGAATTTGGAAGCATAGAAGAGGTCTTAAAAAACACCGACAAACTGAAAGGGAAAGTAAAGGAGATAATTGAACACAATAAAAATCAGATAGAATTCTCTAAGAAACTCGTTACAATTGAACAATATGCACCTGTCGATTTAAATGAGCAGGAGCTTTTAAAAGAAATGCCCGACAAAGAAAAACTTAAAGTTCTCTTTGATGAACTTGAATTCAAAACAGTTGCTGTCAGAATACTTGCAGAAATTGATAGAAAGGAACCCTCCCTGGAACTGCAAACAATTCAAAAACCTCCAATTGTGCAGCAATCCCAGGGCGGATCGTTGCAGGGCTCTCTTTTCGGAGATGAAGTACAGGTTGCCCCCAAAGAAAAATTGACTATCGATAAAACACCCCATTTCTATAAGTTGGTTGATAATGATAAAGCACTAACAATACTGGTTTCTGAAATGAGCTCATTAAAAGAGTTTTGTTTCGATACTGAGACAACAAGCATCAATGCTCTTGATTCTGAATTGGTAGCAATATCTTTTTCATGGAAGAAAGGCGAAGGATTTTTAGTTCATTTTCCAGGAACAAGAGAAGAAACCCTGATCATACTTAAAAAGCTGCAACCAATTTTTGAAAACAGTTCATCTTTGAAAATAGGGCAAAATCTTAAGTTTGATATCCAGGTACTTGCAAACTATGATATCGAAGTTAAAGGTCCTTTATTTGATACAATGCTTGCTCATTACCTTCTTGAACCTGATTTAAGGCATAATATGGATTTCCTTTCAGAAACATATCTTTCGTACACGCCTGTTCCTATTGAAGCGCTTATAGGAGAAAAAGGGAAAAACCAGAAAAATATGCGTTCTGTTGAGGTTCCAAAAATTCTTGAATATGCCGTTGAGGATGCTGATGTTACATATCAGCTAAAGGAAATATTTGAACCAAGATTACATAAAGATGGACTGACCGAGCTTGCAGAAAAGATAGAAATGCCTCTTATCCAGGTGCTTGCAGATATTGAAAGAACCGGAGTCCTTGTTGATGAGGAGAATCTTAAGTCTATTACAGGACAGTTGCGGGAAGACATCATTTCACTTGAAAAAGAAATTTATGCCCTTGCAGGCACTGAATTTAATATATCTTCCCCAAAACAATTAGGAGATATCCTGTTCATCCGTCTTAAGCTGGATGATAATGCCAGAATAACAAAAACCAAACAATTTATAACAAACGAGGAGATACTACAACGGCTGATACATAAGCATCCTATAGTTAATAAAGTTCTGGAATACAGAGGTCTTAAAAAGCTTCTTTCTACATATGTCGAAGCACTTCCATTATTAATAAACAAAACCACAGGAAGAATTCATACTTCATTTAACCAGGCTGTCGCGGCAACGGGCAGATTGAGCTCAAACAACCCCAACCTTCAGAATATCCCTGTAAGAGATGAACGGGGAAGAGAGATCCGGAAAGCTTTTGTTCCCGCTGAAGGACATATTTTTTTCTCAGCAGATTATTCGCAGATCGAGCTGCGGTTAATGGCACATCTTAGCCGCGATAGAAATATGATTGCTGATTTCCTTTCGGGAAATGATATTCACACTGCTACAGCTTCAAAAATATTTGGAGTCGATATTAAAGATGTCACCAGAGAAATGAGAAGCAGGGCAAAAACGGCCAACTTTGGTATTATTTATGGGATATCCTCTTTTGGATTATCAGAACGACTGACAATCGGACGCAAAGAAGCAAAAGATCTGATCGATGGTTATTTTAGCTCTTATCCGGGAGTAAAATTATATATGGAGGAAAGCATCCGGAAAGCAAGAGACCTTGGATACGTTACTACAATGTTTGGACGTAAAAGGTATACCCGGGATATTCATTCCAGGAATCAGGTTGTAAGAGGAAATGCTGAGAGGAACGCAATAAATGCTCCTATCCAGGGAACTGCAGCTGATATTATCAAGCTGGCAATGATACGTATTCATGCCAGGCTTAAAGGAGAGAATCTTCGGGCCAAAATGATATTACAGGTGCATGATGAACTTATCTTTGAGGTACTTCCAGAAGAGCTGGAACAACTTAAAGAACTTGTTGTGACTGAAATGTCAGGGGCAGCAACACTTGATGTTCCGCTGAAAGTGGACTGGGGTATTGGAAGGAACTGGCTGGAAGCTCACTAAATAGGAACATAGGGTATTCCAATACTACTGTACTGTGACGCTGAAATGTAGCGTGAGAGAAAAAGAGACTTCCCTTTTTAAGCGGAGCAGGGGAATGTAAAAATTGGATATTAAGCTGCATATGAAAATTAAAATTTTGTTTTTCGGCATTCTTTCTGAGGTAGCAGGAACATCAATCAAGTTTTATTACGATGTAAAATCGATTGAACATTTAAAACAAAGAGTTACTGACGATTTTCCGGAAATCATTAATTATCACTTCAAGATATCTCTTAATAATGAATTCATCAATGGTGATTCGGCCCTTACAAATGGAGATGAGGTGGCGTTCCTTCCTCCTTTTGCCGGTGGATGAAAATCAAATGAATAACAACAGACACCTAATTTCAGATTAGCCTGGTTCCAGATTTTTTTTCAGTAAATCGTACCATTGGGGCTCCAATGACCTTGCCTGTAACTTGAATTGAACCCGACTTCCCGCTAAGTATTGAACTGTACCTTTCTTTATTGTTAAGAATTTCGATAGCTTTCTGTACCTGCTCATCTGTTTTAAGAGTCCATTTTATGGCTCCATCCTCATAAAAATACCTTCCGATTATTTCGTCAGTAAGTAATTCTATAATCTCGTCTTTGTATGTTATTAAGTCTGCCTCCGGATTATGGGTGATCTCTTTTTCAAGCGAAAGGAAGAGATTTTTATGAACATCATAGTTTTTTTCTTTTTTTGCATTCACAACTAATTCGTTGAATGATTGCTCCGTATTGGTTTTGTAATTGAAATTCCTTTTTGTAAGGTAATTTTTAAAATCAGTATAATCCTGATCTGTAAATTTGAATTGTTCCGGGTTTTTTATTTCGGAATGAGACCAGTAATACTGTGTTGCATAGTCAAATATATAATTACTGAAGAACAGTTCACTGGCAATCTGACTAAGTGTTTCAGGAAGCACTTCAATATCAGGAGTAATACCGCCTCCGTCTTTCACAATTCTTCCGTTCTTGGTTTTAAATTCTGAAATCAGCGAATCAGGAATCAGGCCTACGCTTCCATCCTCGTTTGGGTGCGAAAAATCTATCGCCTGGATACATCTTCCGCTGGGAATATAATATTTTGCCGTTGTAACTTTAAGTTGAGTGTTATAGCTCAGTGGTCTTGTAATCTGAACTAGTCCTTTCCCGTATGAACGTTGTCCGATAATTATTCCCCTGTCGAGATCCTGGATCGCTCCTGCGACAATCTCAGATGCAGATGCGGATCCTCTGTTTATAATTACTGCAAGTGAGATTTTGTCATCAATAGCAGCTTTAGTGGTTTTATAGTAACCGTCAAATTGCTTTACTTTTCCTTTTGTACTGACAACTTCATTCCCCGGGCCGACAAACAGATTGACAATTTCCACGGCTTCGGTGAGAAGACCGCCTGGATTTCCTCTCAGGTCAAGAATTATCTGTTTAGGATTTTGTGCTTTCAGAACGGTAAGTGATTTTTTTACCTCGTCAATACAATTCTGTGTGAAACTGGTAAACCTTATATATCCGGTATTCTGATCAATCATTCCTGAATAAGGAACAGGGGGAACTGCAATTCTTTCCCTCTTCATGGGATAATCCGTCTCCTTTCCGTTTCTTTCAACTGTTAATGTGATAGGAGTGCCAGGATCTCCTTTAAGTTTGTCGCTTACTTTTTCAGTAGCAATTCCTTTCAATGAAACTCCATTAACTTTCTTGATAATATCTCCAGGTTTAATACCTACCTGATCGGCCGGAAATCCCCTGTAGACCTCAGTGATAACTGCATATTCACCGTTACTTCTTACCATTGAACCGATTCCTCCATATTTGCCGGTTGTCATGAACGTAAATTCATCAATCTCTGATTCAGGATAATAAACTGTATATGGATCAAGTGTTTTCAACATATTATCAATGCCCGCTTTAACAATTTTATCAGGATTAATCTCGTCGACATAAAATGTATTTAATTCCCTGAAAAGAGAAAAGAAAATATCCAGGTTTTTCCCAATTCTGAATTCCCTGGTTTCCTGGTTCCCCAAAAACGCCACACTGATTCCCGATACAATTACAATGGCGAATACAATAATCAGTTTGCCAAAGCTTAACTTTTTCATCTTAAGCGAGTATTAAATATTGAAGGGCGAAAATAATAAGAAATAGTTGTATGTGAGGGACAAAAGAAATATTTAAAAGAACTTTAACACTATGATTTCTATACTTTAAAAATACAATTGAACTTTTTAATCATTTCTTTTACTGAATTCTCAACTGTGATATAATCTGGTACTGACCTATCTCTGAATATCATAATAAATATTATTTTTTTGTTTATAGCCAGAAGATATTCATATAAAATCGATTTGTTTAAGCGGTAAGCTTCTTTGGTTCTTCTCTTGATAAGATTTCTTGTAACAGCAAGTTTGAATTCTTTTTTAGGAATACTGATGGCTACCTGTGCAGGGAATTCCAAATCAGAACTGGTATATGACCAGATAACTAAAAATGGCGAACAATAAAATGATTTTCCCTCCTCGAAAAGAATGTCGAATGCTTTTTTACTGCAAAGTTTTTCAGATTTACTGAATGTTTGTTTCTTCGTAACCATAATGAGAGGGATCCCGCTGCCGGGATCGTTTAAATTATAAAGGCAGGAGATCAGATAGGGAAAAAGATTTGTTATCTTAAGTTTCTATTATATTCTTTCAGGAAATCATCAAGGGCCATTGTCATTGATGGCGCTTTGGGATTTGGCGCGTTTATGTCGAGCCTCAGCCCTTCGTGTTCCACGGCACTGGCAGTTGTCGGACCGAATGCGGCTATTTTTATATCGCCCTGAATAAAATCCGGAAAATTCTCACGCAGAGACTTTATTCCTGATGGGCTATAAAAAACAAGTATATCATAGTCAAAATCCTTATCATTAGAGAAATTGGTGCTGATCGTTTTGTACATAGTTCCGATGGTATACTTGATATTGTTTCTATCAAGCAGGTCCGGAATTTCAGCATTATGCGGTTCTGAAAGGGGAACAAAATAATTGTCATCCTTGTGTTTGATTATTATTTCAATGAGATCCTGAAATTTAGCCTTCCCATGAAAAATTTTTCTCTTCCTGTAAACAATGTATTTTTGCAGATAGAATGCAACATTTTCAGTAATACAGAAGTATTTCATCGTATCAGGAACGACAATCCTCATTTCATTGCAAATCCTGAAGAAATGATCAATACCTGTTTTGCTCGTAAAGACAATTGCCGTGAAATCAAGAAGGTTTATTTTTTGCTGACGAAAATCTTTAACTGAGACACCTTCAACCTGGACAAATGGTTTAAATTCGACTTTCAGGTTGTATTTCCTTGCCAGCTCGAAATATGGAGATTTCGGGTTTTGAGGATCAGGCTGCGACACTAAAATCTTCCTTATTTTCACAATCTGCAGATTTAGTTTAACCTTCAAAGTAACACTTGCCGACCTATATTAATCCTGTAACATATTTTACTATTATCGCAACAGGCAGAATTTCTAGCGCACAAAGGTATAAAATCAAATAGAATATTGAAACATGTCGGTTTATAAAAATCAAAAATAGACGGAAAACCCTTATGAAATATATCAACGCCACAAATGCTAATCCTACAAAAAACAGGATATTAACCGGAACAACTGTTGTATATAAGATAAGAACAGTAATGATCAACAACAGCAGCCCTGCCAGTCGGTAACCATAATAAATACTAGTCAAATATTCCCGGAATATCTCTTTTTCTCCGCTCATGCTACCAGTGACGATACATACCAGATGTCTTATAGTCAAAGCAGAAATAATAATAAGGAAAGATAAAAGCCAGTTAGTAAATTTATTCTCAGCAAAAGGAAAAACATTGTACCAGCGTGCCGAGAAATAAGCAAATAAGCTGATGTTTATAAACGAACCAAGATTAAATAATGTTGATTGCCATTGAAATAGAGCTCCAATATCTCTTGAGGCACTTTCATTTATTCCGCGGAATGAGATAAATTTTAATATCCATTTGAAATATTTTCCGGATTCTGATTTAATGATACCATAGATAAAAATAGTAAAGAAAATCAAAGGTAAGCTCCAATCATTATGGAAGAGACCCAAGGCCAATTCATCTCCTCCTTTCAGGTGCCTGACCAGATCTGTTTTCTTTTCTTCCATTATTTTCTGGTTGATCCTGGTAAAAACAAACGGGAAATCCTGTAAATAACTGTTATCAATACTGCGGATAATGTTGTTAGTATCGCAAAATGTCACGTCAGCAATGCTGTTTCTGCTGCATATTGATGAAGAATTAATGTTCTGGATGGCTTCAGCAGGCTGAAAAGAAACTGCTTTTATATGATGAGAGGAATCAATTGATGTGTTTTTTTTTGTTTGCAGGGAATCTGACAACTGCCTTATTGTGTCCTGTCTTACAGGTTGCTTGTGTTTGATTGTATCCTGTATAAAAATACCTATCATCGTGGCAGATGTCAGTGATTAGTCTGACAAAAATAGTGATAATAAAAGAGATAAAACTGACTGTATGTTAATGCTGCTTAAAAATCAAAAATGATCAACTCTGCAGCCAACAATTTCAGAAAGGACATTATTGGCCAGTCTGCTTGCTCCGATTCTGAACAGTTTGCTGTTCAGCCATTCTTCACCAAGACAATCCCTGACAATATTATAATAAACAACTGCATCATTGGGGGTAACAATGCCTCCGGCAGCCTTGAAGCCGACTTTGATACCTGTTTCAGAGTAGAAATCTGAAATTGCCCTGCACATTACAAATGCCGCTTCCGGAGTTGCAGAAATATTAACTTTCCCTGTAGATGTCTTAATAAAATCAGCGCCTGCATCCATGGCTATCATTGAAGCTTTGAATATCTGTTCACTATCATGAAGAAGTCCTGATTCAACTATAACCTTTAGCGGCTTTTCTCCAATCGTTCCTTTGATTTCTCTGATCTCATCAGCAACAGCTGCAAAATCATTTCCCAGAAAAGAACCTACCGGTATGACAATATCAATTTCATCAGCTCCGGCATCTACAGCCATTTTGCTTTCGGTAACTTTAATACTTCTGAATGTCTGTGAGGTTGGAAATCCGCCGGCTACCGAAGCAATTCTGACATTTTTTGCAGTCAATTTTTCTTTTACAACATTAACGAAATTAGGAAAAACGCAAATAGCTGCTACATTAGGAATATTATGAAATCTACCCGCGAAACTGTTTACTTTCCCTGTAAAATGAATAATGTCGCTTTTATTATCAGTCGTATTCAATGACGTAAGATCAATCACACTCAGGATTTTCATTAACAATTGCTTGTCTGAAATTGTTTTACTTTCAGATAAAACAGCTTTCAGTCCTTTTTTTATTTCATTCTGTGAAGGAGCTGATTTAAATAGTTTTTCGTATAGCTTTGTCATGAAACAGGTTTTATGTTTAACTAAGTACTTATCGATATGAAAAAAAAGAACGGGTTCAATATAATGCTTTTTGTTTTGATAATTAATTTATTTTTCATGATTAGTTGCTCAAAAAAATCAAAACAGGCTTCCTCAGATGTTCTTCTGAATGCAGATATCAATTTTTCGGCAATGTCTGTAAAGGAAGGTATGCAGAAAGCCTTCCTGTTTTATTTTTCAGAAAAAGGAGTAATGCTCAGAGATAATG
>Ga0182027_10002474_pt1 | contig 29928 bp, 25 predicted proteins | sample 712E1DmetaG_FD_121300 | JGI IMG/M metagenome (GOLD analysis project Ga0182027, IMG submission 121300) | Permafrost microbial communities from Stordalen Mire, Sweden - 712E1D metaG (Illumina Assembly) | ecosystem: Environmental > Terrestrial > Soil > Wetlands > Permafrost | place: Sweden...
AGTTGTCAGTTGTCAGTTGTCAGTTGTCAGTTGTCAGTTGTCAGTTGTCAGTTGTCAGTTGTCAGTTGTCAGTTGTCAGTTGTCAGTTGTCAGTTGTCAGTTGTCAGTTGTCAGTTGTCAGTTATCAGCTTTTTCTGATAACTGATAACAGATAACTGTTCCCAGCACCGGTGGCGAAGCGGCTAACGCGCAGGTCTGCAAAACCTGTATACACGGGTTCAATTCCCGTCCGGTGCTCCAAGTTTGAGTCAAGCAAAAAGGGCCGCGCCTCACCAAGAGAGGCAGCGGCCCTTTATCGTTGCTAAGCCGGCTATTGCGGCTCGATGCGCGGAAGGCGGTTAACTTTCAGAGCGCAATCAGCGGCGGGGGCAGCCGCGTCCTGGCGGTCGAGGAACAGCCTCAAGCGCAGAGCTTCTGCCCGCTCAGTGGCTACCAGGCGCATCTGCCTGCGAATATGGTCGTTGTCTACGAGCATTTCCACCTGAGCCTCGTCGAATTCGGCATCCCTTTCCAACCGCGCGATCCGCTCTTCGACGGTGCGCCGAAACCGGGGGCTAACCTCAAAGCCATCATTGGCGGCGCAGTCAATCAGCATGGCAGAGTCCTCGGGCTGGGATGCTTGAGCCAGGGTTGTGTTTTTTCGTTGGCCTCAAGTATTTCTCAGATATGCCGATATTAGAGAAGTCTCATCTCAGACGCCAGATTACCGGCTAGCGGGACTTAGGTAATACATTGTTCCGAAAGAGAACACTCCCGCCCCGCTCATAAACTCTTGCATTCCTGATATCAATCCGGCTCGATTGGGTTGAACCGGCGAATAACAGGAACAACCGCAGGTCCCCTTCGACTCCCCTTTACTGCGCTCAGGGTCGCTCAGGATGACAGGCTCTGTGTAGTGAAGTAAAGCTCGCGGTGCTATTCTTGCGGCTTAGGTGCGAAGTAGCCTTTGCGTACCTGGACCTTCAGGCCATCCCCGCGGCATTCCACGGCCAGATGCCGGAAGCCGCCGTCCAGCTTGGTGTTGCTGGGCGTATAGCTGGCTACATACTGAGTGCGCAGCTCGTCCTCGATCTGCTGGAAGGCCGCCTCGAGCTTCTTGCCGTTGTTGCCCACATCAATGAGCCGGCCGCCGGTCTCCTCGGTCATCTTCTTCATGGCCGAGTAGCCATAATAGCCCATGCCGAAGCCCCCGTAGAAGCCGCGGTCGGCAATCAGAATCACGTAGACCAGAGCGTTGGATTTTTGCGCCGCGGCGATCGCCTCGCCGATCTTGTAGCGGCTGCCCTGGTCATCGCCATCGGTGAGCAGGATCATCGCCTTGCGGCCCGACTCCTGGTTAAGCTTCTCGTTCGAGGCCAGGTAGACCGCATCGTAGAGCAGCGTTCCCTTGGGCGTTCCATGCACGGGAATCGTTCCACCGCCGGCTCCCGGAATGCCCGCCGCGCCGTTGCCGCCAGCCGTGTTGATCTCCGCTTTGTTCATGGCCCGCGTCAGCAGCCGGGGGCTGTTGGTGAAGTCCTGTAGCAGATCCACGTTTACGTCGAAGGAGAGCAGAAACGCCTCGTCCTTTTGCCTGAGCACGCGCGACAGGAACTGGCTTCCCACATCCTGCTCCAGCGGCAGTACCTGATATTGGCTGCCCGAGGTGTCCAGCAAAATACCCAGCGTGAGCGGCTGGTTGGTCTCGGCCACAAAACTCTTGAGTTTCTGCGGTTCCTTGTCTTCGGAGACGGTGCAGTCGTCCCTGGTCAGGTGGGGAACCAGGTTTCCGGCCTTGTCCTTGACGGTGAAGACGACGTCCACCAGGTTGACATTGATCTTGAAGGTCGCGACGGACTCTTCCTCGGGCGGGGCCGGAGCGGTGCTCACCGGGGGCGCGTCCGGCGAGGGGGCAAGCTGGGCCCATCCCGCTAGGGACAACCCCGGCAGGCCAAGCAGGATGGCGACAACTCCCAATCGGACGCGCATACTGATCCCTTAGACGAAATTTGAGCTCCGAAGAAAGCATACGCGAAGCCTTTCCGGATTGGCTGGCAACCTGCGCGGCTCTGGCGCGTCTGATACTCTGTCGAATGGAGCCCTGCTGGCCGGTTTAAGGGGTCAGAGATCAGGGGTCAGGAAATGCCGGCGACGGAGTTTTGACAGCCGGCTGCGGCGTTCTGGGAGGACGATATACCTGTGAAGCTTGGTTTGACGGCAATGGCGCTGGCGGCGCTCCTGAGTTCGAGCCTGGGTTTGAGTCTGGCGGCTCTGGCCCAGCAGCAGCAACCCTCCGTACCGGATGCTCCTACGCCCCAGGCGAAGCCGCCGTTGTCTGACGTTGACGGCCCGATTACGCCCGGAAAGGGCGCCGGGGACGTGCTGCCCGGAGCCAATTCGTCCTCGAATCCGGCGGCCCAGCAACAGGCCGCGCCCAGCAGCCAGGCACCCTCCGCTCAAGGCAAAGACGATTTCCAGACCACGCCTCCGGAGATGCCCGCGCCCGGAGAAGGCATTGCGGCGCTCACGCGCTTCGTTGTGAACGTGAACTTCGTTGAAGTTCCGGTTACCGTCAAGGACGCGAAGGGAAATCTGGTTGCCGGCCTCACTTTCCGCGATTTCAAAGTCTTCGAGAACGACAGGCGCGAGCCCTTGCGCCTCTTCACCGTAGACCCGGCCCCGCTTTCCATCGCCTTTGTTATCGACCAGAGCCTGACCTCCGACGTGATGGCCAAGGTGAACAACTCGCTGGGCGCCATTCAGGGCGCGCTCACCCCTTACGACGAAGTGGCGGTCTTTTCATACAACAACGGAGCCCAGGAGCGGACCGGCTTTACCGGCGCCCAGAGCAACCGCCTGCCCGCCGTGCTGGCCCTGACCAAGGAGACCGGCAGCGAGATGCTGGTGCCGGTGAACAGCGGCCCGCTGGCCGGCTGCAACATCCGCCAGAACGGCAACTGCGTCGACCCCAACCTGCAGCCCGGACGCTCGGCCGGCGGCGGTGCGTTTATCACCATCCCCAAGGAGATTCACACCCTGAACGACGCCATTCTGGCCGCGGCCAAAGAGCTGTCTACCCGCCCCAAGGGCCGCCGCAGGATTATCTACGTCATCTCCGACGGCAAGGAATACGGCAGCAAGGCCACCCTCCGCGAGGTGATTCGTTACCTCCAAACCAACAAGATCGCAGTCTACGGCACGGCGGTGGGCGACTCGGCCCGCTGGGGCGAGGGCTACGTGAGCCGCATCCACCTGCCCTTCACCATGTACGACAACATTCTGTTCAAGTACGTTGCGGCCACCGGCGGCACGCTGGACTCGGAAGGCAACCTGAACGGCATTGAGAAGAGCTATGCCAAGATCGCCGAGGAGGCGCGGACCCAGTACACGCTGGGCTACCTGAGCCACGAACCGATCATCGACGGCAAGTTCCGCAGTATCGATGTGCGCGTGGACCGCCCCGGCGTCGAGGTCATCGCCAAGCGCGGCTACTACCCCTCCGGGCAGGATGCACACTAGGGCAGGTCGCTTTAATCTCGTTCAACCAGTAAAGACGCGAATGGCCTGTACAAGTGCACAGGCCATTTTGTTCTCGTCGATCAAATAACGCGGCTCCCGCAGGGTTAACCGGCCGATTTAAAAACCAGTCTCGGAGCCCCTTGCGGCGCGCAGTGCGTTACTTAGGCTCGATTGGCGTCGAGGGAGGCGGCGCGGGTGCCACATTCTGCTGCTGCGTGGTTGGGGCTGGAGGCGTGGGATCGGTGACGCCCTTGAGGCCTTCCTTGAAGCCTTTCAATCCCTCGCCCAATCCTTTGCCCAACTCCGGCAGCCGCTTTGCGCCAAACAGCAGAAACGCAACTACGGCAAGCACAATCAGGTGCCATGGCTGCAATAAGTCGCCCATAGTTTTATCCTCCGCGCGCCTAGCGAAACCGGCACGCACCCTCAGCAGCTATTGTCGCACAAAGGCGGATGCCCGCGCAGCCACCTGCGGTGGGACAGACGCCTTCGGCTCGGCGGGTTGAGATTGCCGCGCCGGTCGAGCCTCAAGGTTTCCCGCCCTTTCGCCAGGAAAAAACGAAAGGATGGGGCACGGAGCGTAATTATCCGGTCCGGTATTATTCCCTAGAGCATTTCTCCTATCGGTGTAGAGTGAGCGTGGGCCGGGAGGCCCACGCTACAGCCGGCCAGGAGGCCGGCGCTACAAGTTCTTGCAGGTATAGGCAATGGCTATCGACAACAGGATTGACTCGATACCAATTGGAGAGATGCTCTAGAACTTGTTCCCTCTTCCCTTTCTCAGTTCACCTGCGCCGGACGGCCCAGCCGGGCAGTCACCATAGTAAAAAAGGCATGCAAATCATCCTCTTCGCCCACGGTCAGCCGCCGGTAGACCTTCATCAGCGGAAACAGCATCGAGCCGCGCACCTCGACGGCCGGAACCGCCACCGCGCCGCCGGGATACTGCGTCATCTCCCAACCGCCGGCATAGCGCCGCCGCAGCACCTCGCCCAGGTAACTGCCCCACAGCCGCACCTCGAATTCCCGGTCCAGTTCCGGGCTCTCACCTACCTGAACCAGGATCTCGTCGAGGCAGTCGATGGATTCGGAGGTGAAGTCCAGCTTCTGCTGGAAATCCCGCTTTGCCAGCTCCACCGCCGCTTGCGCGTAGCCCGCCATCATCGCTCCCAGGTCGGGGAACGCCTCCGATTCCAGCCGTTTGCGCAGATCGCTCATACCACTCCAGAGTACATGCCGGGGCGGCGCAATCCAGCTCTGAAAGTGGTACGGGGCCACGTGTTTGTGGCAGACTGAATGCAGTCATAGGAAGGTTCCCCATCCCATGAAAACAGCCAAATTCATTGTCCTTGCCGCGCTGCTGGCCCTGGCCGCCTGCAAAGCTCTTCACACCCCCACTGCCAGCCGCGATATCTATCCCGACCCGGCGCAGGCCAGAGCCGACCTGGCCGCAGCCTTCAAGACCGCCGCCCAGAGTCACAAGCGCATCCTGCTGGACTTTGGCGGCAACTGGTGCGGCGACTGCCAGGTGCTGGATATCTATTTCCATGACGCGAAAAACCGGCCCATTCTGGAGGCCAACTTCGTGCTCGTTCACGTGAACATCGGGCACATGGACGCAAATCTCGACATCGCTGAGAGATACGAGGTTCCTCTGAGTAAAGGCGTGCCGGCGCTGGCCGTCCTCAGCGAAAACGGCACTCTGCTTTACAGCCAGAAAGGCGGCGAGTTCGAAGCCATGCGCAGCATGGAATCCTCGGCCGTGACCGGCTTCCTGGTGCAATGGAAGCCCGACGGGCCCTGCTCGGCCGTCAAAGTGAGCTGCTAGAGCATTCCTGTCATGCAGGCTTCCTACTATCCCACCCTTGACGCAAAAAAACGCGTCAAGGATGGGGCACCCGGGTCCTTACGTTAACCGGACGCAATAACAAAGCTCAGAAGGTGATGCGGCCGGAGAGTTCCAGGCTGCGCGGCCCCGCGCCTTCGGCAGTCTGCAAGGCGGTGATGGCGCCAAATCCGGAAGAATCCACCTGCATATTGGGCGGCTCGTAGTTGCGATGGTTGAAAGCGTTGGCCGCCTCCACGCCAAGCTGGAATTTGACCCGTTCATACAACGCGATGTTCTTCATCAGCGAGAAGGAGAAGTTGATTGTGCCGGGACCGACGACGCCGCCCACGGGAGCGTTGCCGAAGCGCCCTATGCCGACGCCGCTGGCGGTCTGAAGGTTGAGGTAAGGAAATGCGGCCGGATTCAACCACTGCGCGGTGGAGCGATGGGTTGCATACAGAGAAACACCGGTCAACTGATCGGTGCGCGCCTGGCCCACAGTAGTCAGGATATTGGTATTGGCCGGATCGACCGACTGCTCGAAAGGAGTGAGGAATGGCCCACTCTGGAGGATGGTGATCCCGGCCAGTTGCCAGCCGCCAGCCAGGGAGTTGGCCAGCGCGCCATCCGGGAGCCAGCGCTGGCCCCGGCCGAACGGCAACTCGTAAAGATAAGTGGCCAGGAAACGGTGCTTGCGGTCGTAGATCACGTTGCCATAGTCCAAGCGGGGATGAAAGCGATCGGTGAGGAAGCTGCCCCCGGCGATGGCAAAGGCGGTGGGCGTGGCCCCGCCAGCATTGGAGAGGTCGCGCGTGAAGGTGTAGCTGGCGTCGAAGGTGAGCGACTTGCCGCTGTGGCGCGATACCTCGACGGAGCCGCTCGAATAATTGCTTTCGTCGACATTCATAACGCTCTGAACCACGGCCCAAAGCGGATAGGGGCGCTGGCTGCTCACCTGGGCGTAACCGAGGGAGTTGGCGGGAACCTGATTCAGGTCCTCCATAGCCTCAAGGTTCTGGGCATGGCTGCCGATGTATGAGAGCCGCACGCCGACGCTGTGGCCCAAATCCTGCTCCACGGTCAGGTTCCACTGCTGGACCGAGGGGTCCTTGTAGTGGATGGGGAAGGCATAGTCGAAGTTGGCGGTTCCGGTAGCGCTGCCGGCAAGGGTGTTGAAGGGATTGACAAAGGAGAGCAGCGGAGTCACACCGCTGGAGTCGTAGTCCTGGCTGTAAGTGGCCAGATAGCTGGCATGGACGGCCCAGCCGGAGACCAGCGAGAAGCCAAGCGGGGTTTCAATGAAGCGTCCCCAGCCACCGCGCAGGACGGTTTTATCGTTGCCCATAGGCCGCCAGGCAAAACCTAGCCGCGGACCCCAATCAGTCGCATCTGTGTACCGCAAAGACGCCGGAAACCCATCCTGCGCGGCGGTCATGATCGGCGTGGGCGCGATGGCGCCGACAAAGTCGGCAGACTCAAAGGACAAAGCCTGAGCGTTGGGGACCACGACCGCCCCGTTCACCGCCTGACCGTTGACCGTCCCGCTGAAAGCAGGATCGAAAGTAGCCGTGTTGAAGTGAATCTCCCTGAGGGGCGGGTGCAGTTCGTAGCGCAGGCCGAGGTTCAACGTGAGACGGGGCGTAACCTTCCAGTCGTCCTGGCCAAAGGCGGCGTAGGAGTAACCGAGCCCGTCCATGGTGGGCTTGTTGGTGGAACTGACTTCGGTGTAATCCGGGTACCCGAGCAGAAATGCGGTATACGGGTCGCCGATGGCTCCGCCCACATCCGAGTTGCCGTTGAAGACATACCAGCCGGAGCGATAGTTGCCGTAGACGTTGTCGTCATGGTCAGTGAAGCGCTTGAAGTCCGCGCCAAACTTAAAGGAATGGTTGCGGCGGGTCCAGGTCACGTTGTCCAGAGCCTGGATGATCTGTCCGCGCTGCATGCCGGGGTTGCCCGCGCCGGTGGAGAGAAAGCCGTTGATGAGCACCTGCGGGGCCTCGGACCAGGCAAGGTCCGGCTGGGGCACGCTAAGTCCGGTCTGCGCCAGCAGGGAGCTGGTCAAGTAGCTCTGCGTCTCGGAGGTATGCTGGGCGTTAAAGCCGCCGCGGAACTCGTTCAGCAGTGTGGACGAAAAAACGTAGTTATGGGCGAAGGTCAGGCCCTCGTCGATTTCAGGGGTGTTGTAAGCCCCCTGGAGCGGGCTGCCGGCCTCCGCGCAATAGGAGTAGGTGCAGGCGGCGGAAGGCGCAGTGGCAACCTGGCGGTTCTTGTAGGAAAAACGGGCAAAGACCGACTGCTTGGAGGAGATGCTCCTGTCCAGCCGCACATCGCCCTGGTTGGCGGAGATAGGCGAGGGGAAGTTGGTCTGGAAATTGTTTGCATAGGAACCGGCTGCGCCGTAATTCGGCATGGGCATCAGGTAGGTGAGCAGGTTGGCGGAGACGGCGCTTACAGGCACATTGGCGGGATCGATGGGCGTGACGCCGTCGGGCTGGTAGACGGCTGAAATCCCCTGCCCGGCAAGATAGTCCGTCAGATTGCCGTTGCGCATCGCCATGGAAGGCACGCTGAGCAGCATGGGCGTCTGTCGCGGCAGCCGGAGCCCCTCGAAACTCACAAAAAAGAAGGTCTTGTCGTGGCCGTTGTAGAGATGCGGAAAGCTCAATGGCCCGCTCAGCGTGGCGCCAAAGTCGTTCATGACGATCTTGGGCTTGGAGAGCGCGAAGGTATTGTTCGAGTTCAGAGCCGTGTTCTCGTGATTCTCGAAGAGTCCACCGTGGTAGTGATTGGTGCCGGCCTTGGAGACGGTAGTGATGTCGGCGACGCCGGAAAACTCGGCGTTGTTGTTCGACTCGCTGACGCGAATCTCCTCGATCGAGTTGAAGGAGGGAAACATCTCGTTGACCGGGCCGGAATACTCGACGCCCGCGCTGGAGATGCCGTCGACGGTCACGCTGAGCAGCGCCGCCGTGGTCCCCATCACCGCCAGGTTGCCGCCATCGTCGGTCTGCACGCCGGCCTCGGTGGTCAGGGTGGAGATGGGGCTTGTGGAACCGGTGGAACGGGAGTAGATGGCCACCGGGAGCTCGACCAACTCGTCGCCGACCTTGGTTTCGGCCAGGTTAGAGACATCGGTGGCAATTACGGGCTGGGGATCGTCGACAACAATCACGGTTCGGGTCTCGGCCCCTAGCTTCAGCATGGCATCGACGCGCCTCGTCTCGCGCGCCGTCAACATGATCTCCGGAAGCGATTCCTTCTCAAAGCCAGGCGCGGCAAAGGTAAGCGCGTATTGGCCCACGTCGATGTTCTTGAAGGCGTAATCTCCACTCGCGTCGGTGGCCATGGCGCGCGTGGCCGTAGTGCCAGTATTGACCAGCGTCACCTGCGCGCCGATTACCAGAGCGCCGCTCGAGTCGCGCACAGCGCCCAGAATCGAGCCGAAGGTCGATTGCGCCGGCAGCCGCCCGGCAACGAGCGCAATCAGAGAACAGACCAGCAGAAGCCTTGAAACAATCTGCCCACGAAAACGGGCAGAGAAACAGTCTTTTTCCATCAAGACGCCTTTCAAAAGAAATCCCAGAAGGGAGCCAATGTTTCCCCGCTTTTAATGTAATTGCAATACAAATGTAGCGCCTGTGGCTGTGCAAGAAAGGCATTATTTTAAAAAACTTGCGCTCTATTTTTAAGGCCGGCCGGCCCGGACCGCCCTGGGCCCCCGAAATGCCCTCACGGCAGCTTACGCAGAGGCTCTCCCGGCGTCTTCGGCTGAGGCGGAAGGCGCAGAGAAGAAACACGGATTTGCCAAACCGGGCGGAGAGTGTTTCAATTTGATTATTGAAACAGGGGTGCTCCACAAGGTGGGGCTGAGAAATACCCTAGAACCCGATCCGGACAATACCGGCGTGGGAAGTTTCCTCGGGCCTTGCGGCCCTTCTTCCTCGATTCCCAGCGTGAGTTCCTTTGTTTCATGCAATTGCCGACAAGGGGATTCCATGCTCAAACTCACCGCCATTAAGGCACGCATTCCATCTCATCTTTACCCGGCTGCCGGGTCTGCGTTCTTGCTGCTCTGCTGGCTTGCGATTGCTCCGGGCGCATACGCACAAAGCCCGGCGCAACCCGCAAGCGCGCAAAAGACCACCGCCGCGCAACTGCCGCAGCGCGTCACCACCACGGTCGTGGTCCACGGCGAGGTGAAGGACGATTATCTTTCCGACGCCGTCACGGTGGGCAACCTGGATGGCGTTACGCTCGTGGAGACGCCTCTGTCGGCTACTGTTGTGACCCGCGAACTGCTCAGCGACCAGGGCGCGCGCGTGCTCTCCGACGTGGTGAAAAACGACGCGTCGATTGGAGAAGATTATGCGCCGGTAGGCTACTACGGGGACTACGAGATTCGCGGCTTTCCCATCGATTTGGCCACGGGTTTGCAAGTAAACGGCATGACTGTCGCCGGTGAGCAGGATGTGCCGCTGGAAAACAAGGAGCGCGTCGAGTTTCTCAAGGGAATCGCGGGCGTGGAGAGCGGCGTAGCCTCGGCCGGCGGGCTCATCAACTACGTCACCAAACGCCCGGCTGCAATTGAAGCCATCGATCTGGCCACCGATCATCGCGGGAGCAGCTACGGAGCGGTCGATCTGGGGCACCTGTTCGGCAGCCGCAAGCAGGTGGGTGCGCGTTTGAACCTGGCCGGTGAAGATATTCAGAGCTACGTGAACGACGCCAACGGCTGGCGCGCGATGGGCGCCGGCGCGGCTGACTGGAAGCTGAGCCCCAAGGCGATTTTGAAGGGCGACTTCGAGTACCAGCACAAGGTGGAGCGCTCGGTCTGCGGCTACCAGTTGCTGGGCGGCACGACGGCACCCGATCTCAGTCAGGTTCACCCTTCGACGATGCTGGGCGAGCAGCCCTGGGCCAAGCCCAACACCTTTGACACAATAAACACCGGGGCGCGGCTGGACTACGATCTGCCCCATGCGTGGCGGGCCTTCGCAGCGGCGAGTTATAGCCATTCACTCATCGACGACAACGTGGTTTATGCATATGGCTGCTATAACGAAACAGAGTGTAATACTGGCTCGGCTTCCTATCCGTGGTTTTTTGCTCCCGATGGAACATATGACATCTACGATTACCGCGACCCCGGCGAACTGCGCATCGATGCACAGGCCGAGGCGCTGGTTACCGGCCACATCAAGACCGGCCCTGTCACACACGACCTGACCGGCGGAGGGGAGATCTTCCTGCGTAGTGTGCAGCAGCCCGGCTATTATTCGCTTTTAAGCCCGACTTCGCCCGATGGCACCGGTCAGGATGGAGCGGTGTACTACGACGTCGGTTCAGAAAACATCTATCAACCCATCACGCCGGTTGAGCTCAATTCCGCTGAGATACCGCTTCAATCCGCTGGCCCCCGTAGGCTCTGGGAGGACAACCACCAATCGGCCGCAGTAGTGCAGGATAGGATTCATCTTCCCGGCCGCATTCAACTGCTGGCAGGAGGACGATTCGATTCCCTGCGCGATGACAACTATTCCCCTTGCGCCTACGATGCGCAGAACTGCGAACCCATTTTCACCGACAAACTCATCTGGCTTCCGCAATACGCGATCACCTTCAATCCGGTCAACGACCTTACTCTCTACGGCAACTACGGCGTGATGCTTTCGCTGGGTCCACAGGCGGGCTCGTGGATAGGGTTGACTAACGCGAACGATTTTCTCGCTCCCTTCTTCACCCGTCAGGCTGAGGTCGGCGCGAAGTATGAGCCGGGCCAGCGCATTCTGCTGACTACGGCGCTTTTCCATATGCGCGCGCCGTTTATGTATCCGGATAACATGGGCGCGGGAGCCGACTGCTTTGGAACCGATACCACTGCCCAGGCGCCGTTTTGCTTCCTCTCCGAGGGCCGCGAGACCCACGACGGCATTGAGGTGAACGCGGAGGGCAAGGCCACCAACTGGCTGCGGCTGACAGCTTCGGCGGCGGCTATCCGCGCGCTTTCCGATGAAACCGGCACACCGGCCTTCGATAATAAACAGGTGCTCAACGTGCCTCATCTGCGCACGGCTCTTTTTGCCGATCTTGCACTGCCCCATGCGCACGGACTGCACCTGATGCCCGGCTGGGGCTATACGGGGCGTAAAGAGGCTACGCGCGACGATCTGGTGAGCGTGCCTGGCTACAACCTCTTCAACCTGGGCGCGCGCTATACGCCCGGGGGCGAGCAGGGCCGCGTCACTCTACGCCTCTATGCCGATAACATCACGGATAAACGTTATTGGAAAGACACCGGCGCAAGCTACGGCGACACCTTCATCCACCTGGGCGCGCCCACCACGGTGCGGCTCTCGGCGCACTACACTTTTTAGGTTGACCAAGGACACACAGGCGATGAGCGTAACTGCACGAGCGCACGGCATGGACGGCAGGCTGGTCAAACCCTACTGGCCGCCGCTCACACTCGACGAGGTGCGCGCGCTTCTCGCTCAGTTTCCCGGCTGCGGTGAGCCGATTCAGATTCTCTCCGTCAGCCCGCGGCCTTTTTCGGCGGCTAGCGTTGTTGCTACGCGCAACGGGCGGGTCTTTATCAAGCGCCATCATCGGACGGTGCGCGATGCGGAGGGGTTGCTTGAAGAGCATCGCTTTCTGGCGCATCTGCTCGGCGCAGGAGCGCCGGTGCCGCGCGTATTTGCCGCTGCTTCGGGAGAGACCGCAATCGAAACCGGCGAATGGAGCTACGAAGTGCATGAAGCACCCGAGGGCGTGGACCTTTATGAGGACGCGCTCTCCTGGACGCCGTTCCGCACCGCTGCCCACGCGCACTCGGCGGGCCGGGCGCTGGCGCGGCTTCACATTGCATCGGAAGGGTTCGCCGCGCCGCGCCGCAAGCCGCGTCCGCTCGTCGCCGGCTTCACGATCTTTGCCGCCGAAAATCCCGGCGCGGAGCTGGACCGTTATCTGGCCGCGCGCCCGGCTTTGACCACGGATGCAGATGCGCTCAGCGGCGGCGAAGAGGCGCTGGAACTGCTGGTGCCATTTCACGTGGAGTTACTGCCGTTGTTGCCCGCGCTCAAGCCGCTGTGGACCCACAACGACCTGCATGCCTCGAATCTGCTGTGGAGCGACGCGAGCGATGACGCGCAGGCCACGGCGATCATCGACTTTGGCCTTGCCGACCGCACCAATGCGGTGCACGATCTGGCTCAAGCCATCGAGCGCAACATCGTCGAGTGGCTTGCGCTGATTGAGGCTCCCGCTCACCCGGAAGATGTGCCTGTCCATCTGGACCATCTTCGCGCGCTGCTAGAGGGCTATGAATCCGTGCACCCGCTCTCCGAGGAAGAGGCCGCGGCGCTCGCGCCGATGACCGCGCTCTGCCACGCCGAGTTTGCGCTGACGGAGGCCGACTATTATCTGGGGGTGCTGCACTCGGAAGAAAAGGCGCGACTGGCTTCGATCAATTATCTGGCAGGCCACGCACGGTGGTTTTGCGGCCGTGGCGGAAGAAAGCTGCTGGATGCATTGCACCGTTGGGCCGACAAACGCAAACGCCAATCGCAGGGAGCGGCTCAACGATGATCTGGACGGCGCTGGAGACGTACCTTGCGGCAAACTGGCTGGAGATTGCGGGCGTTGTCGCAACGGTTGTAGGCATCTGGCTGACCACGCGCCGGCTCCTCGTGTGTTGGCCGGTGGTGCTGGCCGCGGACGTGATTTATCTGGTTGTCTTCTACCGCGCCCGGCTCTTCTCCGATGCGTTGTTGCAGGTATTTTTCATTGCTTTCACGCTGTACGGCTGGTGGCACTGGTGGCGCGGCGTATGCGAAGAGGGCGAAGTGCGCGTGGTTCCGCTCAGCATGCGAGGCTGGCTTGTGGGCCTGGCCGCGGGCGCTGTGGGCAGTGTGTTGCTGGGTTGGTTGATGGTGCGCGTCGGCGCGGCGCTGCCCCACCTGGACGCCGCGTTGACCAGCTACAGCCTGGTGGCGAGCTGGTGGGGGGCGCGCAAACACATCGCCAACTGGTGGCTGTGGATTGCCGTGGACGTGGTCTACATTGGCGAGTATCTCTACAAAGACTTGAGACTCACGGCCGCGCTCTATGCGGGGCTAGTGGCGCTGGCCGTGCTGGGTTTGCGCGATTGGCGGCGCGCGGCGGACCGTCAGACGGCGCCCTGAACCACGTTTTGCAGCGGCTCGCCGTTGATATAGCGGCGCAGCTCGTCCGCCGCTACGCGCAATGCACGTGGAGTAAACTGCGGGCTTGATCCGGCTACGTGGGGCGTGATCAGCAGATTCGGGCAGTTCCACAGCGGGTGACCCTCGGGCAGCGGCTCGGGATCGGTCACGTCGAGGGCGGCGCGAATCTTGCCCGATTGAAGCGCGTCAACCAATGCGTCCGTATCCATAACCGGTCCTCGCGCGGCATTCACCAGCAGAGCGCCTTGAGGCATCAAAGCAAGTTGGCGCGCGCCGATCAGCCTGTGCGACTCCGCCGTGGAAGGCAAAATCAGAACCACGATTTCTGCCCGCGGCAACAGGCTATCCAGATCGCCGACCGCATAAACAAGAGGATCAGTGCGGGCGCTACGAGCCACGCGCAGCATCTCCACGTGAAAGGGCGCGAGCATCCGCTCAATCTCCTTGCCGATGGCGCCATAGCCCACCAGCAGCACCGTCTTGCCGGTCAGCTCCTCCAGCAGGACGGGGGGATAGATCGGGCGCGCATCCCCGGTGATGGTTGCGTAGCGCGCGCTGGCCTCGAAGCGGCGATTCCACTGGCCTGAGCGCTGGACATCGAGATAAAACGGGAAGTACTTGAGCATGGCAAGAATGGAGGCCACGGTCCACTCCGCCGTGGAGATGTTGTGCGCACCGTGGGCGTTACAGATGGTCACATGCGGCCCGACCACACCGGGAATCCACTCCGTTCCAGCCATGAGAGAAAGCACAAGGCGTACTCCATGCAGTCGCGGCCAAATTTTTATGGAGCGCGCCGCATAAGGGTCGGGAATCCAGACATCGATGTCTACGTCGTGGTCCAATGAGTTGGGCAACGGAATGAGTTCGATTCCCTGGAGGTAATCGCCGAACAACTCTGCCGCCAGTATTGCGGGGTATCCGATTCTCAACATAGGTTCATCAGCCCGGCCGGTGCGGGCGCCTCAATCTCATGGTAAACGCGAAGGCCGATTCCAACCCTGCGCGCAAGCTGGTAGCCTTGATTGACCCGGTTCAGGGAAGGGCGTGAGACGGGTCACAGCCGGGACAAACCGGATTCGGTCATCCTATACGATCAGAAGCTTGCACTGTGGATTGCATTTATGCGCCTAAAAGCAAACAAGACGTTGTCCCGGCAGCAGCTTGCGATCAAGCTGCGCCCGGAAGATAAGGAGAAGCAGGGGTTTCTAACCTGGGAGCGTCAGAGGCTCCTGATTCACGCGGCAAAGACCGCGCTGGCGGCCGCTCTGTGCTGGTGGCTGGCTCTACGCTTCGGCTTGCACGACGGCTACTGGGGATCGATCAGCGCCATCATCGTACTGCAATCCAATGTCGGTTCCACAGTGAACGCATCGCGCGACCGCATACTGGGCACGCTGATCGGCGCCGTGCTTGGCTTTTCGTTTTCACTCTTCGGCGTGCTTCCGTGGAACTTTATTTTGGCTGTGCTGGTGGCGGTCATCGTCTGCGGTTTGCTGGGGCTGAAGAGCAGCTCGCGGCTGGCTGGGGTCACCATTGCCATCGTCATGCTGGTACAGAAGGCGGGACCGCGCTGGGAACTGGCGCTGGACCGCGTGGTTGAAGTTGTCCTGGGCATCGTGGTGGCGCTGGCCGTTACCACGCTGGTGTTCCCCGATCGCGCCCGCTTGCGGCTGCGCGACGGCCTGGAGCAGGAGTTCCTGGTGCTGGGCGCCTTCTTCAAGGCGATTCTGGAGGGTTTTCGCGGCGCGCCTACTGAGAACTTGCCCGCGCTGCGCGACGATGCGCTGGCCATGCTGCGCGGCAACAACCAACTGCTAAAGGAGGCGCGCAACGAGCCTTCAGGCGGCCCCGGATGGCGCGAGGGACTGGGAATGCTTGCGCAGTTTGGCCGCTCGCTCTTCGATGCGTTGGTAGCGCTGGAATTTGCAGTCAAAGACAGCCACGAAGATGGCTATGCGCAGCAACTGGAGCCGGCTCTTGGACAGTTGACCGTTGACATTTACACCGGCTTCCATCACGTGGCAGGCTGCATCCGCGAATGGCGCTTCGATGTTCCGCCGCAAGGGTTGAATCTCGAGGAGGATATCGCCCAGCTCGAGGCGCGCATGACCGCGATGCGGCCGATGGGCATCGGCTACTCCCAGGCTGAGATTCTGCGCGCCTATGCCGTGCAGTTGCACCTCAAGCAGATTGCGCGGTTGCTCAGGGCTTCGCGCGTAGAGACCAGCCGCGCCATCGGCGAGCCGCAGGAATAAGAGCCACGCAAGAACCGGCCAAGCGCTTCCGCCGTGTAAGCGCGCAAACAATCCGTAGATCGGCATCAAACCGCGAGCAACTCCGTGTAGACCGCCATGCCCACCACCGCGTCGGCGCCCAAGGCATCCAACGCATCCACTTCCTGCCGGCTGCGGATGCCGCCCGCCACGATGAGCTGCCGCTGGGTGAGCTTGCGCAGTCGCGCGGCTGTTTCGATGGGAAAGCCCTGCATCAGCCCCTCGCCGTCCACGTGCGTATAGAGGAATGCGCTTACATGAGGTTCGAGTTGCGGAATCGCCTCATCGGGCGTGAGCTCGACTTGTGCCTTCCAGCCCTTCACGGCGATGCGGCCGTTTTTCGTGTCGATGCCGGCGACCACATGCTCCGCGCCCACGGCAGCAGCTAACTCGGCAGCGAACCCGGTATTGACTTTGCCTTGTTCGGAGACGAGCGCGGAGCCGACGATGACGCGCTTGGCCCCAGAATCGAGCACCTGCCGAGCGCGCTCGATGGAGTGGATGCCGCCGCCCGCCTGGCAGGGAAGACGCTTCGCAATCCGCGCTACGAGCGCGGAGTTATCGCCTTGGCGCATCGCCGCGTCGAGGTCGATCAACTGGACTAATGGAAATTTGGAAAACTTATCGATCCAGTATTCGAAATCGTCGAAGGCCAGGCGCAGTTTCTCGCCCTGCACCAGTTGTACGATACGGCCACCCATCAGGTCGATAGAAGGAATCAGCATGGCAGCCTCACGGAGACGCCGGCCTTGGCCAACTCCTCTTTCAGCGAGCGCGCACTCGACACGCCGAAGTGAAAGATACTGGCCGCGAGCGCCGCATCAGCTTTTCCGCGCCCGAAGACATCGACAAAATGTCCCACCGTTCCCGCACCTCCCGATGCGATGACAGGAATGCCGACCGCCTCACTGACGGCAGCGGTCAGTTCGCAATCGAAGCCGGTGCGCATTCCATCGGAGTCCATCGAGGTAAGCAGAATCTCGCCCGCGCCGCGCGCTTCCGCCTCGCGCGCCCACTCCACCACGCGGCGGCCGGCCGGCTTGCGCCCGCCCTGCACAAAGACCTGCGCATCGCGCACCGGATCGTCGGCCTCCGGATCGCGCCGCGCGTCGATGGCGACCACAACTGCCTGCGCGCCAAAGCTGCGGCCGATGGCGTCGATTAACAGTGGGTTTTTCAAAGCAGCCGAGTTCACGCTGACCTTGTCCGCGCCAGCCTCGAAGACCTGCGCCGCATCGTCCGCGGTGCGAATGCCGCCGCCCACGCAAAAGGGCACGAATAGTTCCCGTGCCGTTCTGCGCACGGTGTCGAGCAGCGTCTGGCGGCCCTCGTGCGTTGCGGTAATGTCGAGGAGAACGATTTCGTCCGCGCCTTCGCGGGCATGGCGCGCGGCCTGCGTGGCCGGATCGCCCGCATCGATGAGATCGACGAACTGCACGCCCTTCACGACACGGCCGCCATGCACGTCGAGGCACGCAATGATTCGCTTGGTGATCATGGCTTCCTCACTAGGTTACTGACTACTAAGTCGTTTAGTTCTGCGTGCTGCGAGGGGGACATCGCTCTAACTGGAATTGATAAAAATCTATCTGAGCCAACACAAAGTATTACAATTGATTCATTTTGTATGAAATCCGTAATTTCATTCCAGTAAATCTTCGTTACCCCAACGCCGGGAATTTCTACGAGAATGTGATCATCATTTATGTTGATTATGGTGTTACAATCTGTTCGAGTAGGAGGAAACTCGCGCTCATAGCTTCTGAGCCAACCTAACGGATGAAAAATAAACAGGATCATTGAGACCGACAGTCCTAACGCAAGGAATGGAGAGAATAATAGTAAGAGTCCTTTATTTCCAGTGAAGTAAAAATAAAAGCAAAAGCAAATTATTAAAACAGTGAAAAATGGCCAGAAAAACATTTTAATTTGCCTGCTAAACTTCTGGCGTCGATAAAATCGTTGCGCTGCAATAACATCCTTAAACGTTTTCGTGTAAATTATCTGCATCACTTCACCCCCAAAAAATTGGAAAGAATCTTCAGCCCGGTAGCTCCGGACTTTTCCGGATGAAACTGCACGCCCATCACATTGCCGCGCTCGACGGCTGCAGCGAAAGGCTCGATGTAGCGCGTAACGGCCGCGGTGTCGGCGGTGACGGGAGCTTTGTAGGAGTGCGTGAAGTAGACGTATTCGCCGGGCTCGACATCTGCAAGCAGCCTCGAACCGCTCCGCACTTCGAGCGAGTTCCAGCCTACGTGCGGCACCTTCTGCTTGCTTTCGGCAAAGTGCGTACACGATTCAGCGAAGTGCGCGAGCCCCGGCTGATGAGGGGCTTCACTGGAGCCCGCATAGAGCCACTGCATGCCCACGCAGATGCCGAGAAAGGGAACTCCGCGCGCGATGGCCGCGCGAATGGCGGGCGTGAGGCCGGTCGAGTCCAACCGCTCGGTAGCCGCGAAGTGGCCCACGCCGGGGAGCACGAGGCGCTCGGCTTGTTCGATGGGCGCAAGATCGCCGTCCGTTACCACAGCCTCCGCGCCAAGATGGCGCAGAGCCTTGAGGACCGAAGTCAGATTGCCCGCCTTGTAGTCGATGACGGTTACGCGCATTACAACAATCCTTTGGTGGAGGGCAACAACTCCCCGAGTTGTTTATCTTTCGAGCAGGCCACGCGCAGCGCCCGCGCGAAGGCCTTGAAGATGGCTTCGATCTTGTGATGGCTGGAGCGGCCGTACATAGTTTTCACGTGAACGTTGGCGCGCGCGCCGCGCGCGAAGCCCTCGAAGAAATCGGTAACCAGCTCGGTTTGCAGATCGCCCACGAGGCGCGTCCTCACCTTGGTCTCGACGGCGAAGGCCGCGCGCCCGCTCAGATCCACGGCGGCAATGGCGAGGGTCTCGTCCATGGGCATCAGGAAATATCCGGCTCGCAGAATGCCGCGCTTGTCGCCGAGGGCGCGGTTGAAGGCCTCGCCCAGCGCAATGCCCACGTCTTCAACGGTGTGGTGCTGGTCGACGTCGAGGTCGCCATCGCATTTCAATTCGAGGTCGAAAGCGCCATGGCGAGTGAAGAGCTCCAGCATGTGGTCGAAGAAGCGAATACCGGTCGCAATTTTGTATTGTCCGCGCCCTTCGATAGTGAGATGGATGGCGATGCGCGTTTCGGCGGTGTTGCGCTCGACGATGGCGGTGCGCGGGGGTGTGGTTTCCTGTCTCATCGTTCTGCTCCTGGTTCCAATTTAGCTTCTCGAAATCCCGCCTTCGATGAAAGATCCTCACAGCGCCCCTATGGGGCTCGACTGCATCATTAATTCTGCGACCCAGGATTTCATCCTGGGCTATTCTCACGCCGTCCCTACGGGACGGGTTGAAGTGCCTGCGGCGATCTCAACTTGGCCAACGCTTCATTCAGCGCCGCAATGGCCTGCCGCATCTGGTCTCTGGTTCCGATGGTAATTCGCACACGGCCGTCGCAGCCTGGATCGCTGGAGCGATCCCGGACCAGCACGCCCGAAGCGCTCATTAAGCGCACAAACTCAGCGTGCTGCGCGCCGATTTCGACTAGGACGAAATTTGCGCGGCTGGGCCAGCGGCGGAGTCCGGCTGCGTCGAGAGCGGACTCGAACTCGGCTCGCGCGGCAAGCACCTCGCCCACATACCAATCGAGATACGCCGCATCTTCCAGCGCCGGCGGCAGGCAGGCCAGCGCCAGCGCGTTCACGCTATACGGTGAGAGCACACGTCGCACCCAGCGCATCGTTTCCACCGGACCGGCGAGCAAGCCGAGACGCAAACCGGCAAGTCCGTAGGCCTTCGAGAAGGTGCGCGCGACGACCAGATTGGGCAACGTGCCGAGCAGATCGATCACCGTCTCGCCGTGAAAATGAAAGTACGCTTCGTCCACCATCAGCAGCGCATGCGGCGCACGGCTTGCGATTTCGAGGATTTGCTCGCGCGTGGTTACAGAGCCCGAAGGGCTGTTTGGATTGGCGACGGCAATGATCTTGGTTCGCGGCGTGACGGCGGTCAGCAGATGCTCGAAGGGAAACTTCAGATCGTCCGCGGCCAGCACGGGGACTAGGCGCGCATCGGTGCTCGACGCGTAGATCTCGTACATCGCGTAAGTAGGCACGGGCAGGAGCAGCTCATCACCCGCTTCGAGAAAGGTCTCAAAGAGCACGTGAATGGCTTCGTCCACGCCATTGGTGAGAGCCACCTGCGGCGCGGCAAGACCGAGATACCCAGCGACGATTGCCTCCACCGGCTCCCGTTCGGGATAACGCGTGAGCGCGCCGGCGGAGATGCGCCCCAGCACCTCGCGCACCCTGGGCGAGCAGGCCAGTGTGTTTTCGTTGAAGTCCAGCCGCAGCGCATTGCGGTTGCCGAGCGGCGGGTGATACTCCTTCATTGCCTGCACGCGGGCGCGCGGTTTTATAGTCTCAGCCACGAGGCCTCCTTTTGCTCAATCGCGTGCGAATCGCATCCGCATGGCCGGTCAGGCCTTCGGCCTCGGCAAGCAGGGCGGCCTGCGGACCGAGCGTGCGCATCCCCTGCGCCGAGTACTCCTGCACGGTGATGAGCTTGACGAAGTCGTTCACGCTCAACCCGCCGCGTACCCGCGCCATGCCGCCCGTGGGCAGCGTGTGATTGGGTCCGGAGATGTAATCGCCCATGGGCTGTGAGGACCAGCGGCCCACAAAGACCGAACCCGCGTTCTGAACCCATTCGAGATCGCCTGCTGCGTCCACGGTCAGATGCTCGGGCGCAAGGCGATTGGTAATCTGGCGCGCTTCTTCTAAAGTGGCGGCGACAATGACCAGGCCGTTGTGGTCGAGCGCTTCACGCGCGACGGCATTGTTGCGGCTGCGTCGTTTTGCTTCTGCGATGACTTCTTTGGCCAAGTCGGCACGCGTGGTGATGAAGATGGCCAGCGCCTCTGGATCATGCTCGGCCTGCGCCACCAGGTCGGAAGCAATATCTTCGGCGTGGCCGCGCTCACTGGTCATCACAATCTCCGTAGGGCCGGCCAGCATGTCGATGGAGCAATCGAAAGCTACGAGCCGCTTGGCCGCGGTGACATAAAGGTTGCCCGGCCCTACGATCTTGTCCACGCGCTGGATGCTTGCGGTTCCATAGGCCAACGCGGCTACGGCGTGCGCGCCGCCGAGGCGATAGAACTCCGTGATGCCGAGCAGGTGCGCGGCGGCGAGTGTCTCCTGCGCGGGCCTGGGCGAGACCACAACGATGCGTTCCACGTCCGCTACCTGCGCGGGAATGGCAGTCATCAGCAGCGTGGAGGGCAACGGATGACGTCCGCTGGGCACATAACAACCCACCGAACCGAGCGGGCGCACAAGCTGGCCGGTGGTGAGGCCGGGGATGGGTTCGTCGCTGAAGGATGCGGGGAGTTGCGAGATGGCGAAGGCGCGAATCTGTTCGGATGCCGTAGACAGCGCTTCTTGCATTGCAGGCGCGATGGCGTTCCATGCGGTGGCCATCTCATCGGCAGTGACGCGCAGAGCGGAGGCACCGGCAAGGCCATCGAATTGCGCGGCGTAGCGCAGTAGAGCGCGGTCGCCCTGTTTGCGCACATCGGCAACGATGCGGCGGACGACGGGCAGCACGCTGTCGAGCGCCGCGCAGCCGCGCAGCGAAATCCTGTCAAGCGTTTCCGCCGCCTGCCGCGCGCTTCTTCCCTTGGTCCGGATCAGCTTCATCTCGTTCTCCTGCTTACTCAACCACGCCACCAAAACAATACACTCAGGACAGTTCAAATTATTTGAGCGGTTGTGCGCCTAATCGAGCGACCCATTCACTCTTTTTATCTTTGAGCAGGTCCTCGACATTCAAGGGATTCACTTCATTGTCGAGGCTTTCCAATATTTCATACTGAAATGCCGATTCACCCTGATTGTTCCATTCTTCCTGGAGCGACTTATCCTGATGCAACCCACCACGCAGGCAGAACCAGGACCCATTCTTCGTTGCTTCCAGGTTCCGAGATACGCCAACCCAAACTCGTCCAGTTGCGGTGCATCGCACTGCATAGGCGCCGAGGAGCGGTTTTCGCTCCTTGAATTGCCGGATGGATTCTTTTCTTGATGCCTTCGATTGCATTGCAATGCCTCCGTTCCCTCTCTCATGCCTGGAGCAAGACCCGGAAAAAGGGCCAAAACCCAGGCCTGAAGGCCCTCAAAGCTTGCTCCGATTCCTGGGGCTGAAGCCCCAGGCTCCCTCCGGAATCTGCGATCTGCAACTGTGGTACTAAAGCACGACTTTGTTGAGCGGATACTCGACGATGCCCGTCGCCCTGGCCGCTTTGAGCCGTGGAATCACGTCGCGCGCTACGCGCTCTTCCACTATAGTGTTCACCGCAACCCACTCCGAATTGCTCAACTGAGAGACGGTCGGCGAGTTCAACGCCGGCAGCACGGCCAGGACGGTTTCCAGGTCCGCGCGCTTGACGTTGAGCATCAGCCCCACCTGCGACTGCGCATCGATGGCTCCGCGCAACATGAGCGCAATCTGGTCGAGCTTCTCGCGCTTCCAGGGGTCGGCGAGCGTTGCCTTGCCTGCGATCAGATGAGTCTCGCTCTCCATGATGGTATCGATGATCTTCAGGTGGTTGGCCTTGAGCGAACTGCCTGTCTCCGTGACCTCGACGATGGCGTCGGCCAGCATGGGCGGCTTGACCTCCGTCGCGCCCCAACTGAACTCGACCTTGACATTGACGCCTTTTGCGGCGAAGTAACGCTTGCTGACCTCGACAAGCTCGGTGGCTACGGTTTTTCCTTCCAGGTCCTCGGCCTTCTCAAAGCCGCTTCCCTCGGGCACGGCCAGCACCCAGCGCACCTTGCTTCGGCTCTGCTTGGCATAGGTGAGCGTGGTGACACTGGTGACGGTGAGGCCGCTCTCGACTACCCAATCGATGCCAGTGAGCCCCGCGTCGAGCACGCCATGATCCACGTAGCGCGCCATCTCCTGCGCGCGAATCAACATGCACTCGATCTCGGGGTCGTCGATGGAGGGAAAGTAGGAGCGGCCGTCGGCGTAGATGTTCCAGCCGGCGCGCTTGAAAAGAGCAATAGTCGCATCCTGCAAACTGCCCTTGGGGATGCCGAGTCTAAGTTTGTTAGCCACGGGTTTCCTCTTTCTTAATGTCAGCTTCCGGTTTGACTGCGCTCACCGGCAGCGGCTTGGTGAAGCAACTGACCGTGCCCTCGTGGCAGACGAGGCCATCGCCCTCTACCACTACGCGAAAGAGCAGCGTGTCGTTGTCGCAGTCGGTTGAGGCGGAGACGACGCGCAGCCGGTTGCCGCTGGTCTCGCCCTTCATCCACAGCTTCTGGCGGGTGCGGCTCCAGAAGGTTACAAAGCCGGTTTCCAGCGTCTTGGCGTAGCTGACAGGATTGAGAAAACCCAGCATCAGCACCTCGCCGGTGTGCGCGTCCTGTACGATGCCGGCGACGAGGCCGTCCATTTTGTCGAAATCGATTGTTGCCGTCTTGTCGCTCATTCTTTTCCTTGTTTTGGTTGAGATAGGGGATTGGAAACACAAAAAACCCGCGGGCGTCATTCGCCGGCGGGCTTGGGTGCTTCTTTTAGGTCTCTCTGGCCGTTTACATCAGGCCATGGCAGTCCGCCGGCATGGGAATCCCATGATGATGGTGGTGACCGTGATGGCGGTAGCTCTGCATCTCTTACAAAGGTAAGGGAAAACTCCTATGGTGTCAAATGTTTACTTGCGGCGGGTCAAGCAGCAGGCGGAGAATAAAGCCGTGCAAGCGAAAATGCAATTCGCGGCTTTAGTGGTTACAGTGCTGGGTGTGTGCATGGCCGGGATGGCGCAATATCAGGATCGAGACACTCGCGGCGTGCCTAAAACATCGGCTACGGCTCCACGGCCAGAGGCGCGGATCGACATCAATCATGCCAGCGTGGAGGAGTTGCTGAAGGCGCCCGGCATGACGCCGAGTTGGGCCGGGCGCATCGTACGTTTCCGGCCCTATCGCACCAAGCAAGACCTGTTGGAGCGCGGCGTAGTCACCAGCGAGGTCTACGACCGCATCAAGGATTACGTGATCGCGCACCAGAAGGCGCAGTGACCACCTGCGGTGGGGGTCTTGCAGGCTGTGGTAAGACTCCTCTGAGCCGGAAATCTCTCTGATTGAATAGGTGCAGCTTAAATGCGCGGCCTCGAACTCTCCGGCCTCATCAACTTCTAAGCAGAGGTTGATAAGTAAGCGACGTGCCATGTAAGCGTTCGTCTATTCATGTCCGCCGTGTCGGCGCAGCAATTCCACCATGTCCTTGTGGCTCACAGCCGCCGCCGCGTGCAACGGCGTATAGCCTTTCTTGTCCTTGGCATTGACATCGGCATTATGGGCCAGCAGCAGCTCCGCCACGTCCTTGAGATCCTGATCCGCCGCTGCGTGCAACGGCGTATCGTCGTCATTGTCCCTGGCATTGACATCGGCTTTGTGAGCCAGAAGCCATTCCGCCATATCCTTGTCGCCCTTTACAGCCGCCGAGTGCAACGGCGTAAAGCCGTCGTAATCCTTGGTATTGACATCAGCATTATGGGCCAGCAGCAGATCCGCCACATCCTTGTAACCCTTAAGAGCCGCTAAGCGCAACGGCGTAAAGCCGCCATTGTCCCTGGCATTGACATCAGCATTGCGTGCAAGTAGCAACTGCACAACGTCCTTGTGGTCCCAAGAAGCCGCCCAGTGTAACGACGTATTGCCATAGTCGTCGTTGCTGAAAACAAGATCAGGATTGTCACTGATCAACGCTTTGACCGTTTCCAAATCGCCGTTCCGGGCCGCTTCAAGAATCTGGCCGCTGCAGGCGGGGCTGCCCAAGGCCAGCGCAACCAGCACCACGGTGGCGAGGCGGGAAATAGTGGAATGACTGAGCCGGGTAAAAGTAGAGCGCATATCAAATTTCAGGGAGAGGGGCCGGGGATCAGGATTCAAAATCATCACTGTTTCCTTTCCAGAGTGCTTTCCCCAATCACGGCGAGAAGTATACAGCTTCTAATGCTGGATTAGCATTCAAATTTCCAGTATTCATCGACGCTTTCCACGCGCCACGAATGTGTGATCTCCCACCCTAGCCGCAAAAACAATGACGCGGCGAGGGTGGGCATCCATATCTTTACACCTCGGCCGGCTCGTGTGTGGGCGCGTCGCCGCGCCTCAGCAGTCTGCTCAAAATTACGTACAGCACGGGGATGAAGAAGAGGTTGAGCACCGTGGAGAGCAACATGCCGCCTACGATGGTTGTGCCCACGGAGCGCCGTCCCAAGGCACCCGCGCCGGTGGCGAAGACAAGCGGAAGAATGCCGAGAATGAAGGCGAACGAGGTCATCAGGATGGGCCGCAGCCGCAGTTCCCCGGCTTCGATGGCAGCATCCGCGATGGAACGTCCCTTGCGGCGTAACTGCTCGGCGAACTCAACGATCAGGATTGAGTTTTTAGCCGAGAGGCCGATCAGCATCACCAAACCGATCTGGCAGTAGACATCGTTCGTCATTCCTCGCGCCGCAACAGCCCCCAACGCGCCCAGCACCGCCATAGGCACCGCCAGCAGGATGATGAAGGGCAAGGCGAAGCTTTCATACAGCGCCGATAGAGTTAGGTAGATGACCAGAATCCCCAGCCCGAAGATCAGCAGCGCCTTGCCGCCGGACTCGATCTCGTCCAGCGTCAGACCCGTCCATTGGTATCCCATGCCGGGCATCATGACTTTTTTAGCCATGTCCTCCATGGCGGCGATTCCCTGTCCGGAGCTGTAGCCAGGCGCAGGCGAGCCGTCAATCTCCACCGCGCGGAAGAGGTTGTAATGGGTAATCACCGGCGGGCCGGAACTCTCCGTCACGGTGGTCAGGTTGTCCAGCGGAACCATCTGGCCCGTGTCGGAACGAACGTAGTAATTATGCAGATCGCGAGCGGTCATGCGGAAGGGCTGATCGGCCTGCACGAAGACGCGGTAGGTGCGGTTGTTGTAATCGAAGTCGTTGATGTACTGCGATCCCATGAAGACGCCCAGCGTGGTGGTGATCTGCGAGAGCGGTATGTTCATCGCCTTGGCTTTCTCGCGGTCGATGGTTACCAGCACCTGCGGGTCGTTGGCCGAGAAGGTGGTAATCAGTCCGGTCATATCCTTACGCGCGCGGCTCGCGCCCACAATCTGGTGCGCCACCCGGTCCAGGTCGGCGAGAGTGTTCTTGCCCTGGTCCTGGAGCATGAATTGAAAGCCGCCGTAGCTGCCCACTCCGCTGACAGCGGGAGGCTCAAACATGGCGACCAGGCCGCCGTTCGGAGCGAACATGAGACTTTGCAGCTTGGGGTTGAGGTCGCGGACGATGTCGGCGGTAGAGTGGCCCTTGCCGCGCCTCTTGTCGGAGGGCGTGGTCGAAATAAACATCATGCCGGCGTTGGAGGCACTGCCGGCCATGCTGAAGCCCGTGACGGAGAAGGAGCCAGCAATGTCGGGATTCGAAGCGATGATGGCCGAGGCCCGGTCGGCCAATGCGCCGGTATAGGCCAGCGACGAGCCCGGCGGCGCCTGCACGAGCACCATGAGGAAGCTCTGGTCCTCCTGGGGGATGAAGCCAGTAGGAACGTGCTGGTAGATCCAAACAGTAGCGCCCAGCCCGGCAAAGAAGAGCAGCAGCAGCAGGAAGCGCAGTTTCAGGGCGACATGGATGGCTTTACCGTAGGTATCGGCCAGCCAAACAATCTGTCTGTCTGTCGAGTGAATGAACGCCGCAAAGAGGCGTGAGACGGGGCGGATGTGCAGGAAGTCCAACTGCTTGGGGCGATCTTCTTCGCCTCGCAGGAACATGGCCGATAAGGCCGGTGATAGCGTGAGCGCATTGAAGGCGGAGATGGCGATGGCGAAGGCGATGGTCAGCGAGAACTGCCGGTAGAGAATCCCGGTGGTTCCGGGGAAGAACGAGACCGGGACGAATACCGCGATGAGCACCAGCGAGGTGGCGATGACGGCGCTGGTCACTTCGCCCATGGCCCGCGAGGTAGCCTCGTGAGGATCGGAGTGCTCCATGGCGATGTGCCGCTGCACGTTTTCGATGACCACGATGGCGTCGTCCACCACCAGTCCCGTGGCCAGCGTGATACCGAACAGAGTGAGCGTGTTGACGGAGAAGCCGAATACTTTGATAAAGGCGAAGGTCCCGATCAACGAAACCGGGATGGTGACGGCGGGGATGATAGTGGCGCGCCAATCGAGCAGAAAGAGGAAGATGACCGTGATGACGATAAAGATCGCTATAGCAAGGGTTATCAGAACTTCACGGATCGAGTCGCCCACCACAGTCGTGGCATCGAAGGCGATGGCGTATTCGAGGCCCGGAGGAAAGCTCTTGGAGAGTTCCTTTAACGCTGCCTTGGTTTTCAGGTCAACGTCGAGCGCGTTGGCGTTGGAGAGTTGCATGACACCGATGCCATTGGCATCGTTCCCGAGGTATTTCAGCGCAGAACTGTAGTCCTCGGCGCCCACCACCGAATGGCCCACGTCCTTTAGGAGCACGAGACCGTTGGCGCTGTTCTTGACGATGATCTTGTCGAACTCCGCGGGGCTGGAGAGCCGGCCCACCACGCGCACCGGCACCTGGAAAGCCTGCATGGGGTCAGAGGGAGGCTGGCCAAGCTGACCGGCGGGAATCTCGACGTTCTGCTCGATGAGGGCGTTCACCACATCGGTGGCCGTCAAGCCACGGGCGGCCAGCCGCACCGGGTCCAGCCAGACGCGCATGGCGTACTTGCGCTCGCCGAAGATCATCACATCGCCCACGCCCGGCACGCGCTTGATCGCGTCTTTCACGTAGACGTCGAGGTAGTTGGAGATGTATTCGGGCGAATAGCGCCCGTCACGCGTGAAGAAGCCGGCGCCAAGTACAAAATTGCTTCTGGACTTGGTGATGGTGATGCCGGTCGCGTTCACCGCCGCGGGCAGGCGGCCGGTTACGCTGGCCACGCGATTCTGCACGTCCACGGCGGCGATGTCGAGGTCGTAGCCGGTTGTGAAGGTGGTGGTGATCTGGCTGGTTCCGTTGTTGGTGCTGGAGGAGGAGATGTAACGCATCCCCTCAACGCCGTTGATCGACTCTTCCAGGGGAATGGTGACGGCCTTTTCGACCGTGTCGGCGTTAGCTCCCACATAATTGCTGCTCACCGACACCTGAGGCGGCGCCAGAGTAGGATACATAGCCACCGGAAGGGTGGGGATGCAAATCGCCCCGGCAAGAATAATCAGGAGCGCGCAGACCGTGGCAAAGACAGGCCGGTGAATAAAGAAATCGACAAACAAGGGTTGCCTTCCTTTTCGTTTGCAATGGGCGCTATGACCGGCGCCCGGTGTCAGCTTCCGGCTTGCAGCCGGAGGCGCATGGCAAGAAGCGCTCTAGGCGCCCGGCAGCGGCAGAACCGGCATGCCGTTCACCAGAAATTGAGTGCTCGACACAATTACCCGGTCGCCCACATTCAATCCCGATGAGACGGAGTAGGTGTTGCCAACGGTATCGCCCAGCGTAACCGGCGTCTGGATGGCCATAAAGTGCCCGTTCTGCTGCCGCGCCACAAAAACGAAGCTCTGCCCGCCCTGGCGCGTGACCGCCAGCACCGGAATCACCGCCATTGGCGTCGTGCTCCAGACCACCCGCGCCTTCACCATCTGGGCCTGGCGCAGAATCTCCGGGGTGGCATGGACCGAGGCCTTCACCAGAATGCCTTGCAGCGTGCTGTCTACCTCGGGCGAAAGAAAATCGATCTTCGACTTTTCCAGCAGCTTGCCCTGGTTGTCCATCAACTCCACGTCCAGCCCCAGCCGCACCTGACTGGAGCGCTCCGTGGGAACGTAGATGTACGCCTCGAGATCCTTGTTCTCATCCACCGTAGTCAACAGCGAGGCGGGCGCGGTGAGAGGCGAGACAAAGTCGCCCACATGCACGGGAATGTCGCCCACCACGCCGTCGAAGGGCGCGCGGATGGTGTAGTAGGCCAGTTGCTCCTCCTGGGTCTTGCGCAGGTTTACCGCCGACTCGTAATCCGCCTTGGCGTTGTCGTGAGACTGTTGCGCCTGATCGTAGGCGTCGCGGCTGGTCACACCCGCCTCAAACAGCTTGCGCTGCCGCTCGATCTCCAGCGTGTTGTAGTCGTAAACGGCCTTCTTCTGGCGCTCCGTGGCGCGCGCCGACTCGACGGTGGCGATCTGGAGCCTCGGATCGATTTCCATCATGACCTGGTTCGCCTTCACATGATCGCCCGACTTGACGCGAATCTGGGTCAGCACGCCACTGACCATGGGCTGCAACGTGGCCGAGCGGCGCGACTTGATGGTGGCCACATACTCGCTGGTCTGCGGCACCGGGGAGAGCGTGACCGCCACTGTTTGCACCGGCATTCCCTGCATTGCGGCCCCGGCGGGCGGCGCAGCCGGCTTTTTCTGGCAGCCCGTGGCCGCCAACCCCACCAGAACAACAAAACATACGATGCGTTTCAACGCGCGATTCCTCACTCGATCTTTCCTCTGTCCAGTCTCGTTGAGTCCGGATCTCCGGCTGTTGCCGAAACGATTGTGTTGCCGGGTTGCAGAACAGCTCAGTCTCCCGCAACATCCACTATTGCGGATATTCCCGGCCTGAAAGTGTGCCGCCAACCGGCGGAAAAACGTTTAAGCAAGACCTTGTTTATCTGACGCCCGGAGCCGGTCCAATGACGCAAAAAACTCCAGACCTGCTACTCCGTCAAGACCGGAGGCGGCTCCGCTTGTCCGGCTGCATGGAACGGTGTGCCTCTCATCAAGAATAACGCAGACCGCATCTCCATTGCTCGCACCGCTCTCCGGGCCGGCCGTCGACGCTGTTCGCCGGGCAGTCATCCACCCCGGCAGTCCTTTTGACACGACCCTCCCAAGTTGTTAGCCTTCAAAAGGGCGCACCCGGCCATTTCCCGCCGCATCTTGCCCCTTCCAGCGTCCCCGTCGTCTAGCCCGGCCTAGGACACCGCCCTTTCACGGCGATAACACGGGTTCAAATCCCGTCGGGGACGCCAATAGAATCAACTACTTGCAAATCCCCTACAGATTTTTGTAGG
>Ga0182027_10002475_pt1 | contig 29921 bp, 30 predicted proteins | sample 712E1DmetaG_FD_121300 | JGI IMG/M metagenome (GOLD analysis project Ga0182027, IMG submission 121300) | Permafrost microbial communities from Stordalen Mire, Sweden - 712E1D metaG (Illumina Assembly) | ecosystem: Environmental > Terrestrial > Soil > Wetlands > Permafrost | place: Sweden...
ACCGAGATCCCCATCGGCCTGCTTTCAGTGTTCGCCGTGCTGCTGACCACCGCAACGGTCAACCTGTTCACGAAATCGGTAGCCACGGTGAGCGGCATTGCGTTCGCGATTGTATTCTTCATCATCTTCTCGGTCTCGGAACGGGAGAACCTGAGGAAACATGCCCGGACCGCCAAGGAGATGAAGGACCACTTCCAGCTGGAGCACCAGGAGACGGTGAGCCGCGAGTCGGTGGCCATCCGTCCCGGCGGCGTGATTGTGACCATGCGTGACGCCGCGAATCCGCTGGCCTTGAAATGGACCTTGGCGCGCACCAGCACGGTGGACCGGGACGTTGTCGTGGTCAGTGTCCGCCTGATGGGCGTGGGCGGCCCGGAATATCTGAGCGCCGAGCAGCAGAGCTTTAGCGAACACGAACAGATGGTCTTTACCAAGGCGGTGTCGGTGGCCGAAAGCTTTGGCAAGAGGGTGTCGCTGCTCGTGGTTCCGGCGGGGGATATTTTTGCAGCGCTGGCGCAGACCGCAAATTCGCTTGAGGTCGAGTCGCTGGTCTCCGGATTATCCAGTTCCATGACCGCCGAAGACCAGGGGTTCCGCATGGGACAAGCCTGGGAGGCGCTGGCCGAGCCCAAGCGGCAATTCAACTTTTATGTGATCGGACCCTCGGGCGAGACCAAGGTGTTTTACATTGGGCCGCATGCGCCTGCCTTGGGGCCCGAAGACGTGGAGTTAGTCCACAGGTTATGGCTGAACATGCGCCGGGACCCCTTGGCGGGAGACCTGCATCACAGCGACATCATCACCTATGCCCTGACGCGTCTTGCCGGCCAGTACGCGCGCGAAAAGCAGGAGATCCTGCGCGACCTGCGCAATTGCCGCGCCGCCAATTCGCCCACCACGCTGCGCCTGGGCGCTCAGGATTCGCATGGTCCCGGTGGAATCACGCAATCGCCGCGCGCCATCAAACAGACGCGCGACCAGTAAAAGCAATTCTCAGTTCGCAGTTCGTAGTTCTCAGCCCACCGATCATCGTCCACCGCTCATCGGCCCGCTGTCTCTTGCCTGCCGTCTCGCCATCGTCAACGGCGTCTTTTGTAGCGCTGGCGTCCTCGCCGGCTGTCGTGCGGGCGTCCACGCCCGCACATCGTCCACTGTCCAATGTTCCCTTTTCACTGTCCACTATCCCTCTACACCGCATATTCTTCTCCCGGCTTCCAATTCACAACCTTCACGCTTGGGCCGACCAGAGCCGCCAGTTCAGCCGGCGTGCCTTTGAGCGGCGGAAATGTGCCGAAGTGGATGGGAAGGACGACCTTCGGAGCCAGAAGACGGCAGGCGAGCGCAGCTTCCTGCGGCCCCATGGTGTAATAGCCGCCAATGGGCAGCATGGCCACCTGAGGCTGGTAGAGCTCGCGAATCAGTTGCATGTCGCCGAAGACTGCGGTGTCTCCCGCGTGGTAGAGCACAGGACCGCCGGCGACGGCCAGCACGAAGCCGGTGGCGACGCCAACGTAGTGCGTGCCCGTGTCGTCGGTCGCGCCCGCGGAGTGTTTGGCTTCGACCATCGTCGCCGTCACGCTGCCCAGGGTAACGGTGCCGCCCAGATTCATGCCGATGGTGTCGCTCACGCCCTTGGACGCTATGTAGTCCGCCAATTCATAGATGGCAACCACGGTCGCGCCATGCTTCTTCGCGATGGGCTCCGCGTCGGAGATATGGTCTCCGTGGCCGTGGGTCAGCAGGACGTAGTGAATCTTCGGCGGCAGCACAAAATTCTGGGGATATTTAGGGTTGTGCGCGATGAACGGATCGATCAGGAGGTTGGTTCCCTGGCCAGTCTGGACCAGCACGGTCGCGTGCCCAAGCCAGGTAATGCGCGTTGCCTGCGGTTTGCTCATGGTTTCTCCTCAGCTATCAGCGTGCAACTTTTGGCTTTCAACAATTGGCTCTTAGGCGGCGGAGCATTTGTTTCGCTCTGTCGATCAGCGCGTCATGATGACCTCGGAGACGCTGTCCTTGGCCAGGAACTGTCGATGGCCGGACCAGCCGGCGAACAGCCGCTCGATGCTGCGGTTGGTAAAGGCGCGCTGGATGGGGAATTGCTGGGTCAACTGCATGTCCACATCGTCGCCCGGTGTGACATGGAATCGGCAGCGCTCCGCCTCCTTGTCCTGCGTTTGGGTGTGGAAGAAAGCCAGTACCTGCCCGCCGGGATTCATGGCGGCGTAGAGGTGCGCAACCACCGGGGCTAACAGAGGCTCAGGCAGATAGTCGAGCGTTGTCCACAGCAGCACCACGTCGAATGTGCGCCCGGAGAAATTGAGGGAACGATTGAGATAACCTTCCACGTTCCACACGGGATTCTCGTCCTGGTCAATGCCCGTTTGCCAGCTCTCGGCGTAGGCATCGGAGACAAGGTCGGCGAGAAAGACGCTATGGCCCAGGCTGGTGAGGTAATTGATGTTGGAAGGCGAGGTGTAGCCGGTGTCGATAATGCCTAGACCCGGCCCCGCCTGAAGGCGCTTGCGCACCAGGCTCCAGGCGCCGGAGTGGCGCGGCACGCGCGGACCCGTGAGCCCCGGAGCCGATGCGGCTGATGCGCTCTCCTGTTTTCTGTCGAACCAACGGCGCAGCACCGTGAATCCCTCTCGCGGCCGGGCATTTGCCTGGGGTAACTGCCCGGCGAAGGTTGTTCGGCCCTCTTCCGCTTTCAGACGGCGCCGCCGGTGTGCGGAGCGGTTGCGGTTTCAGGACCTTTGGCAACCGCCTGCGTCAGGTCCACCTTGCCGCGGAAGACGGCATTGTCTTCGACGGCCAGGCGCAGGGCGCGGATGTCGCCCTCGAGGTTGCACCCGGCACGCAGTTCCACGCGGCCGGTGGCCACGATATTGCCCTGTACCCGGCCCTGAATCAGCACATCTTTGGCGGTAAGGTCGGCGGCAATATTTGCGTTGGGTCCGATGGTGAGCCGGTTGTCAGACAGGGTGACTGTGCCCTCAACCCGCCCATCCAAAATCAAGTCTTCATTGCCCTTCACTTCACCGCAGATCACGATGGACTTACCAATTCTTGCGGGAGAATTCTCTACTGCCATGTTTTCGATCCTTCTGGGAGCGCTCTAAGGCCCTGCCCGCACTATATCAACCCGGCCACATTGCTTCAATTCGCAAGAGGAAAGGACCGTTAATTTGGTAACCGCAACGGAGCCATTTGTGGCCGTGACGCGGCCTTCGTCCGGAGCCGGCCACGCGCGGCGCGGCGCGAAAAGCGAGGGTGATTCCGGCTAAACTAACCATGTGCTCCGGTTCTTTCCCCTCCTCCTGCTCGCCTGGGTGGCTCCCGTCTACGGGCAGCCCGCTTCCGGCCATGGAGAGAATCCGCTGCCCGCGCAGGGCCAGGCCCTCGTGGATCGAGTGCTCGCCAACGAGTACAACGCGGCTCAGGATGCGAGCCACCCCATGCGCTACCAGTTGCGTAAAACCAGCCCCCGCCTGACCACCACCAAGGAGATTTACGAAACCAAGGACGGCGACGTCGCCCGCCTGACCGCCATCAACGACCAGCCTTTGGGCCTGGCCGACGAGCAAAAAGAAGAGGCACGCTTGAACGCTCTCGCCGGCGACGCGGGTAAGCAGCGGCGCCGCAAGCAGGCTGAAGATGAGGACACTGGACGCGTGCTGAAGGTGCTGCGCGCGCTCCCAACCGCGTTTGCTTACCAGTATGCAGGCTTAGGCGAGGGCCCCGCGGGAAAAGTGGAGAAGTTCGCCTTCAAGCCCGCCCGTGGGTTCTCTCCTCCCGATCTGGAGACACAGGTTCTGACGCAGATGACCGGCGAAATCTGGATCGATGCCGTCCATCAACGTGTGGTGCGGCTGGAGGGCCATTTGCAGCGCGATGTGGATTTTGGGTGGGGGATTCTGGGACGGCTCAACAAAGGCGGCTGGATCGTGATCGAACAGGCAGACGTGGGCGGAGGCCAGTGGAGGACAGTGCGCCTGCAATTAGCCATGAGCGGCCGTGTGGTTTTCAAAGCAAGGGTCTTCGACACTACGGAAGAGCAGACGAACTTTGCGCCGCTCCCGGCGGGTTTAGGTTACCAGAAGGCGATCACGATGCTGCGTACCCAGCCGTGACGCTTGGAGACCCGCTGAGCAGTGCGCCCTCAAAAGAAAAAGCGGCGGCATCCCTCAGGATGCGCCGCTTTTTGTTGATGCAAGGCTGGAAGCCTACCTCACCTTGATGATGATCATGGCAAAGGTGAATAGGGTGAGGGACTCGATGAAGGCCAGGCCGATGAGCATGAACATCAGCAGACCGGCTCGGGTTCCGGGGTTGCGCGCAAGGGCCTCGGTGGTCGAGCCGACGGCCCTTCCCTGGCCCAGGCCGCATAGTCCGGCGGCCAAGCCCATGCCGAGGCCGACGCCGATCGGCGCCAGATTCATGACGGCCGAACCGCCATCCGCGAAGGCCGGAATGGCGAAGCAAAGCGCCGCCAGGGCCATGAATACGTATTGAAGTTTCCGCATAGTTCTCCTGCTTCCCTTAAGAATTAGCCGCCAGTGGGTGGTTGAGGCTCACCGTGCTGGCCCCCTCACGCTCGCGGCCGTCCGTTTGCCCGGAGCGGAAGCACCCTCCGGCGGAAACTTGTTTGAGCTTCTAGCCTCTAGCTTCTATCTCTAGCCCTTTTTGCTCCGATCGAGAGTTCACGCGCTCCGGAAACAAGCTAGCGGCTAGGAGCTAGAAGCTGCTTTTAATGCTCGTGCGATACAGCCATGGCCAGGTAAATCATCGACAGGAGCATGAATACATAAGCCTGAATGAGCGCGACAAAGAAGTGCAACCCCAGGAAAACGGAGGGGGCCGCGAGCGGTATCAACGAAAAGCATATTAGTGTCAGCAAATCGCTGGCCAGCATATTGGCGTAAAGACGGATGGTGAGCGACATCATGCGCGCGAGATGGGAGATGATCTCGACCGGGAACAGCAGCGGAGCCATCCACCACACTGGCCCGGCAAATTGCTTCAGATAGCCAGCAAGCCCGTGTGTGCGCAGGCCGTAGAAGTTGTAATAGAGAAACGTGAGGACAGCAAGGCCTAGCGGAACCACAGGCTGGCTTGTCGGGGTGGTGATGCCGGGGATCAGGCCGATGAGATTGTTCAACACGATGAAGAGACCAATGCAGGTGACAAACGCCTGAAAGCGCTCGTAGCCGTGGCCGATCACCTGTTCCGCCTGGGCGCCGACGAACTCGTGGATCATCTCGGCCACCTGCTGCGCGGGATTCGGTTTCTCCACGGAAAGCGTGAGGCGCACGATGAGGAAGAACACGATGAGGCCGCAAGCCACCAGCAATTCCATGGCAAACGTGTCGTCAATGGGCGCGGAGGGGTGGGCGGGATGAATGCCCACGGCTTGCATGGCGGCAGCCACCATGGGGCCGAATAGATGATTCAAGAAGCGGGTGATTGCGAGCGACTCTTCCATGCAGATTTGGATCTTTCTTTACCCGGCAGGATCGATCCCGAAGGATCGCCCGGGCCTTCATTCCCGGAGCAGACGAACCGCCTCCCAGACAATGGCCAGGACCGCTAAGGCCAAGCCAAAAAGAAGTGCCACACCAGAACCCCGGAAACATTTCAGGCTAACATAAATCGCCGCCGCAAAGACGATGAGCCGGAAGAGGAAGAAGACAACGGCGACCGCAGTTCCGCGTGGGGCCTGCTTTTTGTCCATTTTGGCAATGATGAACCGGACCAGCCGGCGCCACTCGAAGATGCTGGCGGCGGAGATCGCTGTTCCCGTAGCCATCATGGCCGCGTCGCGCCAACCCGAGGCCTTCCAAAGCACAAGCGCGGACAGGACCCCGGCAATCAGCGTGTTACGGATGGCTCGGTGCAGCAGAGCTTCGAGGTCCGCGTCGGTGAGTCCGGCAAAAGGGTGGATCTCTTCACTCATTGTGGGTCGCCGGAACTTCCCTTTTCGGTCCCGTCTTCGCTCTTGCCTTCCTGTTTTGGATCGGCTGTATAAACCTTCGCCATTTGGATCGCCCCGACAAGCCCGGCGATGATTCCCACCACGATTCCGATCATGGCGATCCACGATTGATGCAGGATGTGATCGAGCCACGCTCCGATCAGCCAGCCAATGAAGCCCGCGCAGGGCAGCACGAGCGCGATCTGGATCATCTTCTCGGACTGCAACCAGGCATCGAGGAGACCGGAAGTCTCAGGCTGCGGCTTTTTCTCCGGAATGGGGCGATTGTAGGGCACCATCGTGATTATCCACGATCGGCGCCGCTCCACGCGAAAGGTCGGTTTACTTTTTGGTCTCCCAGGTAGCGAGCTTCCAGGCTTTAATCCTGTACTTGCCTTCGTCCTCAGACAATTGGGTAAATTGGAAGAATTTGTTAACGGAACCTGGCGCCATCCCGGTACTCGGTCCGTTAGGCCCGTTCGTAGTGACCATACCTCCGCCGCTTCTGGTCACCGTAGTGCTGGCCTCGTAGTAGTAAACCTTGCCCGCCTCGGCGGTGAAGGAAGTCACACCAACTGCCTTTCTATCCCCCTGTGCGTTCACGCACAGGTGATGGACGCCAGGCGCAACATTCGCAACAAAATATGAGTCGCCGTAGTTGGCGCCCACCCAGTTTCCGTCCACTCCATAGCGGACCGTGACCAAATGGAAGCCAGCTCTCGCGTTTTGTTCTTCCACAAAGACAATCTGCGCCTGGCCATCTGCCGGGGGCGCTGGCGGGGGCTGATCCTTTTCTGTTTTGACGTCGAATTGGATCTTGTCGTCGCCGCAGGCATCCGGCAGGATAGTTTTGGCCCGGGCTTGCACCGCTGAAAACAGTGACGCACAAAGAAGCAACGAAAAAATGGCTGATTTCATATCAACCATCGTAACCGGCCTCATGCCGGCCTGCTCGATTTTCATTGTGCTCGCAATCACAGAGAAAGGTTCATCCCCCGCAGGCAGCCCGCGATCACCTCCCACGCACTGAACGCTATACTGGCGGTTGGACCTTCAATGAATTCTGGACAAGGAAGCATGGAGTTCGAGTCGGAGTTTGAGAAGAATCTCTTCGAGCTGCGCAAGCAGAAACTCAAAGAGATCGAGAAGCTGGGGCCGCGCAGCGGGGGGGCGTATCCCAACCGGTTCCCTGCCCGGCAGGACGAATCGGCGATCACCCTGGCGGAGGTGCGCGCCAAGTGGGACAAGGCGACAGGCGAGGAGCTTGAGGCCAAGCGTGAGACCGTAGCCGTGGCGGGGCGCATCATGGCCATCCGCCAGCAGGGGAAGGCCGGTTTCGCGACGCTGCAGCAGGAAGGCGCCCGGCTGCAAATCTACGTGCGGCTCGACGCGGTGGGCGACCGAGGGTTCGCGCTCTACAAGTTGCTCGACCTGGGCGACCACATCGGCGCGACAGGATATTTGTTTCGTACGCGCACGGGCGAGCTCACGGTGCACGTGGAGACACTGACGTTTCTCGCCAAAGCGATGCTCACGTTGCCGGAGAAGTATCACGGTCTGGCCGACGTGGAGCTGCGCTACCGCCAGCGCTATGTGGACCTGTTCGCGAACCTCGACAGCCGCGAAGTGTTCGTGAAGCGGGCGAAGGTACTGAAGGCGCTGCGCAAGTTCTTCGACGCGCGCGGGTACCTTGAAGTCGAAACGCCGATGATGCAGCCCATCGCCGGCGGAGCGGCGGCGAAGCCGTTCGTGACACACCACAACGCGCTCGATATGGATTTGTTCCTGCGGATCGCGCCGGAGCTGTATCTGAAGCGGCTGGTGGTGGGCGGCATCGACCGCGTGTACGAGATCAACCGCAACTTCCGCAACGAGGGAGTGAGCACGCAGCACAATCCCGAGTTCACAATGCTGGAGTTCTACCAGGCGTATGCGAATTATCACGACCTGATGGACCTGACCGAGGAGCTGATCAAGTTCTTGGCGCTTGAGGTGAACGGGACGACGGTGACGGAGTTCAACGGCAACACGATCGATCTGGGGAAGTGGGAAAGACTCACGATGCGGGATGCGATCGTTAAGTGGTGGCCGGAGGACGTTGCCTCGCCGCCTGGCGACGAAAGCTTCCGCGATCCGATGGCGCTTGTAAAGTGTCTTCGAGCCGCACTCGCTGTACTTAATCCAGCAGCCGATGAGCGCTTTGAGAAATGGCAGAAGGGCGAACCCAACCAAGGCTTTGTTGACACAAAAGAACTGATTTTCGACGTTAGTGGGCTCGAAAAACTGCGGATTGCGTGCGCATATATTGCAACAATGATTGAATCCGGCAAGATGAACCTTGGCTCAGCGATTGCATATCTCTTTGAGACTGTCGCTGAATCGCGCCTCATCCAGCCGACGATCATTTACGAGTTCCCGACGGCGGTTTCGCCGTTGTCGAAACAAAAGCCCGACGAGCCCGACTGGGTGGAACGCTTCGAGGTCTACATTGGCGGCTTCGAGATCGGCAACGCCTTCAGCGAGCTGAACGATCCGGTGGAGCAACACAAGCGCTTTGAGCAGCAGATCGCGGAGCGGGCGCGCGGCGACGAGGAAGCCCACCAGATGGACGAGGACTACGTGCGCGCGCTGGCCTACGGTCTGCCTCCGACCGCGGGCGAAGGCATCGGCATCGACCGGTTGGTGATGCTGCTGACGGGTTCTAAGTCAATTCGGGATGTGATTCTCTTTCCACTCATGAGAAATGCAGGGAACAGGGATCAGGGAACAGGGAACAGCGAGCCGGAAGCGAAGAGCTAGCCCCGCTAACTCCGCCAACGCCGCTAACTCCGCTTCACTAGCTAGGAGCTAGAAGCTAGTAGCTAGGAGCTGCTTTTGAACATTCTTTTCGTCGGCGATATTTTCGGCAGCGCGGGGCGCAGGATTGTGCGCGAGCACATCGGCCATGTGCGCGAGTCGCACCACGTCGAACTCACGATTATCAACGTGGAGAATGCCGCCGGCGGCTTCGGCGTAACGCCGGCGCTGGCCGAGGAGATCTTCGAACTGGGCGCGGACGTTTTGACCACTGGCAATCATGTGTGGGACAAGAAGGAGCTGATCGATTACCTGAACTCGGCCGCGCCGTACAGCCACGAGCACCCGCGGCGCGTGTTGCGGCCGGCGAATTTTTCTGCCGGCGTACCGGGTTACGGTTTCTATGAAGGAAAAACCACAAGCGGCGTGGACTTTGCGGTGTTGCAACTGCAGGGACGCGTGTTTATGACGCCGATCGACGACCCGTTCCGCGCCGCGGACTCGCTGTTGCCCAACTTCCGGGCGAAGGTGGTCGTGGTGGACTTTCACGCCGAGGCCACCAGCGAGAAAGCGGCGATGGGCTGGTATCTGAACGGGCGCGTGACGGCGGTTCTGGGCACGCACACCCACGTCCCTTCCGCCGACGAGCGCATTCTCCCCAACGGAACGGCCTTCCAGACCGACGTGGGCATGAGCGGACCTTATGACAGCATCATCGGCGTGGAAAAGGACCTGGTGCTGCACAAGTTCCTCACTGGGATGCCGGGCAAGTTTGAAGCCGCCAAGGGAAACCCCCAGATGTGCGCTACCGTGGTCACGTGCGATCCTACGACCGGCCGCGCCTCGGCCATCCAGCGCATCATGCTGGGAGAATAGCGGAGTTAGCGGGGTTAGCGGAGCTAGCGGAGTTTGGCGGCCTGACGCCCTTTTCCTCTGGCGCTGCGAAAAAGGAAGTGAGGGGCACGGACGCTACTGGGCGCAGGCACCGATCGGCACGCATAAGAAAAAAGGCAGCCCGCCGAAGCGGACTGCCTTTTTTGACCCCGGGAGCGGAGCTTTCAACGGTCCGCGCCCGCCGGGAAATCTCCCGGCGAGCAGCGGACGGACCGCTAATGCGCGTGGTGCGCGGGTGAAGGCTTTGGCGCCGGGTGATGCACAGGCGCTGCCTTCTTCGCTGCCTGCAGTAATCCGTCGCGAAGGACGATTTGCGCGGATGCGGCAGTAGTTCCCGCCGCCGCAGTATGCGTGTAGGTATCGTAGGTGCCGTCCAACTCCGCCGCGCCGGCCGACTGCAAGCCAAGAGCTGTGCCGGCATTCGGAGCGTCCTTGCAGGAGGCTGGATCCTTCAAGTTGACGATAAAGTCCGCGACGTGGTTGTCTTTGGCGTCCTGCGTCACGGCAACGTTGATCGCCGAAACCGCGGGCTCGATGGCGATCTTCTTCAACTTGGCCGGAGCCTCAGTCAGAACATCGCCCATGGCATCGGTATCGGCCTTCACGCCGTTGGCCAGGATGTACGCCTGCGCATCCGCGATCTTCAGTTCGGAGGGCGGCGCAGGAACGGCGTTGCAAGCCACCGCATTGGTGAGCTTGACCACATATTCCTTGGGCTTGACCGCGGCGGTTGTTGTGACTGTGATCTTCAACGCCGACGCTGGATCCGCAATAACGATGCCCGGAACCGGAGTCGGCTGGCCCTTCAGAAGCGCCCAAAGGCCGCTGGCATCCTGGTCGGAACCATTGGCCAGAATGTACTCCTTGTCTTCGAGGCTCAACGATTTAGGGTCGCCGCTGGTATAGGCATGATGGGCCAGTTCGGCAGGAGTAGGTGCAGGCGCCACGGTGAAGTCCGCGGGCGGAAAGAGCGTCTCCTGAGCCTTTGCCTTGATGGCGTCGATCTGCTGCTTGATGGCAGCTTCGGGGTCGAGCGTGCCGTGATAGCGCTTGTACCAGTAGTCGAGTTGCGGCTCGATCTGCGTTTTATAGCCCGCAGGTGCGAAGTCAAACGCGCGGGCATAGAACCAGATGGCCTTTACTTCGTCCTTCGCGGGACCCGGCTTGGCATAGGCCTGGGCCAGATTGAGTGTGTCAACCAAACAAGGACCGGGCTTCGTGCACGCATCGGGCGAGTAAAGCATCAACTCCTTCGTGTACTCGTCGATGGCGCCCGCGAAGTCCTTCTTCGAAACCGCGTCGTCAAGCGCAACCGTCGAGTGAAAGGCTGGGTAGGCGGCGTCAGTCAATTGTTTCCAGACGACGTCAGTCGTGCCGGCCGGCTTGGGAGCCACGAGGCCTTTCTGGGCGAGGGCCGCGGCATCGTCGCAGGTCTGCGGATCGGTGCTCGCGCCCGACGCGTCGAGGGCTTGACCGCACTGTTGCTTCTTCACGAAGACGGAGACGAAGATGGCCTCCAAATTCGTGGGATCCACCTGCAACAGGCGGGTGGCCGCGCTCAAAGCCTTGTCTGGCTGGTTCAACTTCTGGTAAGTCTCGATCAATTGAACGAGAACGGCCTTTTTGACCACGCTCTGCGGATAGGTGCTGAGAAAGCTCTCCAGCGCCGAAGCCTGCTGTGCCGGATCGTTCTGAGTGCTGGCGTTTTGATAAGCATTGAACTCGGCCGGGTCCTGGATGGTGATTTGGCCCGGGTCCTGAGCTCGCAAAGCGGGCGCTGAAACAAGGCACATGCCTGCCAATGCCATCGCAGATGCAAAGACTAACTTCTTCATGCAATGCTCCTGGGAAATGCCGAAATGGAGATCAAACTTCACTCATTCGCCAGCGAAGGGCAACCATCCTGAATGGCGGTTGAGCGCCGCGATACCGGATATACGATATCACGGCTTCCGATGCTTTGTAGGAGGATTATAGAAAGCCATTGCCTCGCTGACAAGCAAGTTGCGCAAAGAGTTTCTGCCCGGTCCGCACCCCGGTAACCAGGTGGCAGGCGCCGTGCTGGTCCCCGTCTCCTTGCCGCCATCCTGGGCCGCGGGGAATGCCTACTGCAGCAGCCGCACAAGCTCTGCCTGTTCGGCCAGAAAGGCGTCGTGACCGTGGTCGCTGGTCATCTCGCGGTAATCCACATGGGCGCCGGCCTGGCGGATGGTCTCGCTAAAGCTGCGCACCTCTTCGGCGGGAAAGAGCCAGTCGGAGCTGATGCCGATGAAGCTGAGCCGGGCGCGGATTCGCCCGAAGGCCTCTTGCGGTGAGGCATAGCCGCGCATCGGGTCCCAGGTGTCCATGGCGCGCAGGATGGCCAGGTAGGCGTTGGCGTCGAAGCGCTCGACGAACCGCTGGCCCTGGTAATCAAGATAGCCCGCGATGTCGAAGCGTTCACCGGTCAGTCCACCACATTTGCCGTCCGACGCCCAGGGATCCTCGCCCGTGCGGTTGGGATTGCGTCCGAAGCGCTCGTCGAACAGCGGCGCGGATTTATAGCTGATCATGCCGATCTGGCGGGCCAGCGCCAGCCCGCGCCGCGGCGGGCGTTGCGGCAGATAGCGTCCGCCGGCCCACTCCGGATCGTGCAGGATGGCCTGACGCTGCAGATGGTTGAGCGCCAATCCCATGGCGGAGAGCGGCGTGACGCCGATGATGAGGGCGCGCTGAATGCGTTCGGGCTGAAGGATTGTCCAGTCCAGCGCCTGCATGCCGCCGATGGAGCCGCCCAGCACGAGGCGGAGACGGCGGATGCCGAGCGAGTCGAGCAGACGCGCCTGCGCGCGGACATTATCGCGAACGCCGACCAGAGGAAAGTCCGGCCCATACGCTTGACCTGTCTCGGGATTAACGGAGCCGGGCCCCGTGGAGCCGTAACAGGAGCCCAGCAGGTTGATGCAGATAACGAAGTCGTGCTCCAGCGAGAGGACCGCGCCGGGAGTGAAAATCTCGGGCCACCATGAGCCCACCAGCGCCGAGCCGGAGAGTGCGTGGCAAACCAGAACGGCATTGTCCCGCGCCGCATTCAGCCGGCCGTAGACGGCGTAATGCAGCGTGGGACAGACAAGCGAGCGGCCGCACTCCAGCGGCAGGGGCCCGTCCAGCACGAAGTCGCCTTCGTAGGTGGGCTCCACGATCTTCGATGCCGGCGGCGAAGCGCCGCTGCGGCTGTAGGTGTCGGTCATAATTCAGCTTCTAGCTTCTAGCTGCTAGCTCCTAGATACGTGCTTCTGGTTTTGCGATTCAGTGTTTGAATGAACGATCCGGGCAATTCTGTTCCTTCCCCATTGAATCACCCCGCTTTCCCAAAGCTCTTTGCCCTGAAGCTAGAAGCTAGAGGCTAGAAGCTAGAAGCTGTATTTCCTATTTTGCCGCAACAGCCTTGGTTGAGCCGGTAAAGGCGTGCCCGTTCGCGGCTTCAATCGCCTGATCGAGGTCGGCCAGAATGTCGCGAATGTCCTCAATGCCCACCGAAAGCCGCACCAGCTCCGGTGTGACGCCAGTTGATGCTTGCTCTTCCACCGAAAGCTGCTGATGCGTGGTCGAGGCTGGGTGGATGACCAGCGACTTGGCGTCGCCGATGTTCGCCAGCAGGGAGAACAGTTCGAGGGTGTCGATGAGCTTTTTCCCGGCATCGTAGCCGCCCCCCTTTGACCCGGATTTGATGCCGAAGGTCACCAGCGACGACTGACCGGTCGGCATATATTTCTTTGCCCGGGCGTAGTAGCGGCTGGAGGGAAGACCGGGATAGTTGACCCACTCCACGCCGGGATGCTGCTCCAGATGCTTGGCCACGGCCAAAGCGTTCTGCGAGTGGCGCTCCATGCGCAGGTGCAGCGTCTCGATGCCCTGCAGGAAAAGGAAGGCGTTGAAGGGCGCGAGCGCCGCGCCGGTGTCGCGCAGCCCTTGCACGCGCGCTTTGAGGATGAACGCCAGCGGGCCGAAGGCCTCAGTGTAGCGGAGGCCGTGATATGACGGATCGGGCTCGGTGAAATCCTTGAAGCGGCCTGAAGCAGCCCAGTCGAACTTGCCGGCATCAACAATCACGCCGCCAATTGAGGTGCCGTGGCCGCCGAGAAACTTGGTGGCCGAGTTCACCACGATGTCTGCGCCCCACTCGATGGGCCGTGTCAGCGCCGCCGTCGCGCAGGTGTTGTCGATGATGAACGGCAGCTTGTGCTCGTGAGCGATGGATGCCAGGGTTTCGATGTCGGCGACGTCAAGCTTGGGGTTGCCAAGCGTCTCAGTGTAGACGGCGCGGGTTTTGTCGTTGATGAGGGCGCGCAGGCCGTCGAAATCGTCGCCGTCGACGAACCTCACCTTGATGCCGAGCTTCGGCAGCGTGTAGTGGAAGAGGTTGTAGGTGCCGCCGTAGAGCGAAGTGGTGGAGACGATCTCGTCGCCCGCCGCAGCGAGAGTCATGATCGTCAGCGTCTCAGCCGCCTGGCCTGAGGCCGTAGCCAGCGCCGCCGCACCGCCTTCAAGCGCCGCCACGCGCTTCTCAAAGACGTCGGTGGTGGGGTTCATGATGCGCGTGTAGATGTTGCCGAACTCCTTGAGCGCAAACAGGCGGCCGGCGTGGTCCGCGTTCTGGAAGAGATACGAAGTGGTCTGGTAGATGGGCACGGCCCGCGCGCCGGTGGCGGGGTCGGGTGATTGGCCGGCGTGGACGGCCTGCGTGGCAAGCTGATGCTGTTTCGGTTCCGACATGATGATCTCCTTCAAGTTCGTGTGGTCTTTGCTTCGGGGACGACGGGGATCGATAGTGGGCCAAGTTACCCGGGGCCCCAACGACGGGTGGCTCAAAGAGCCGGGGTCGTCGGGGTGGGCAAAACAATGAAAACGGCCCGCATCCCTTTTCAGGACCCGGGCCGCTTGACTTCAGAATCGGTTGCGCTCAGCGCATTCGCCGCTCAAGAGCCGCACGGACGGGTCCGCAGACCGTACACATGGCCATGGCCATAGCCGCAATTCCGTAAGCCCATGAAATCGACATGAGGAAAGTATCTAGGTGCGGCGGCGGTAGTGTCAAGGAAAAGAACCTCGCTGGCGAAGGCTTCATTGACGACTCGCCCTCTTAATTTCCTGGTCCCTTGGCCCCTCGGTCCCTTGTTTCCTGTCTTATTCCGGCTTCCAGACATAGGCTCCGGGCTGGGGCAGGCCGATGTGCGCCAGCACGCGGCAGACGAACTGGCGTGCCATCTCGGTGGAGTCGACGGCGTGGTTGTAGAAAGCTGGAATACAGGGAAAGATGGTCGCGCCGGCGTCGGCGGCCAGCGCCATGTTGCGCAAGTGAATGCGATTGAAGGGCGTTTCGCGTACGCAGAGCAGGAGTGGGCGGCGCTCCTTGAGAGTGACGTCGGCGGCGCGCGCGATGAGCGAGTTGGCGAGGCCGAGGGCAATGGCCGCAAGCGTGCCCATGGAACAGGGCAGAATGATCATTCCATTCGAGGGATGGCTGCCACTGGCGATGGGAGCGCCGATGTCGGCGTCGGCGTGCTGGATGATCTTGCCGGGCGCGGCGCCGAGCAGCTTTTTCAGCAGATTTGTCCGCCCCGACACGCCCAATTCCTCGGCCAAGACGCGCAGCGAATTCTCCGAAGCCACAAAATGTACCCGCGTCACGCGGGCGTCGGCTTCGAGAGCGCGTAGCAGCTCGCGGCCCAGAATGACGCCGGATGCGCCTGTGATGGCAACAGTGAGGTGTGCGGCTTCCATCTCAGCTTCCCAGCACCCGCTTGAAGATGGCGTCGACATTGCCAAGCTGCCGCGAATAGTCGAAGGTGCGCGCCAGCTTTCTAGGGCTGAGCAGCTTTGCAATTTTGGGGTCGCGCGCCACTTCGTCGCGGAAGGTCAGGTCATCTTTCCAGGCGCGCATGGCGTGGCGCTGGACGAGCTCGTAGGCATCCTCGCGCAACATGCCGGCTTCGGCCAGATCGAGGAGCAGTTGCCCTGAGAAGATGAGGCCTCCGGTCGATTCGAGGTTTTTCTTCATCCGCACGGGGTAGACCAGTAGCCGGTCAATGAGGTCCGTGGTTTTGGCCAGCAGATAGTCGACGAGAATGGTGGAGTCAGGGAAGATGACGCGCTCGACGGATGAATGAGAAATGTCGCGCTCGTGCCACAGCGGGATGTTCTCCATCGCCGCCTGGGCATTGCCACGCAGAACCCGCGCCAGGCCGCTGATCTGTTCGCTCGTGATCGGGTTCTTTTTGTGCGGCATGGCCGAGGAGCCTTTTTGCTGTTCGCTGAAGTACTCCTGCGCCTCGCGGACCTCAGTGCGTTGCAGGTGGCGGACTTCGACAGCGATCTTGTCGAGGGTGCTGCCGAGGATGGCAAGCGTGGCGATGTAGGCGGCGTGGCGGTCGCGTTGGATGACCTGCGTGGCCACGGGCGCTGCCTTCAATCCCAGTCGCGTGCAGATGCGCTCTTCGTGCTCCGGCTTCAAGTGGCCGAAGGTACCCACCGCGCCCGAAAACTTGCCCACGCGCATGTCCTCGGCGGCCGCGTCGAAGCGGGCCAGGTTGCGCTCCATCTCGGCGAACCAGTTGAGCAGCTTGAGGCCGAAGGTTGTCGGCTCCGCGTGGACGCCGTGGGTGCGGCCGATGGTGGGCGTGTGCTTGAATTCGAGTGCGCGCCGCTTCAGCACGGCCGAGAGCGCGACGATTCCCTCGCGGATGAGCGCGGACGCTTCACCAACCTGCAACGCCAACGCGCTATCCACAATGTCGTTCGAAGTAAGCCCGTAGTGCAGCCAGCGGGACTCGGCGTCGAGCCCCTGGCTTTTGAGAGACTCTGCGACAGCAGTGGTAAAGGCGATAACGTCGTGCTTCACCTCCGCTTCGATCTCCAGCACGCGAGCGGCGGAGACGGTCGCCTTGGTGGCGATGGCTGCTGCGGCTGAGGCCGGAATCACGCCATCCTCGGCGAGTACGGTGCTTGCCGCCGCCTCCACCTGGAGCCAGCAGCAGAACTTATTCTCGTCCGTCCAGATGCGGCCCATCGCCGGGCGCGTATAACGTTCGATCAACGGGAACTCCTTAAAGACAGCTTTCAGCTCTCTGCTACTGGCTACTGGCTACCGGCTGCAGGCTCTGAGCTGCCGGCTTCTTCGCGCCGCGAGCCCACCATAAATTGTACGAGGGACAGGGGCCTATCCGCGAGGAATCCCGAGGCGGACGAACAGTTCGTCGATAAGCAACCCGCGGCCGGGCGTGTAGGGCTGGAACCACTCGCCATCGATCACCAGTTGCGGAACGGCGCGCTTGCCCACGTGGCGCATCACCTCAGCAGACGCTGCCGGATTGGCGTCGACGTTGATCTCGGTGTACGCCACGCCGTGAGCGTCGAGGAATTGCTTGGCCGCCCGGCAGTCCCGGCACCATGCGGCGGTATAGACCTGCACGTTCATAAGGGAATCTTACTTCGGTTGCGATGCTACGATCTGTGATGATGGCCACCGGAGAGAGCGATGACCGCCGATGAGATCAAGGCGCTGCTGCATCTGGAGCCGCATCCGATGGAAGGCGGCTGGTTTCGTCAAACCTGCATTTCAAGCTGCTCTGTGGAATTGCCGCGCGGCGTCCGCTCCGTGGGCACAGCGATCTATTACCTGCTTGAAGCCGGAACATTCTCCGAGATGCACACGCTTGCCTCCGACGAGATCTTTCACTTCTATTTGGGCGATCCGGTGGAGATGCTGCAACTGTTTCCCGACGGGCGCTCCGCGCTTTTTACTCTTGGACAAGATTTGCAGCACGGTCAGCAGGTGCAGCTCGTCGTTCCTGCTGGGGTTTGGCAGGGCTCGCGCCTTGTGGACGGGGGCAAAGTGGCGTTGCTGGGCTGCACTGTCGCGCCCGGCTTCGACTACGCCGATTACGTGAGCGGGAGTTACGCGGAGCTGGCCGCGAAGTGGCCGGGCGAGGCGGAGCGGATCAGAAAACTGACACGGCGCTGACTCAAAACAAGTTTATGGCCGTGAACGTCTAACTTTGTAGACGACAAGGAAGATGGCCAGTGAGAGTCGGGCTCACCGGAGGAATACACTGTGAAGCGTTTTGCGGCTGTTCTGCTCGTCTTGCTTTGCAGCATTGCACCCGCGCAGGACACGCTCTCTGCCACCGTTAAGAGCATTACAAAAACGGGTGTATTTGCATTTGGCGGGGTCGGATTCGCCGGGAAGATCTCCCAAGGAGAACTTGACTTCAGAGTCATTCAGTCCCAGCCAGCCGCGGTAGCCCTCGGCAGCTTTGAAAAGATATACGCTACCGGCGATCCAGCGGCAAAGAGTTATGCCCTCGTCGGAATTCGGCAACTCGATCGAGAGCGTTTCAAGGAGATCCTGCAATCATTGGGCGGTTCGCAGGAGATGGTTTTCACGATGCATGGCTGCATTATGGAAAAGCACCGCCTGGTGGACGTTGCGATTGCGATTGATGCGGGCAATTACGATGGCTGGTTGAAACGGCGCTAGCAACTGCACCCAAGCAAGAATAGAGTTCCGCATTTTCGCGCCCGACTTCGGTTATCGCCGTTCGCGAAAGAAGTCCCTCAGTAACTCAGCCGATTCCTCCGCGCCGATTCCCTGCACCACCTGCATCTGGTGGTTGAGCTGGGGGTGGTTGACCACCGAGAGCGCCGAGCCGCAGGCGCCGGCCTTGGGATCGAGGGCTGCGAAGACGAGGCGGTCGATGCGAGCGTGGATCACGGCTCCGGCACACATGGCGCAGGGCTCGAGCGTGACATAAAGCGTGCAGCCTGAGAGGCGATAGTTGCCGAGCGCCGTGGCAGCCGCGCGGAGGGCGACGATTTCGGCGTGGGCCGTGGGGTCCACATCGCGCAGCACGCGATTCTGGCCGCGCACGATGATTGCGCCCTCGTGGACCACCACCGCGCCGATGGGCACCTCGCCGCCTTCGCCGGCCAGACGCGCCTCGGCCAGCGCAGCCTGCATCGCTTCGCGATCGTCGATCATGTTTCCGATGGTAGCCCCGCCGGGGTCCGACTAGGGTGCGCCGCCGGCTGCTGCTGCGTCATGCAGTGCAGCGCGCCGAGGCCCCAGATCAGGTCCACGCTGTGGATGCCGATGACCTCGCGGCCGGGGAAAACCTCAGCCAGTGTGTTCAGCGCCACGCGGTCGTTGGGATCGTGAAAGGTGGGCGCCAGCACCAGTCCGTTGGCGACGTAGAAGTTTGCGTAGCTGGCCGGCAGCCGCTGCTGGCGAAAGATAACCGGCCTCGGCATGGGCAACTCAATGACGGTGAATTGCTTGCCGTCGGAAGTCCGCGCGGCGGTCAGGCGTTTTAGATTCTCTTTGAGCGGCGCGCGGTTGGGGTCGTTCGCATTTGTTTCAACAGCAGCGACGATCGTCGTAGGTGCGACAAAGCGCGCAATGTCGTCCACGTGGCCGTGGGTGTCGTCGCCGGCGATGCCGCGGCCCAGCCAAATCACCTGATCCACGCCGAGAAAATCGCGAAAGACCTGCTCCAGTTGCTCGCGGCTCACTCCCGGATTGCGCTGCTGCACTTCGCTCAGCAGGCATTCTTCAGTCGTCAGCAGAATTCCCGCTCCATTGACATCGATCGATCCGCCTTCGAGCGCGATGCGGTACTTCGTACCGTCCTGGTTTTGGACAAATGGTTGCCACTGCGGACAACCGAGCAGCTTCGCCACGCGGCCGGGCAGTTTGTCGTCCAGATGCCAGTCGGAGTATTTGGCCCACGCGTTGAAGCGCCAGTTGGTGATGGCCACCCGGCCTTCTGCGTTGCGCACGAAGATCGGACCGGAATCGCGCATCCAGCCGCGGTCGGTGGGCCACCGGTGAAAGCTCACCTGCTCGAGGTTTGCGCCGGCGCGCTCCAACATGCTCTTCACGCGCCGCTCCGCTGCCGCGTTCTCGACAATCAGATGCACTCGCTCGCGCGCGGCGAGCAGGCGCACGATTTCCACGTAAAGCCACGGGATGGACTGGAACTTGCCCGGCCAATCCTCGGCATTGTGCGGCCAGGCGAGCCATGTGGCCTCGTGCGGTTCCCACTCCGCGGGCATGCGGTAGCCCAGTTCGCGCGGCGTTTTCCGTCCCATCAAGCCCGAAGCGGCCTTGCCTGGAGTTCCGGTTCTAGTTGGCGAACGAACCGGCATGGCTATTTGTGCTCTTTGTGCGCGGCACGCGCGTGTGTGGGATCGACAAAGCGCCGGGTGATGGGCGCGTAGGCATCCACGCGGCGGTCGCGCAGGAAGGGCCAGTTGCGGCGCGTTTCCTCAATTAGCGTCCGGTCGATTTCGCCGAGCACGATCTCTTCCCGGTCGTGACCCGCCTTGGCCACGATGCGGCCGAAGGGATCGGCCAAAAAGCTGCCGCCCCAGAATTCGAGGCCCGGCCCCGCGACGCGATTGCCCAGCACGTCACCGTGCTCGATTCCGACACGGTTCACTGCGGCCACATACACGCCATTGGCAATGGCGTGGGCGCGCTGGATGGTCCGCCATGCGTCGAATTGCGCGGCGCCAAACTCGTCTTTCTCCGCCGGGTGCCAGCCGATCGCCGTTGGATAGAACAGCACTTCGGCGCCCTGCAACGCCGTCAGACGCGCGCCCTCGGGAAACCACTGATCCCAGCAAACCAGGGTGCCCACGCGGGCAAAGGCAGTATCCACGGCCCGAAAGCCCAGGTCGCCCGGCGCGAAGTAATACTTTTCGTGATAAAGCGGATCGTCCGGGATGTGCATCTTGCGGTAGATGCCGGCGATCTGGCCATCGGCGTTCAGAGTGACCGCGGTGTTGTGGTAGAGCCCCGGCGCGCGCCGCTCGAAGAGCGAGGCAACGATTGCCACGCCGGTTTCGCGCGCAGCTTCAGCCAGCTTGTCCGTGGAAGGGCCCGGAATCGGCTCCGCCAGGTCGAAGAGGCGCAGATCCTCGCGCTGGCAGAAATATTGCGTGCGGAAGAGCTCGGGCAGGCAGACGATCTCCGCGCCCAGCCGCGCCGCCTCGCGAATGTGGCGAAGCGCGGAGTCGAAGTTCGCTTCCGGGTCAGCGCCCATGCGCATCTGCACGAGGGCGATCGTGAATTTGCGCGCAACGGTCATTCGTCGTCTCTCGATCCTCCGTCACAGCCGGCCTTGGCTCACACAACAAGGCCAACCCCGCCGGGCGGAATTGGCCCTTCGTTGGCCCCCGCTTTGGCCGTCACTCTTCCAGGATCAGCACCGCGGCGGCAATCGTGGTGGTCCACTTGCCGCGCTTATCGCCCACGGCCGACTGGGTGACGTTGCTGGTGCGAACGATCTTGTTGGAGATGCGGTAGATCTCTTTCTTCTCGTCCCAGCTCGTGTCGGGATCGAATTCCACGTCCAGCGTGGTCGCGAGCATCTCTGCCGCCAGCTCCTCGGCGTACTCGCCGGCCTGTTCTTCGGTCTCGCCAAAGCTGTGGTGCTCACTCAGGTAGCCGTAGGTGTTGCGGTCCGCGGGAATGGCCACGCCAATGCTGCAGGCGACCAGCCGGTGCGGCTCCCGCGTTGAGTTCTCCGCAATGACCGCAAATACGACCTCGCCGTCGTTCAGGAACTTGAGGCCTTCCTTGCGCGGAATCATCTTGCATTGCGGCGGGAAGATGGAGGAGACGCGCACCAGGTTCTGTGACGCGATGCCCGCATCCCGAAGGGCCAGCTCGAAGGAGGTCAATCGCTCCTTATGTTTGCCCACGCCCTTGGTGAAGAAAAGCTTCTTCGGGACCATGCTTTTTCCCAATTTCTATGTGCCCTCCGTGAGTGAAAGAATTGTGGCAACTTTCGAGAGTTCCCGCATGAGTCTATCGCATCCTGGCGGGCGCGACCAGGGTTTCTGCAATTTTCATTCAGGGTTCATGCTGGAGCGTGGTGCGGGCGGCGCGGAGCCGCCCCGGGCCGATTTCCTGCCGGCACGATGGACCTGCGCAAGCAACGCACAAGTTGAGCTGCGGCGTCTGCAACTTTCTCCTGTTTTCCGCGTTGAATAGGACATGAATGAACGCATGCTTTGGCTGAAAATCCCCCTGTTGTGTTCCGTCCTAAGCTGCGGCACTGTGCTGGCGCAACCGCCCGCGCAACCCTCCTCGCCGCTTTACCCTGACAACGAGCCAACTGCCGCGCCTCCGCCCGCCGTTTCCGACATCGGTCCGGTGATTCTGGAGTGGGTGCCGCCGGCCCTGATGAAACTGAGCGCTCAGGCAGTCGCCAACGAGAGCTTCACCCTGGATCGGACCATGCTCGCAGCGGCTGCGGGGATGCTGCCGGACTCCGACGCCGACGTGAAGCAGGCGGTTGCCAAGCTCGACGGCGTGAGCGTGCACATCCTGCGGTTCGCGGCTGACGGCCAAGCCGATCCGGAGCAGATTGAAGCCATCCGCGAGGCCTACCACTTGCGCGGCTGGAAGCACGTCCTGCGCACGTCGAGCGCAGGAGGCCCGGAACGCAACGAGACGACCGATGTGTGGCTGGTGCTGGACGGCGCCAACGTGCGTGGCGGGGTGGTGCTGGTGGAGACTCCAAAGAGCCTGACTCTGGCGACGGTGGCCGGAAATCTGAGTCCCGTGGACCTGCTTCATCTGCGCGGCCATTTCGGCATTCCACGCTTTGAAGGCGACCAACTCGGACCGGCGCAGGTTCAATAGCTTACCCTCGCCAATTACAGGCGGGTCGCAGGATCCCAGACTTTACGATTCGAGGATTTTACGATTTCGGATTCTGCGATTCTTGAAGCGGATTTACCCATCGAAGCCCCGGGAACCGGGCAAAGTCGCGGTCCGTGGTGTAGAGGACCCCACCGTACTCGATCGTCAGTGCTGCCAGCTCTGCATCCGTGGTTCGTGGCCCGCGAACTTCGCCCTCAATTAACATTCTCCGGAAATGGGGCCAGTGACGCTCGCCAGGCGACAGCAACTGAATCTGCGGTAGCGCCAGCCATTCGTCCACCAAACGAACACCCTCCTCCACCGTGAACCGGTCACCGGGCAGCCGCGAATTGGTGTGAATTCGAAGAAACGCCGAGATCGTTTGCCAGGGCAGCCCTACCGGCTCTTGACCTGAGAAAACGCCTTCCAACCATGCTAGCGCTCGCTTATTCTGTGCACATGCACTGTCGTAGGCGTACAAAAGTAGATTTGCATCTACGACAATCACCGGTGGTACGGTCCTTCCACTTCTTCGAGAAGAGTGGGAATGCTGTCGTAACTCAGCCCCTTGGGAAGGCCCATCTTGCGCGGTTTCACCACAAAACGCTTCGGCTTTGCAGGTTGATGGGCGGCTGTAACGCCAAGGCGCAACAGGCGGTTGACGGTCCCCTTGAAGGAGTCTCCCGAGCGCCGGACCTCCTGCTCTACGAGTTTGGCAACATCGTCGTCGATGGAAAGTGTCGTTCGCACATCTTGATGCTATATGAGCAGGCATCATGATGTCAACCGGCTGTTATTACACGGAATGGGCAGGAATAAGGTACGTTCATCCAAAATTGCGGTGGATTCAAGAGCAGCGAGTTCACGGCGGGCCGCGCGGGCAACCGGTCTGCCAAAACAAAGATGCTATAGTCGTGGGTATCATCCACTCGGGAGTTTTCGTTCGATGCAAACTAGGAAGTTGACGTGTGCCCTCGTGATTCTGGCTGCCGCGGGAGGCGCGACACAGGCCCGCGCCAAGGTGATCGAGGACGCGAGCGGATCTCTCCAGACCATCACCAGCATTGCAGACGCGCTTGACTCTCCCGACCGGCATCCGGTGCACATTCTCTACGTGCATGGGATCAATCAAGTGGGGGCTGGCGATTCGGCGCTGTTGCGCGAATCGATTTGCACCAGGCTGAAGCTCTGTGAGGTGAGCGACTGGAAGAATGCGGGCACCGAGTTTGCGGACAAAGGCGAGTTCGCGAGCAACGTTCAGCCGCCCACGCTCGCGTATCTGGGCAGCCCGGTGTGGAATAGCCCCGAGGAGTGGCACGCAGCAGCGCCATTTGTTGTGCACTGGGTTGCTCATCTCAGGCATCATCCCGCCGTCCTGGTGGTTGATGAAATCAACTGGTGGCCTTTGGTCCTGGCCCTCAAATGCCGCCGCATCGTGGCCGCTGAGGCGCATCTTTCAGGCCCAGACCAGCAGTTGCTGCAGGTTTGTTCGGAACAATCCGTTCAGGATCCTGGCGGGTTGGGTCGTTTCTATCCCTGGATTCCGCCCGATTCGGCCGCAAAACTCGCGAAGATCCGGCCTCGCGCAGTTCTGATCAATCGCACGGTGAAAGCCAGCCTCGTCGACTGGGCGCTTTCTGACGTGCTGCTGGCAGTGGGGCCGATGGGCGGCATTCTGCGCGACGGTCTGCGGCAACTGATGGCGAAATCCGCCGCATTTGACCCGAACGAGACCGGCACCGCTTCCGGCGGAAGTGACGGACAAGAGAAATATAACTGGAAAGCGCAACTGAGCCGCGACAATACTCTGGACCAGGAGTTTATCGGCGTAACGCACAGCCTGGGCAGCTATCTTCTCTTCAATACACTCAACCCGGAATTTGCCGCCGCGGCGGAGCAGGACCTATCCGCAGCCGAAGCCGCGAGGAAAACGGCTGAAGAGAACGCGATGCGCTACATCTTTGAGCGAACATCGCTGGTCTACTTCTTTGCCAACCAGCTTGAGATGCTGGAGATTACGAATCTTGAGATCGCGCCTGATAGTTCCACGACTGCAATGCAATCGCGAGGGCTTGCGCCGGCGCCGTCCGTTCCCACCGCGCCGGCTGCCAACTTCAGGGCGCTTGTCAACCGGTGGAAAGAGACGCAATCGAACTTCCAAACGGCCCTTCACCCAAGCGACGAGGCGGCCCGGGAGAAAGTTCAGGTGGTTGCCTGGAGCGACCCCAGCGACGTGATCACCTACCGCGTGCCGAGGATCGGCGATGTGGAAGTTGTGAATCTCTACGTGAAGAACGCCACACGCTGGTTCGGGCTTTTCGAATCGCCTACCAGAGCGCATGGCAACTACGCCAAAAACATGGATGTGCTGCGCGTGATGTTTGAAAACACAAAGGCACCGCGCACGCACTGAGCGGCGTGAACAGAGCCGGCGTTCCCACGATCCGTTCGTACGCGCCATTGCCACTTCTAAATTGCAGATGGTAGCCTCAACGTTGGACCATTCACGGAAGGGGCTTCCCTCAAAATCATGCAAAGCACGTATAACGGGCTGGAGTTGCCCAGGACGGGCGACCTGATCGAGTACAAGGACGGGCAATTTACCGTGCCCGACCACCCCATCATCCCTTTCATCGAGGGCGACGGCACGGGCCGCGACATCTGGAAGGCCTCGCAGAGGGTCTTCGACGCGGGGGTGGAAAAGGCCTACGGTGGCAAGCGCGCCATCCGCTGGTTTGAGATCTTCGCCGGCGAAAAAGCTTTCAGGCTGTTCAACACCTGGCTGCCCGACGACTCCGTAGCCGCGGCGCGCGACCTGCGCGTCTCCATCAAGGGGCCGCTGACCACGCCTGTCGGTGGAGGCATTCGTTCGCTGAACGTGGCCCTGCGTCAGATTCTCGATCTCTACGCATGCGTGCGGCCGGTGAAGTATTACCAGGGCGTGCCCAGCCCCGTGAAGCACCCCGAAAAGCTCGACATCGTCATCTTCCGCGAGAACACTGAGGATGTATACGCAGGTATCGAGTTCAAGCAGGGCTCGGAGGACGCCGCGCGCCTGATCGGCTTCCTCAACGACGACCTGCTTAAAGGCAGCAAGAAAAAAGTACGTGCCGACTCGGGGGTGGGCATCAAGCCCATCTCTATCTTCGGCACCAAGCGGCTGGTGCGCTACGCCATTCGCCAAGCGCTCGAGATGGGCCGCAAAACGGTCACTCTCGTCCACAAGGGGAACATTCAAAAGTTCACCGAGGGTGCATTCCGCGAGTGGGGCTACGAGGTCGCGACGCAGGAGTTCCGCGAGCAGACCGTGACGGAGCGCGAGAGCTGGATTCTGGGAAATGTGGAAACGAAGCCCGGCCTTTCCATTGAAGAGAACTCCGCGCTCATCGAGCCGGGCATGGAGTTTGGGTCTCCGACCTTCCAGGCTTCGGTTTGCGAAGAGGTGAAGTTGGTTCTGGACACCATCGGCAAATCGCATGGCAACGGCGCGTGGAAGTCGAAGGTGATGGTGAACGACCGCATCGCCGATTCGATCTTCCAGCAGATCATCATCCGGCCTGAGGACTATAGCGTCCTCGCCACGTCAAATCTGAATGGCGACTACATCTCCGATGCGGCGGCGGCGCAGGTTGGGGGCCTCGGCATCGCGCCCGGCGCCAACATCGGCGACGGCTATGCAGTCTTCGAGGCCACGCACGGCACCGCGCCCAAGTACGCCGATAAAGACGTCATCAACCCCGGCTCGGTGATTCTGTCAGGCGTGATGCTGCTCGACTTCATCGGCTGGAAGGAAGCGGCGAAGATGATTGAGAACGCCATGGAAAAGACGATCCAGCAGAAATCCGTGACGTACGATTTTGAACGCCAGCTTGCCGGCGCGACGAAGGTGGGCACCAGCGAGTTTGCGACGCGGATTATTGGCAATTTGTAGACATTGGCCGGGGATTGAGGAGCAAAGATGCGGAAAAAAGTAAGCATTGTTGGCGCGGGCAACGTGGGCGCCACGGCCGCGCATTGGATTGCGGCCAAAGAGTTGGCCGACGTGGTGCTGGTGGACGTTGTCGAGGGCGTGCCGCAGGGTAAGGCGCTGGACCTGCTGGAAGCCATGCCCATTGAGAAGCGCGACGTGGCCATCGCGGGCTCCAACGACTACGCGGCCACAGCCAACTCCGACATCGTGATCATCACCGCGGGCATTCCCCGCAAGCCGGGCATGAGCCGCGACGACTTGCTGCATACCAACTTCAAGATCATGTCGGACGTGGTGCAGAAGGTGGTGGCGCAGTCGCCTGAGTGCATTCTAATCATCGTCTCGAATCCGCTCGACGCCATGGCCCAGGCCGCGTATCGCCAGGCCGGCTTCAACCGCGAGCGGGTGATCGGAATGGCCGGCGTGCTGGACTCGGCGCGCTTCCGCAGCTTCATCGCCGCCGAGCTGAACGTGAGCGTGGAGAACGTGACGGCCTTCGTGCTGGGCGGCCACGGAGATACGATGGTGCCGCTGGCACGCTACTCCACGGTCGCTGGAATCCCCATCACGGAATTGATCGCGCCAGACCGGCTGGAGCAACTCGTCCAGCGCACGCGCGACGGCGGCGCCGAGATCGTTAAGTACCTGAAGACCGGCAGCGCCTACTACGCCCCTTCCGCGGCCACGGTCGAGATGGCTGAAGCGATTCTGAAGGACAAGAAGAAGATCTTGCCCTGCGCGGCGTACCTCGAGGGCGAGTACGGGATCAAGGGCTACTATATCGGCGTGCCGTGCAAGCTGGGCGCAGCCGGCCTCGAACAGATCATCGAGATCAAGTTGACGCCGGAGGAGGATGCAGCGCTCAAGAGGAGCGCCGCGGCTGTCAAGGAGCTTTGCGCCGTGATCGGCGTGTGAATCTTAGCTTCTAGCTTCTAGCTCCTAGCCACTAGCTGCCGGACGCTCATACCCTTGCAGCGCGATGACCCGCAAACGCGGTACCTGCCGCGAACGGAGCACTCAGGAACATACCATGATTGAACCTGGAAGCTAGAGGCTAGAAGCTAGCCGCTAGAAGCTGCTTCCCTCAATCCATCGCCATGCTCAATTGGTGCCTCACATCGGCGCCGCGAACCCAGAAGATCACGTCGGTCGCGATATTCGACGCATGGTCGGCGATCCGCTCGAGATTCTTCGCCACCAAAATGCCATTAATCGCCTGCTGCGTAAACTGCGGCTTCTCCTCGATCATCTTGAGCAGGTCGTTGTGGGCGCGGCGGTTCATGCGGTCGATCTCGTCGTCCATCCCGCGCACCGAATCGGCCAGCCGCGCGTCGCCGTCCAGCAACGCCTGCAGCGCGGTGCGGATCATCTGTGTGGCGAACTCGCCCATAGCCGCGAAATCCACCGGCAACTCCACCTCGTCCGCGGCGAGAATTTCCTTCGTCCGGCGGGAAATGCTCATCGACTGGTCGCCAACCCGCTCCAGGTCGCCGTTGATTTTGATCACGGCCAGGATAAAGCGGAGATCGACCGCCATGGGCTGCTGTTTGGCGAGCAGCTCATAGGCCATCTCGTCCAGTTCCCTCTGCGCGGTGTCGATGGCCCTTTCGTTCTGCTTCACGAATTTGCAAAGGCCCTTGTCGCGCCGCAGGTAGGCTTCCACCGACGTCTCCACGGCCTGCTGCGCCAGGGCAGCCATGGCTAGGAGCTTGTCTTTGAGTTCGGCGAGTTGCTGGTGAAAGTGAATACGTGGCACTACGATCTTTCTCCCATCCCACCATTCTGCACCAGACAACGTTACAGGAAAACAAATTTCCGCGCGCGCATCAGAACTGTTACACCCGAAAGTACCGCCTAGGCTTGGGCCGTTCGAGGCTTTGGCAGCTCGATCCTGCCCAGCAAAACAATGTAGCAGGCAATGCCAATGACGAGAAAGATGGCGGCAACGCCGAACGCCCACGCATAGGAGTGGCGGGCTGAGACCACGTATCCGGTAACAATCGGCGCCGAGATACCCGCGATTTGACTGGCAAAATTCAGGATGCCGCCCACCTTCCCCACATTGGCGCGCGTCGCAATCAGGGTCGGAGCCGACCAACCCACCGGCGCCGCAGCCGCCAGTCCGCCGATCGAGAGGCTGATCCAGAACAGCGCCTGCGCCGGCCCGTGCGCGGACGCTGCGCCAAAAATGCCCAGCCCGCACGCCGTGCCGCCGATCAGCACAGTTTGGCGGACCCGGCTCGCATTCCAGCCCCGGCGGATCAATGCGTCCACCAGCCAGCCGCCAATCACAACGTCTGTGAACGTTGCAATCAGCCAGGGCACGCTGGTGTAGCGAAACGAGTGCGAGAGATCGACGCGTAAAGCAAATGACAGGTAACTCGGCAACCAGTAGAGCAGCAAATAGAAAACGTAGTTGTACGAAGCAAATCCGATGGCGAGCCCGATCACCTTGCGCTGGCCAAGCAATTGCAGGAGCGGCGATGGCGGCTCTTCCAATCGTATTTCTCCCGCAACAGTTTCTTCGATGTACGACCGTTCCTCGCTCGTCAGTTCCGCATCCTCATTGGGATCGCGGTACACACGCCAAAAAAGAGCGAGATAGCCAAGGCTCAATGTGCCGGTCAGCGCGAAGCTCCAGCGCCATCCGACAGCGAGAAGTACGGCGCCGAGCAGCGGCACGCCGATAGCGGGGGCAAATTTTGCCGCGGCATCGAAGAGGGATGTTGCCAGTCCCCGTTGGCGCGTAGGAAACCACAAGCCGATCGCTTTGGCGTTCGCAGGAAAGATCGGCGCTTCCCCCACGCCCAACAACAAGCGCGCGCCAAACAGTCCGGTCAGGTTCGGAGTCACTGCCGAGGCAAAAGCCGCTACGCTCCACAAAAATGCCCCGATCCGGCCAATGCGCTTCACACCGAACTTGTCCAGAATGACGCCGACCGGCAATTGGCAAAGCCCATACGACCAATTGAAGGCACCGGAGAGATAGCCGAACACAACGTCAGAGACCCCGAACGCGACGAACAGCGAAGTGTGCGAGACCGACACACAAACGCGGTCAATGTAGTTGATCAGGACTCCAAGCGCCAGCAGCCACGCGATGCGCCAACGGCGGCGCGGCAGGCTTGTGCGGCGCAGTGGATTTCGCGCTGAATGGAAACCCTGATCGTTCAATCGTCATCCTTGCAGTGATCTCGCTGGGATCAGACTGCCGGGCCGGGTCTTCTCTGGACCACGACATTCTCGAGCGTGCCAATCGGATCGATGGTGATGCGAATCGTGTCGCCCGGCGCGAGCGTGAAGTCGTCCGGCGGCACGATGCCGGTCCCGGTCATTAAGAAAGCGCCGGATGGGAATGTGTTCTCCCGAAACAGATATCCGGCAAGGTCGGCGGGTGCACGCTTGAGCTCCGCAAGCGTTGTCGCGCCGGAAAATTCCGCGCGGCCGCCGCGCGCGATCTCCAGGCGGATGGGCGTGGTGGGCGCGAGTGGTTCGCTGCTGACGAGAATGCACGGACCCAGCGCGCAACTGCCGTCGTAGACCTTGGCTTGCGGCAAATAGAGCGGGTTCTCGCCCTCGATATCGCGCGAGCTCAT
>Ga0182027_10002477_pt1 | contig 29920 bp, 23 predicted proteins | sample 712E1DmetaG_FD_121300 | JGI IMG/M metagenome (GOLD analysis project Ga0182027, IMG submission 121300) | Permafrost microbial communities from Stordalen Mire, Sweden - 712E1D metaG (Illumina Assembly) | ecosystem: Environmental > Terrestrial > Soil > Wetlands > Permafrost | place: Sweden...
CGAAAGCTTCCTTTTAAAACGCGTGGCAAATTTCGCAGAGCTGGAAAAAAGCTTAACTTATTTCACAGCCGCAAAGCCCGGCGGCGAAACAATAATGTTCCAATGGGAATACCAAAACCAAAAGTTTATTGATGGAATGCATCCCAAAATCCAACTAGTAATGTCTAACCGAGGCGACGTTATCCATTTTACAGATACATACTTGCTGAAAGATTAAGTTGGCGTATGCTAAAAATACCAGCGAAAAGAATAGCACTATGCCTTGTGGCCATATATCTGTTTATTGGCCTAATTTTTGCCACCGAATATTTGTACAAAGAATACCAAACCTTTGAATGTCGGCAATCCGCCGATGAAATAATAATATCAACAGGCCGGCCCTGGCCGCCACTGAAAAATTGCCATAGAAAAATAAGCTCGGATAATATAATCCCCACAGCTCTAACCATACTATTTTTATGGCTGCCTTTGGCCGTTGGCAAAGGTTGGGCTTTAGCCGTTAATATCTACTAGCAATCGTAGGGAGTCTTTAGCCCCAATGCGCGCGCTGGGTTGGGCGGGGCAAGCGCATTACGATAAATAAAAAAACTAAGCCAAAAATAGATATCTTTAAGCTTAGTTTTCTCGATTTTTAGGTTATTCCAGTAATGTCAGTTTTTTTCAGTATTCCCAGCAGACCATCTCCCCGGATTTCCACCCCCACTTCTCAGTTTGTTTTAGGTAAGTTAGTTTAGTTTTTTATGGATATATTTGTTTAGTTTTAAGATTATTAGAGTATTATTGTATTTAAGTATTTATGTTAGTTAGTAGTAGTATTTAGTCGTTCAGTTGATTCTCCGGTGAGATAGTAGTCAGCACAGGTCATTTCATAAACAACAATAGAATCAGCATGTTTAGAGCCTCTACTTGTGCAATGGGTTTGCACAGGTGACTGCACAGGTAGAGCGGTCGGCTACCTAGCCACAGCTTAACCAAAAATTGGCTTGTTTGCAAGGTGCTGTCAAGACCGCCAGCTGGTGGCCGGATTTATGGGTTAGTAGTAAAATAGGATGTAGCCTCGTTGAATAGAGGCACCATAAATAAAAACCGCTTTCGCGGTTTTTATTTTTTATTGCGCCGGAATAGGAACAACAGCGCGGCGGCGGGGAGGCGGGAGGTTGGAAGGTTTTTGGATGCCCTGGGCCACAATAATGTTTCCCTGCCTTGAGCCTAAAATTAAAATAATGTCCCCCACTTTTAAACTGCTGGGCTGCGGGATTTGGGTTTGCGAACCGACAATTACGGTAAAAGTATCATCCAAATCCCCCCGCACCCGATAGCCGTTGCCGTTTATTTGGGTAATTACGCCGACCGTAACATTTGAGGGGCGCTGTCCAAAATGCTCGTAAAACGGCGCGGCAAAAGGCAATTGGCCGTTTTCAGCCGCGTCAAAAAATCTTTCATGAAGCGGGGTTTCACCAATGATAATCCCGCCAATTATCCCTAAAAAAATTACGGCCAGGGCGGAATACAAAAACGGGCGGGCATAGGCAAAAGAATATCTTTTAAAAAGAATTTCCAAAAGCAGCATAAAAATAACGGCCAATGCAATAAGCACCCAGGGCAAAGACATAAAGAATATCCCAAAACCTTGGGGCCCAAAGTACGGCACAAACCAAACTCCCGTTTGCCTAAGGACAAAGACAATAAAGCTCACCAAATACAAAACTGCCAGGACGGCTAAAACCACCCCCGCAACAAACAGCGCGGTTTTGGTAATGAATTGCCATTTGGGACGCATTTTTACCTGGCCGTCGTGTATGGCCTTTAGCACTTCTTCTTTCATGGTATCGTTTTGCGGATCTTGGGTCATTGTCTTAAATTTAACGATTGATAAATTTTTTGTAAAGAGGCCTTGCCCCGCTTAAGCCGGATGGCCGCGGTGGAAACCGGAATGCGCATAATTTCGGAAATCTGCTTGTAATCCATATCTTCGTAATAATACAGCACCAGCGGTTCGCGGTATTTGGGGTCCAATTTTTCCAGGCACTTTTCCACCATTTGTTTTATTTCCGCTTTTTTTAAATCGTCGTCGGCCTGACTCGGAGCGGTGGGATGGGGGAAAAGAGTGTCGGGGTCAAAAAAAGAAATTGGTTCCCGGCCCTTTTTCCTTATGGCGTTAATAAATTCGTTGTGGGCAATGCGGTAAACCCAGGAAGAAAAACTTCTGTCGGGATCAAAGCTTTGGATGTTGGAATAAGCTTTGATAAAAACTTCCTGCACCGTGTCTTCGCCGTCTTCGTAATTGAACAGGAATTTTTTCGCGTACCTCAAAAGCTTAGGCTCATATCGCTCCACAAGCACGCCAAAAGCCACGCTGTCCCCTTTCTGCACCGCTTTGGCAATTTGTTCGTCGGTTAATTCTGTCATCTTTTGTTTGTTTAGAGCGCTACTTATATATACACCAAAATTACCGATAAATTGCACAATTAACGGGAATCGGGTTAACCATATTATAACATTAAAAGGACAATTTTATTTTATGGCGCAACAAAAACCAATCCGGATTTTAATGAAATTTTTTTATGCGGATACGGTAGTACAAGTGAAAGGTCGAGAATAAAAAATTGAAAGATTAAAGATTGAAGAATTAAAAGATTATGAACATATCAAAAAAGGTTGCAGTGTTATTTGGAGTTGTCGGATTGGCCGCCGGAACTGTGGGTGCCATTGCCATGCAAACCCACGCGGCGACTACTTCCGGCTCAACTACAACTGCGGCCGCTTCCGGTTTTAAACACGGCACGCCCCCGGCGGCGGCCGGATCCGTAACCGCGGTCTCCGGTAACACAATTACCGTTACCGACAAGCGCACCGGCACCAGCTACACCGTTGACGCCGGCAACGCAACTATCCAAAAATTTACTCCGCCTGCCGGCGGCGCCACTCCCGCTACCAAACCCACTACCGCGACCATTAATGTTTCCGGCATTGCCGTCGGCGACAACATAACGGTCCAGGGAACTGTCTCCGGCAATAATATTGCCGCAACTAAAATAGTTGACGGCATGATGATGGGCCGCGGAGGCTTTGGCGCCCGCGAAGGCCAGCACGGCGCTATGGGCACGGTTTCCGCCGTTAACGGAAATACAATTACCTTAACCGGAAAAAACGGCACCACTTATACCATTGATGCCGGCTCGGCTACCGTAAAAAAAGTTTCCGACTCCAGCGTCAGTAATATCGCTGTCGGCGATACCTTACAGGTAAACGGAAGCATGAACGGCACTACCATTACCGCGACCAACATAGTGGATGGGATGCTCGGCATGGGCAAACTCTCCCAGCCCGCTACCACGACATCTCCCCCAACAAACCAATAGTTTATAATTAACAAAGCCTGTTTTAAAAATCTAAACTTCCTTTCTAAAGTTATTCTTAAAAACAGATTTTTGCATCCAAAGCTTGTAAACGTTATGAACTTACAACCTTTGATTCCAAACAACCCCGCCTTTTTTATGGCGGGGTTGTTTTTAAATTTGTGGTATAATTATCCCATGGGACTGGAAAAGAAAATCAAGCTTAGCATCGGACTTAACTCGGCTTTTGCCGCCTTTGAATTTGTGTTGGGGATTTTTTCGGGCAGCTTGGCGCTGGTTTCGGACTCCGCCCACAACCTTACCGATTCCTTTAGCCTGTTAATATCTTTTTTCGGGCAAAAATTCGCGCGCAAAAAAGCCACCGAGGAACATACTTTTGGCTACGGCAAAGCCACGATTTTAGCGGCTTTAGCCAACAGCCTGATTTTGGTTTGCCTGGCGCTTTATGTTTGCCTTTCCGCAATCGGAAGGCTTAAGGAACATGTACACGTGCAAGGCGCGGTAGTGATGGCCGTGGCGATTGTCGGCATCGCGGTAAACGGCACCATTGCCAAAATATTTTACGAAGAGCGCGAGGACTTAAACGCGAGAACCGCTTACGTGAATATGTTTTACGACGCTTTAACTTCGGCCGGGGCGTTTTTGGCCGGGCTGCTTATTTATTTTTTTGGCTGGGAGTGGGCCGACACCGCAGTGAGCATTGCCATTGGCTTTGCTTTGCTGTATAACGGCATAAAACTTATTAACCAGGCCACCCACGTGCTGCTGGAAGGCGTGCCGGAAAATTTGGATGTTGCCGCGGTTAAAAACAGCATTGCTGCCGTGTCCGGGGTAAAAATGGTTGACGACCTGCATATTTGGAGCATTGGCAGCCAAAAATCCGCTTTAAATTGCCGCCTCATTCCGGTGGGAAAAGACTTTGATAACAATCTGCAAGTGGTCGGGGCGGTAAAAAAGATGTTGGCCGAAAAGTACGGCTTTAACCACGCTACCATTGAACTGGCCTTGGAACCCATGGGTCCGCACGAGCACTAAAATTACCCCTTTTAATTAAGAACTCATTTTAAAAACAAAATAGGTATATAATACCAATAGCCAATTACGTAAAGGTCGAAATAAATATAACATCAAGCAATTCTTATATGTGGAATAATTATCAAGTTTTCGCGGTAGCGCCCGGCGTAAAGCTTATGCTGGCCGTTCTAATAATTTGGAGCATAATTTGGAAGGGCGTGGCGCTGTGGAAAGCCGCGCGCAACTCCCATACCGCGTGGTATGTAATAATGCTGATTGTAAATACCGTCGGCATTTTGGAAATAATTTATATTTTTGGCTTCAGCAAAAAGCGCCCAAGCAGCCTGCCGCCCGCTGGCGGACAGCAAATGTAACAAAAATTTTGCTTGTCAAATAAAGGGGCATCCTTGCGCTGCGCAAGGATGCCCCTTTTTGAAAAGTGCCAAAAGCGTCCTTGTAGAGGCACGCCGCGGCGTGCCTCTACGCGGGCAATCCAATTCACGCTAAGATTATTGCGGAGTGGAAGTAGCGATAAAAGTGCGGGAAGTGTCGCGGACCGAGCTTGCGATAACATTGGCAGAACCGCTTACGGCTTTGCCGTAAATGCTCAAGCTGTCGCCGGTTTGCAAAATGGAAATATCGCCTTTACGGCCGCCCTTATAAGTAATCCTGGCATTGGTGGCGTCCACCGAATAAGTTGTGCTGCTGGCTGTTGTTACCGAAAGTATGCTGCCGCTTAAGGACCCAAGCGTGCCGGTAAAACTTAAAGAGCCGACTTTAATGGTTACCTTAGTGGCCGTAATGTTGCTGTTGGTCCTGTCCCAGACGCCGCTGACAGTAACGGTCTGACCGACAGCGATATCGCTTAGGCTGGAACTGGCTGTGCCTTCCTTAAATATGGTAGTTGAGGTTGTATTTATGGTCTGGGTGCCGCGGGCCTTGCTCTGTATGGTAAAGCTGGATCCGTTTACCGCGCCGCTGACGGTGCCGACAAACGTGCCGTTATGCGCCTGCAAAGATTGGTCGCGGATAGTTTTGGCGGTAATATTCGTGCCATTAATAACCCCGGTTACAACCAGCACATCGCCGGCTTGCATATCGCTTAGCTGCATTGTGGCGCCGTATCTGCGGACAAATTTGGCATTGGTCGCGTCCACGCTGTAAAGGGTGCTGGAGCTGTTTTTGGCCGTCATGGAAATAATTTCACCGGACACTGACTGGAACACGCCGGTAACCGAACCGTTTTTTACGACAATCGTAACCGAAGAAGCCGCTACCGTCTTGTTGGTGCTATCCCAAACACCGGAGGCCATAACATTTTCCCCGACCGTAACATTGCCCATACTCACGGATGTCTGTCCGTTTTCCTTAAACGTGGTTGAAGAAGTGGTGTTTATTGTCTGGCTGCCGCGCTGTCTGGTCGCCAGCACAAAACTGCTGCCGTTGACCGAAACTACAGTGCCGCTGAAGGTGGCGTTTACCTGCTGTTGGGACATATCGCGGATGGTTGTGGCCGTAACATTGCCGCCCGAAACTGTGCCACGGACATTTAAGCTGTCGCCGGTCTGGATGTCAGCGATGGCTAAACTTGCGCCATACTTGCGCAAAATTTTGGCATTGGTGGCATCAACTGTATAGCTTGTGCTATTGGAGCCGGTTAAGGCAATAGACTGTCCGGAAACCGAAACTACTGTGCCGGAAATTGTACTGACCGCTGTAGTGCCGACATTTGCCGCGTGCTTAACGTAAGCGCTGGCTGAACCGCGCCCACCCGCAGTCATGGCGGAAATAACGCGATGGCCCGGCGCAATGGCTGCAGCTTGAGCCACAGTCAAAACCGGTACCAGCATAAAAACTGACACAATAATCCCTAATATTTTCCTCATATTTTTCCTTTATTTACCCGGCACCACTTTTTTCTAATGGCAATGACCATTAAAATTACAAATGACGCCGGAATTATTTTATAATCCCTGCCCACTAAAAAGTGGTGCTGGGTTTAATTATATTTTAGTTTATCACAATAAGATTAGTTGCAAAAGATTTTGATATTATCCCAAATTTAGGCTAAAATTCCGTTATGGAAAAACTGCAAATTTTTAAACAACCCGATGCGCAAAGCGCCGTTGCCGAAGCCGGCGAACATTTAAACGCGTTTTTGGCGGAAAACAAAAAACTGCCTGTTTTATTGATGCTTTCCGGAGGTTCTGCCTTATCTATAATAGATTACGTCGGCCCCACGGTTTTGGGTGCAAATTTAACCGTAAGTATGCTGGATGAAAGGTTTTCCCTGGATCCCGGGATAAATAATTTTTTACAGTTCCAAAAAACAGATTTTTACAAAGACGCGTTTGAAGCCGAAGCCAGTTTTTTTGGCACGGTGCCCAGAGCCGGCGAAACGATGGAAGATTTGCGGCAAAGATGGGAGAAAAATTTAAAAACCTGGCGCGCGGAGAATCCCGCCGGACTGATTGTTGCCACTTTAGGGCTGGGCCAGGATGGCCACACCGCTGGCATATTCCCTTTCCCCGAAGACCCCGCAAAATTCGATCAGCTGTTTAACGGCGAGGAGTGGACGGTTGCCTATAACGCGGAAGGTAAAAACAAATATCCCGAGCGCGTTACTACTACTCTGGCCTTTTTAAAAATGATAGATGCCGGCTTTGCCTTGGTTTGCGGCATACAGAAACAAGAAAAGTTTGAGCAATTAACATTGGGCAAAACAAAAGCAGCCGACTTGCCGGCTGCCGTTTGGTACGAAATAAAAAACGTGAGGGTGTTTACGGATTTAAAATAATTTTTGTAGTTGCTCGATCCGCCTCGTCTCGAGTCGAGACGGGTTTATCGAGCTTAAAAGCCTGATAAATCAGGCGACTACATCCCCAGCGCGTACTCCAGCAGCGCCATCCGCACATAAAGGCCGTTTTTGGCCTGGCGGAAATAGGCGGCGCGCGGGTCCTTGTCCACCTCCTCGGCTATTTCACCGACTCTAGGCAGCGCGTGAAGAATAACCGCGCTCTTTTTTATCTGCCTTAAAGCCTTTTTGTCAAAAACATAAGCCAGCTTTAACTTTTCGTATTCGGCTTTGGAAGAAAACCGCTCTTTTTGCACGCGCGTCATATACACAACATCAGCCTGCTTTAGCCCCTCCGCCAAATCTTCCGTTTCCACAAAACTATTTTTTCTTTTTTTGAGCAGGTCTTTATACTTTTGCGGCAACTTAAGCTGCTTGGGGGCGACAAAAATAAATTTATTGCCCGGATAAAGCGACAGCATGGTTAATGTGGAATGAATGGTCCGACCATAAAGCAAATCTCCTACCATGGCAAAAGTTAAGTCCCGGAGGCGGCCGGCCTCTTTTTTTATGGTATATAAATCCAGCAAAGACTGGGTAGGATGCTGGTTGCCGCCGTCGCCGGCGTTAATAACGGGAACCGGACTGACGGCAGCCGCGAGCTCGGCAAAGCCGTCCTGCGGGTGGCGCATGACTATCAAATCGGCAAAACCGCTGACAATTTTTGTGGTATCGCTGATGCTTTCGCCCTTAAAGGCCGAAGAAGAAACCGAGCCGTTTTCCATGTCAATTACCTGCCCGCCCAACCGCAAAGCCGCGGTTTCAAAAGACAAACGGGTGCGCGTGCTGGGCTCAAAAAACAGGCAAGCCACGATTTTGCCGGCTAATTTTTGCGGCACTTTGCCTTTGCTTAAAGCTTTTTCCATTTTCCCGGCGCTTTCCAAAATTTTTTCAATTAGCGCCTTGTTAAATTGTCCGGCGGAAAGGATATGTTTCATAAAAATGTAAAATGTAAATATCAAAATGTAAAACGATGCTTCAGCATCGTCCCGAACGTTAGTGAGGGATCCCTCGCTTCGCTCGGGACGGCAAAAATGCCGTTTTTCATTTTGATTTTTTAATTTTTAATTATTTAAGTATTCCCTATACGATTTTATTTCCAATTTATCAATTGTATAATTTTCCAGCGCTTTAACGAACGCGCGTGCCAAATGCAAATCCGTAAACAGCGGGATTTGGTTGTCCACCGCGGCGCGGCGGATGCGGAAACCGTCGGTTAAGTGCCTTTTTACCCGTTCCTGTTCCACCCTGCTGCTTACCTGGCTCAAATTAACCACAAACGCGACTTGTTTGCTTTCCACAATATCCAAAAAATTCGGACTTTGCTGACTGGCTTTACGCACTTTTTCGCAGGCTACGCCTTGGCTCTGCAAAAACTCCGCAGTCGTGTCCGTGGCAAAAATCTTGTAACCCAGTCTTCCCAAAATTCTTGCTGCCTCCAAAAACTTGGCTTTATTGATTTGGCCGCCCAAAGCCAGGAGCACGGACTTTTTTGAAAAATCAAAGCTGTTGGCGCTTAAAATAGATTTCAGCAAAGCTTCGTCATAAGTTTTGCCGAAAGCCGCTACCTCTCCGGTGGACGCCATTTCCACGCGAAGCACCGGGTCGGCTCCGGACAAACGGGCGAAGGAAAACTGCGGGGATTTTACCACCACGGCTTTGGGATATTTATATACCTTGTCGTGCGGCGCCTTGCCGAAAAAACTGTCGACCGCCAACTCCGGCAAATTAATGTCCAGGGCTTTACTAAGCAGAGGGAAAGTCCGGCTGGCCCGCAGGTTAACTTCAATTACATATGGCTTGTTGTCTTTAACCAAAAATTGGATGTTAAACGGGCCGGTAATTTTAAGCTCGCTTGCCAGTTTTTGGGAAATGCGGATTAACTGCTGTTCCGTGGAGGCGTAAACTCTTTGCGTCGGATATACAATTGTGGCGTCGCCGCTGTGCACGCCCGCGTTTTCCACGTGCTCGGAAATGGCGTAAACCACCAGCCGGCCCTTTTGCGCCACCGCGTCAAACTCCAGTTCCTTGGCGCCTTCCACGTATTTGGAAATGGTCACGGGATGCTTGGGGCTTAACACCGCGGCTTTGCTAATGAAATCGGTAAGCTGGCCGGAGTTGTAACAAACGCTCATGGCGCTGCCGGAAAGTACGTAAGACGGGCGCACCAAAACCGGGTAACCTTCTTTTCCGGCGAATTTTTCCGCATCCTTCGTGCTGGAAAAACTCTGCCAAGATGGCTGCAAGATACCGAGCTTGTCGCAAAGCGCGGAAAATTTGTTGCGGTCTTCGGCGCGGTCTATGTCGGACGCGGACGTGCCCAAAAGCTTAAAATTGGCCTTGGAAAGTTGCTTGGCTAAATTGTTCGGCCGCTGGCCGCCCACGGAAATTATTAAACCCTCGGCTTGCTCAAATTCAAAAATATCGGCCACGGTTTCAAAAGAAAGGCTTTCAAAATACAGCCGGTCCGACATATCGTAATCCGTGGACACGGTTTCCGGATTGCAATTTATAATGATGGATTGTTTTTTATGGCGCTTTAAAGCCATGGCCGTTGCCACGGCTGACCAGTCAAACTCTACGCTGCTGCCGATGTGATACGGTCCGCTGCCCAAAACGCATATGGCCTTTTTGCCCAACGGCTGGACGTCGTTATGGCCGCCATAGTAGGTTAAGTACAAATAGTTGGTCTTAGCCGGTACTTCCCCGGCTAGGGTATCTATTTGAAATACCCAAGGGCGGATGTTCAGCTTTTGCCGCAGCTGCCTGATGTCGTTTTCTTTTTTGCCGGAAAGCTGGGCGATTTTTTTGTCGGAAAAGCCGAGTTGCTTGAGGTTTAATAAATCTTTTTTATCAATCGCTGTAGCGGCACGCCGCGGCGTGCCGCTACCGATTATAAATTTCTTTTCCGCTTTCACGATATTTTCTATCCTATGCAAAAACCACGGATCAATTCCCGTGAGCCGATAAATTTCTTTGACCGATATTCCGTCCTTTAAACTTTCGGCAATGGCAAAAACCCGCCGCGGCGTCGGAACGGACAAAAAATGTTTAAGCTCGCTTTTGTCGGCAAATCCGTTTTCCGTTACGCCTTCGGCCTGCCCGCTTTGCATGCGCACGGCTTTTTGCAAAGCCTCCTCAAAGCTCCTGCCTATGGCCATAACTTCGCCCACGGACTTCATAGCAGAGCCGATTTGCTCAAACGCGCCTTTGAATTTTTCCAAATCCCAGCGGGGCAATTTGACTACCACGTAATCCAAGGCCGGTTCAAAAAAGCTTTGGGTGACTTTGGTAATCTTATTTTTTACTTCCAAAAGCGATTTGCCCAAAGCCAATTTGGCGGCCACATACGCCAGCGGATAGCCGGTGGCTTTGGAAGCCAAGGCGGACGATCTTGAAAGGCGCGCATTGACTTCTATAACGTAATAATCTAAAGCAACCTCTCCCCCGCCTCGACTCGCGTCGGGCGAGGCGGGCCTGCCCCTCCCCTCACGAGGGGAGGGGTGACTGGCAGGGCTGGGGTTTAACGCAAACTGCACGTTGCACTCCCCTACAATTTTCAGGCTTTGCACAATCTTTATTGAGGCCTGCCTAAGACCATGGTATTCAAAATTATTTAGAGTCTGGCTGGGGGCGATGACAATGGAGTCGCCGGTGTGGATCCCAAGCGGGTCAAAATTTTCCATATTGCAAACCGTAACCGTGTTGCCGAATTTGTCGCGCACGACTTCATATTCAAGTTCCTTAAAATGGCGCAGATATTTTTCTATCAAAACTTGCGGGGAAACAGCCAGAGCGCCGTCAACTATTTCTTTTAACTCCTTGATGTTGTGGGCCACGCCGGATTTTTGGCCGCCTAAGGCAAATGCCGCGCGCACCATTAACGGAAAACCGATTTTTTTAGAAATGGCTCTGGCTTGCTCAAAAGTTGTCGCCGTGCCCGAAGGCGGCACCGGCACGCCGATGGATTTTAAATGGTCGGCAAATTTTTGCCGGTCTTCCGTCAGCTCAATGGACTTTACGGGACTGCCTAAAACCTGCACATTGTATTTTTTAAGTACACCCGATTTTTGTAAAGCCAGTCCGCAATTAAGCGCCGTTTGTCCGCCAAAACCCAGCATTATGCCGTCCGGCCGCTCTTTTTTTATAACTTTTGCCACAAAATACGGGTTAACCGGCAAAAAATAAATTTCGTCGGCCAAAAATTTGGAAGTCTGGATGGTGGCGATGTTGGGGTTAATTAAAATAGTTTTGATTTTTTCTTCTTTAAGCGCCTTAACGGCCTGGCTGCCGGAATAATCAAACTCGCCGGCCTCGCCGATTTTTAAAGCGCCACTTCCTAATATCAAAATCTTTTTAAATTTGGCCATTTGTTGTAATTATTTAATGTTTCGCGCGCTGAATGGTCGCTGATAAGTACGCTGATACGTCGCTGAATCTACACACTTAATATGCACAAATTTACCCTTTACATAACTCTCTCTCTCTCTGCTAATCTGAAATGTCCGCCTGAAGGAGGAAGGACGCTCTTATGATCGGAGAAAAAAGCTTGTTGAGCCCGCCGCCTGCAAAAGGGACAATAACCTTGCTGGCACAAAACGGGAGCTTGATCGTAATGCACCATGGCAAAATGGGAAAGGATACCATTGCGGAGTGGATTATTTCCCTGCTTTCGGTGGCTTATGACACCAGCGCGCTCCAACCCGAGACCCTGCACGAGCACGTGGAGATCGTTTCCTGGGAGGGAGACGACATTCTCACTCTATGGAAGAACTGACCAACGAGAAGGCGCTGTTGGCCGGATCCTCACGGGTCCGTGCCGCCATTCGCCGCTATCTTGTGCCGCGTTCCGTTCCAAGCCTTCGGGCAAGGACGGACGCGGCGCTGTTTTTATTTGTAATGTGCCAGTTTATCGGAAATCGGAGTATCCGCGGAGCTCCCCTCTCCTCTTGACCCGTTCGGCACAGCTCAGGGTCACCCCGAGCGAAGTCGAGGCGGTGAGGAGAGGGTTGGGCCTGCCCGCCATGCCTATTTTTGAAAAGCTGATTGGTATTGGTAAGTATACTGACTTTCAACATCCACTTAAACTTTACCAATAGGCGTAGGCAGGCGGGGAGGGGTTGTTTCTTTTCTGTCCACACCCTCTCTGCCTCGGCTGCACTCGGCATCTCCCCCAGAGGGGGAGAATTCCGCGATTGTACTTGGATCGCCGATAAATCGGCACGCTACATCGGGCAAAAACCCAGCTCCTGCACGGCACGCCCCGGCGTGCCGCTACAAGTTTAGTATTTAGTTCCTTTCGTATTTAGTAGAAATTTTTTAATAAAAAAATCAAATATCCAATCGGCATCTGTGGGGCCCGGCGTAGCTTCGGGATGGAACTGCACGGACATAAACGGTAAATTTTTATGGATAATACCTTCGTTGGTGCTGTCGTTGGCATTATAAAACCACTCTTTAAAACCGGTCGGGATTTTGCCAACAGCAAAGCCGTGGTTTTGGGTAGTCAGGACGGCTTTTTTGGTGCCCGATAACACCGCCGGCTGGTTTTGCCCACGATGGCCGAACTTTAACTTGTAGGTTGTGCCGCCCGCGGCAAGCGCTAATATCTGGTTGCCCAGACAAATTCCCAAAATCGGCATTTTTTTGGCCAGCAATAATTTGGCGTTTGCAATGGTAGCGTCCGCTTTTTGCGGATCGCCCGGGCCGTTGGAAATTACCACGCCACCTATTTTTTGCTTTAACTTTAACGGGTTAAAATTCCACGGCACCACAATAACTTTTAGCCCGCGCTTAACCAAACTCCGCGCGATGTTGGCTTTGGCCCCGCAATCAATCAGAGCAACTGTTTTTCGGCCGCGGCCGATGATCTGAGGTTTTTTTATGGAAACTTCGGCTACGAGGTTGCGGAGGTTGGGGTCGGCAAATCCATCGGCGTCATCCTGAACGCCAGTGAAGGATCTCTTTTTACTAAGTTTAAGAGATTCTTCGGCCTCAGATGTATTCGGCCTCAGAATGACGCCGGAAGGAAAGCTAATCTTCCCCAGCATCACCCCTTGCGTCCGAAGCTTCAGTGTCAGCCCGCGCGTATCTTTAATCTCCAAAGCCGGCACGCCTTCTTTTTTAAGCCACTGCGATAAACTTTGTTTGCTTTGCCAGTGCGACGGAGTGTCGTTATAGTTACATACAATCAACCCCGAAACCTGAATTTTCCCCGACTCCCAATATTTTTTATCCGGCACGCCGTAATTCCCTATTAAAGGATAAGTGAACACCAAAATCTGCCCGCGGTAAGAAGGGTCGGTCAGGCTTTCCGGATAACCGACCATTCCCGTGGCAAAGACCACTTCGCCGGAAACGGATACGTCAGCGCCAAAGCTGATACCATTATAGATTGTGCCGTCTTTAAGAATTAATGATGCTTTCATAGTTTTGTAGCGTGCCCATTTATGGGCTTTACCGGCTTGGTGCCGATGAATCGGCGCGCTACGCTAGGGTAGCGTGCCCATTTATGGGCTATTTATAGAATTGTTCAAATTTTAATAGTAATTCCTGGGGATTGTTGATAATATACTCTCTGATTTTTTCTAAAGCTTTCTCGTTCCTCACAACATGTTCATAATAATTCGCTTGCCAGACATGGTTTTTAAAACTATGGGAGACTTTGGCCTTAAACCTCCTGACAATTTCGCCAAGATGTAATTGACAATTATTTAAAATAAAAATAATGTGAACGTGGTTTGGCATTACAACAAAATAATCTAAATTCAGGCCAGGGGTTTTTGTCCGCAAATCGCGCAATTCATTTTCAACGGCTAATTCTTTACCTAAAAATATATTCTCTCTTGATTTAGAAACTACGGTTACAAAATAATAACCATCAGCCTTATAGTCGTAATTCTTTAATCTTATATCCTTTCTTTCGTGCATATAGTTGGCCGATAAATCGGCACGCTACACTAGTTTATAAGCTTTTCCCTTAATAATCGTCATCGCGACACTACCCGGAAACTCAACCCCTTCAAAAGGAGACCAATGACATTTTGTCTTAAGCATGGACTTTTCGATTTTGATGGGCTTATTCATATCAAGCACCGTTAAATTTCCGGCAAACCCCGGTTCTATTTTACCATATTTTACACTAGTAAACTGATTCATAAACTGCCCGGGATTGAAACTGCAGACGCGCGCGATTTCCTGCGGCGTAAAATTATGCTCCTTCATCAGCCACGCCGCTACGGGTCCGTAGGTATCAAGGTGCGGCATACCGGAAACTCCCTTTTCTTTTTCCGCTATGGTATGGGGCGCGTGATCTGTGGCTAAATAATCTATATCGCCTTTTTTTAACGCGGCAATAAGCGCCAGGCGGTTTTCCTTTGTCTGGCGGATGGGAGGGTTAACTTGCATGTAGCGTGCCGACCCGTCTCGCCCGGCGCGAGCCGAGGCGGATTCATCGGCTTTTGTGAAATGCCCATAAATGGGCGCGCTACGCATGGTTTCCTCATCGTAATACAAATGGTGCGGCGTAACTTCCACGGTTACCGGCAGGCCTGATTTTTTGGCGCTGATAATTTTTTGCAAGCCTTCCAATGTGGAGCAATGGCAAATCTTTCCCCACAGCTGATATTTTTTTATAAGCTCCAAGGCAAAATCAATCGCGGAAATTTCCGCCTGCGGCGGACGGCGCGACTGATGGGTGGCTTGATTTTTATTGGCTTCCAAAATTTCCGGGTCTTCGCAGTGGAAACTCACGTTTTGCCCGCGGTATTTTTCTAAAGCCCGCGATAATTCATCGCGCGAAGAAAAAAACAAATCCCCGACCGACTGCCCAATAAAAACTTTGTAAGGAACATGTTTTGTAGCGTGCCCACCCGTCTCGCCTTCGGCTAGCCGAGGCGGATTTATGGGCTGTCCCTGCAGCCGATGAATCGGCACGCTACACTCAAACGGTTTAGTACCCGGACCAATCCCCGCATAAAGCACAACCTCAACCGGACATTTTTTTGCCAATTGGTTTTTATCCGCGTAACTTTTTTCATCCACCGGCGGCACGGGGTTGTTGGGCATATCGGCAAAAGCAACCACTCCCCCATTAATGGCCGCGGTTCCGGCAGTGGTAAAATCTTCCTTGTAGTCCCAGGAGTGATCCATACATTCGCGCGCGTGGACATGCAAATCTATAAAACCCGAAAAAATCAGTTCATCTTTTAATACCACATCGGCCCGGCCTGTTACCGGACCGACAGACTTAATAATACCGCCTTGGCCGATTTCTATCCGGCCGCGGCTTGTTCCATCTATATTAATGATATTCCCTTCAATAGTTAGCATTTTTTAAAAAAAGGGCCCTACTCCCTAAAGGGAATGGGGCGATAACGATATAAAATTGGGGCGAATGTTTATAGCCATTTCAATAAAGATAACAAAGGAATAGAACCCCGTCAAGTGGGTGCAAAACAGTGGGTGCAAAAACCACAGAAATCAGCCCTCCATTATCACACAAGGGGCATCCTTGCGCAGCGCAAGGATGCCCCTTGTGGACATTTGTGCTAAAATAATAACAAATTAACCCATTTGAAACCAAAACGCTTGCCAAACGAAAACGAAAACTTGGAAAAATCGGAAAAACCGGCGGCCGGGGTCCTGGAAAAAACCTGGCAGACCTCGGAAAAGCTGATAAAAAACATCACAAGCGGCTACCCGGTTAAAAAAGCCGGCGAGTATTGGCAAATGCTCGGACCGGGACTGACCACGGGCGCGGCTGACGACGACCCCTCGGGTATTGCCACTTACAGCCAAACCGGCGCGCGCTGGGGTTTTAATTTATTGTGGCTGGCGGCTTTTACTTTTCCGCTGATGGCCGTGGTGCAGGAAATGTGTGCGCGCATCGGGCTGGTTACCGGCCGCGGGCTGGCCGGCAATATTAAACGGCACTACTCCAAAAAAATCCTGTATACCGTAACGGCGTTGCTGTTTTTTGCCAACACCTTTAACCTCGGCGCGGATTTGGGCGCCATGGCCAAAGCCACGCAACTGCTCTGGCCGAATTTTAGCTTTACCTTATTAATATTCTTTTTTACGGCCTTAAGCCTGGTTTTACAAATTTTTACCAGCTACAAAGATTACGCCAAATATTTAAAATGGCTGGCTTTGGTGCTGATGTCCTATGTTTTAACCGCGTTCTTTGTCCATTTAAACGGCCGCGAGATATTAAGATACGCTTTTTTGCCGCATCTGGATTTTTCCAAGGACCAGATTTTTTTGATTTGCGGCATTTTGGGCACCACCATATCGCCGTATTTATTTTTCTGGCAAACCTCGCAGGAAGTTGAGGAAGAAATCCTCCAGGGCAGGACTACGCTTAAACTCCGCCGGGAAGAAACCACGGATACGGAGATTAAAAAAATGCGGGTAGACATTTGGTCGGGCATGTTCTTTTCCAACCTGGCAATGTTCTTTATTATTTTAACCTGCGCCGCTACTTTATTTAGGGCGGGAATCACCAACATTTCCACCGCGGCCGAGGCCGCGGCGGCGTTAAGGCCTTTGGCCGGCCAATACGCCTTTTTGCTGTTTGCCGTAGGCGTAATCGGCGTCGGACTTTTGGGAGTGCCGGTTTTAGCCGGCTCGGCGTCTTACGCGCTGTCGGAAAGTTTTGGCTGGAAACAGGGGTTGTATCTTAAATTTAAAAAAGCGCGGGCTTTTTACGGGGTAATCATTTTGTCCATGGGCATTGGCCTGATCTTGAATTTTGTAGGGCTGGATCCGATAAAAGCGCTAATTTATTCGGCCGTGGCTAACGGGATTGTCGCGCCCATAATTTTAGTGCTGATTGTCCACATAAGCGACAACAAAAAAATTATGGGCACCCGGGCCAACGGCAAAACCGTTTCCGCCGTTGGCTGGATAGCCACCATTTTTATGATAATTGTCGGCGTGGCGACTATCGGGGCAATGATAATAGGTTGACGCTCTTCGGCGTCATTCTGAATCCGACGATCGTTGCGCATTCTTAAGCGTCGGATGAAGAATCTCATACTTATATTATATTGAGATCCTTCGCTCCGCTCAGGATGACGCCGTTTAGGTTGACCCGTTGACAAAAATCCCCCCGTAAGTTACAATAAGCCAGCAAATAAAATTAAAATTTTATAAAATTTTAAGTGTTAAAAGCAAGACTAAACCACCAAATTAAAGCTCCCACCCTGCGGGTGATAAACGAGGACGGCGAGCAAATAGGCGTTATGAAGACCTCCGAGGCCCTGGCTTTGGCGGGTCAGCACGGCCTGGATTTAGTTGAAGTTTCTCCGGTAGCCAACCCTCCCGTTGCCAAACTTATAGATTACGCCAAATATAAGTACCAGCAAAAAAAACTGGAGCAGCAGCAAAAAAAGAACGCCAAAAAGACCGAAGTCAAAACCATTTGGATTTCCATGCGCATTTCCGAACACGACATGGAAATCAAGGCCAATAAAATAATCGAGTTTCTAAGTGAAGGCGATTTGGTAAGGATTGAACTGCGCATGCGCGGTCGTGAGCAGGCTTTTGGCGAACTTGGCCGGCAAAATCTGGTAAAATTTTTAACATACATTAAGCTCCCCTTCCGCACGGAAGTGCCGATAAAAAGGATGGGGGGGACATTTTCGGTCACGGTAGCGCCAAGCAAATAGAAGCGAAGATACACGCGAAGACTGCATCGCGAAGCAGTCGCGAATTCGCGTTTACCTTCGCGCAGAGAATTAATTCGCGTTAATTTCGCTTCTACAAATATGCCTAAAGTCAAAACCCACAAAGGAACGTCCAAACGAATCAGGAAAACCGGCAGCGGCAAGCTGATGGCGCGCGCCACCGGGCAGGATCATTTTAATTCCCGCGAGTCGTCCAAATCCACCACCAACAAAAGGCGCGATTTGCATTTGGGACGGACACATCAAAAACTTAGAAGTTTAATACCTTATAAATAACTAACAAGTTGTATGTTGTAAGTTAGTAAGTAGTATGTTACTTACAACTCTACAACTTTACAACTTACTACTAAAGCTAATGACACGCATAAAACGCGGCGTAGCCGCGCACAAACGCAGAAAAAATTTACTAAAAAGAGCAAAAGGCTTTGATAACCGCCGCTCAACCAACTTTCCGCTGGCGCGCGAAGCCTTGCTCCACGCCGACAAATATTCTTACCGCGACCGGCGCAACAAAAAGCGCGACTTCCGCGCGTTGTGGCTTATTAGGACCAACGCCGCGTTGCGCGAAAACGGCACCACCTGGAGCAAGTTCGCGGGACTTCTGAAAAAAGAAAAGATTTTAATTAACCGCAAAATGCTGGCCGAGCTGGCCGTAAGACATCCGGAAATTTTTGATAAAATGGTTAAAAGCTTGGTTTAACTAAAAAGTGTAGTTGCTCGATTTATCGAGCCTTAAGAGCCTCATAAATGAGGCAACTACATTAGACAAAATCAAAAGAGACTCTTTGCGCAACGCAAAGAGTCTCTTTGTTATCTTTTCCAGTTTCAACGTTCCTATCAGCGATAAATCAGCGGTGTTTACTGGGCAGGAGCGGCAGCCGGCGTCTGTGCCGCGCCATTTGGGTTGGCCTGATAAGACTTAATGGCCTGCACCACTTTGCTGTCGGTCTTTAAATCCTCATAAAACAGGATTTGGGGACGCGAGATATACATTTCGTCCGCCGGACCGTGTAGTTCCTGGCCGAGCTTGACCAGGGAAACGGATTGCTGCGCCGTGCCGGTTGCGGCGGTGCCGCTGCCCTGCTGGGGACCGACCTGCAAATAGTAAATATTTTTTAAGGTCACGTAATCCTTATCGGAGCCGGAAATTTTGCCGAAGTAAACCTGTCCGTTTGTCAAAAAGACGGCCTGGTAACCGGAAAGCTGTTCCTGGCCGGCGGTTTGCGCGGCAGTGTTTCCTCTCACAAACAGCTTATCGCGGAACAAAACTGCTAAGACCACCAAAACCACTACCACAACCGCCAAAATAATCCAAGGGGCTTTGGAAGATTTTGGAGCTTGGACTTCCGGCTGGTTAGCTGCCGGCTGGTCTGGCCGCGGCTGGACTGAAGGAGGTCGATTTATTCTAATTTCGTCTGACATATGTTTATATTTAGTTATAATTTTTATTACTTACTCAAATGTTTTAAATTTTACTTAATTCTATGCGCCTACCGCGCAGAATTAACGCTGATTACAACGCTGATTTGTCGCTGATGAATTTCAGCGTCTATTCAGCGTCCGCCTCGGCTCGACCCCGCTTCGCTCTCGCGAAGACGAGTCGAGACGGGTAGATATCAGCGACTTATCAGCGGCATAGTCAGCATCTTATAACTTGCAGCTGAAATACAGTTAACTGATGATGGGCTCTTGCCGTAAAAATATTTTTTCGCTCTTTTGTTTCCCCTCCCACCAGCATCAAGACGCTTAACAGCAAGGCGGCTCCCGCAAACGGAATATATGGCTGGGAATTTGGTATTACGGATTGTAAGAATGGCGCACTGATTGCAACCGGCCACTGCGCGACTTTAACCGCGGGAAGTTTTTGGGCCAAAGGCTGGACCGACAAGTTGGTTTGAACCGAAAGATGACCCAATTGCAAACTAAAACAATTGGCCGGTTGGCTCAAATTTAAAGCTCCGGCATCCTGGACCAAATTTGAACTCCCGGGCTGCGCGGCCAAACACTTGCCCGATGAGTTTGGCGAAGCGTTTTCCGCGGCAGTGATTTTTGCCGTGCCAGTTAAAGTGACTGTTTTAATTTCCGGCTGAATGTTTTTTGCCGGATTGCCGGCCGGTGTTTGCATTGCCGCAACCAGAGCGGGCGTACTAAACCAACTTTGGCTAAAAGGAAAAATCAGGCCAAAGCAAAGGGCAAAAATTAAGCTGGATTTTGTTATTGATTTCATCGCAACGTCTTTATTTTCTGTCTTTATTATAGCATTTTTGCAATTAGTTGGGTAGGATAAATAGGGCTTATTGGACTTATAGGTCATATAGAACTTATACGTCCTATTCGTCCTACTTGCCCCGACTGAAGCGTCGGGGTTCGTCCTATTTAGAACATTTTCTCCAAATCCGCTACATTATTGATTTGGGTGGTTTTTATCAGCCTGACAAAATATTTTTTGCCTAACTCCGCGAATTCCTTTTCTATCTCCCCGTCCAAAACGAAAGGGCTAACCCAGATGCTGTTCTGCCACTTTTTAAAATGCAGCTGTTTTAGTTTGCCGCGCAGGACGCTGCGCACGTATTTGTGCTTTTCCGGAATGTCAAAAATCACCAATTTCCACACGCCGTCTTTTAAAGGCGCAAGGCGTGCGAGCAGCTTTTTCCCTTCTTCGGTGATTGATACTTTATTATCAATTCTTTTTACCAGCTCCTGCTGCTGCAGCCGAAAAATATAATTGTAAAAATCCTTGCCGGAAAGCCTTTGGGCGCACTGTTGGCGCAGTTCAGGCAAGGCTGCCTTTTCTTTTTCTGCCAGATATTTTAGCAGGGTGACTGTAAGTTGATTGAAAGGACGGGACATAACTTTATTTTAACATAATTTAGATAGGACAAATAGGTCTTATAGGACGAATAAGACTTATAAGTCGTATACGTCCTATATAGCTTATTGATTCCTATTTGTCTTGTTTTTTACCTAAATTTCACGCCACCGCGGAGTTTGACGGCCGGGGCGCCGGTTGAGCCGGAAGACGTTTGCCGGCCGCTGGCCACTTCCGCCCCGCCAAGGGAGTAAAACTGCTCGGGGTTAGACTGGTTTAGATACTCCGACTTAATCCACCCCGCGGAGCGGGCAATATTTGACATCCTTAATTCGTCCAGTCCTCCGTTCCAATTATAGGCAGCGTAGTTGGAAGGAGATGCCCCCATCGTAAACGGTTGTGTATCTGTTGCAGTTGTTCCGTTTCCTGCTTGTTGTAAAGAATAAGTTACTTCCGTGCCATTTAAGAATACTTGCCACTTATTTGTTGTGCTTGAAAGAGCGGCAACGACATATGACCACGTATTTTTAGGAGTAAGGATTGATGAATTTGAAGTCCTATAAGTACCGGAGGTTATTTGAATTGCCTGTATATACCCACTACTTTGCATATTTAACGATTCTCTTGTCCCTCCCAAAATATTCATTTGGGCATCGCTATCCGGGTTGGTGTAGGATGACGGTTTTATCCAAGCAGAAAGGGTAACATTGGTAAGGTTTATATTATTAGTTGAGGTTGCAAAGCTGATATAATGGTTGTTCGCGCCGGTATCGCTTGCCGCTCCGTCAATTTCCCCCGTAATAGCGGAATATGAATGATTAGTCGCATTGCTTGCATATTGTGTGGAGTCATTAGTATTAAGGGTTGTCCCGTTCTTCATATGCCACACGCCCACATAGTTGCTGTCCCAAACCCCGGTAGTGGTTGCCAAGGACGTGCTGTTATTGCCGTCATAATACAAATAAATGCTGGTGGTCGTGGTGGGCGACGCAAAAGGCAATGATACCCACGACTCCAGTTCGCCGGTGGTGCTGGCATAATTTTCAACTTCAAAATTCAGCAGATTGTTGTTGGCGTCGGTAAACATAATATCCCCGCCGGTGGAAGAAGCCACCTTCCCGCCGGAACCGCTATATTTTAAATCGCTTAAAGTTTCGCGGAAAAGCATAGGAAAATTCGTCAGGCCGTTTGAGTCATAAACTAACTTTGGGTCTATGGTAAGTTTGCGCCTATACGCCCAAGTGCCGCCGGTCGCAAACCATCCCGGCACGCTGCCGCTGCGGCTGGCTAATTTAACGTCCGGAGTTGTAGCCGACCTGCTATACGCCTCTGTTTGCCCAACTACGGCAAAAACAGACGGGCTCTTTTGGTTATTATATTCCGTCTTAATCCAGTCCGAACTGCGGGCGGTGGAAGAAACGCGGGCTTCCTGCAAGTAACCTACCATTGTGGAATTAGTATAATACTGCAAATCGCCTCCAAGATGGAATCTTGTACCAGCGCTAAGTACATTGGCGGTTGAAGCTGTGCCCGCAAGAGCACCGTTGATATAAATCGCCCACTGGTAAGGTGAAGAACTGGACTCTGTAACGGTATAATAGTTCCAAGAATTATTAATAACAGAAGGCGGAGAACTAGCTGTTACCATATTATAATAGCCTCCCTTGTTAGCATATAATAATCCTGTGTTTGTAGGGTAGCTAAATTGAAGAGCTCCATTAACACCAGAACCAAAAGTGGTTCCTCCTTGTGCCATCAAAAATTGAGTACGAGAGGTGGTAGTCGCGCTATTTGCCCAGCAACTCCAAGTAAGATTGGTAGTAAACAGCAAATTAGAGCTAGTGCTACTTGCCATTATGGCAGTTGATGAAGTGGCATTTTGGCCGTTGAAATAGAATGAAGTTAATCCTGTAAAAAATGAGGTAGAGGTTGCGCTTATATTGGTAGTTGTGGAAAGACCCAAATTATCCCCATTGCTCGTGGAATCCAATACCGTAGTGTTTGCGGCGTTGTCATTCAAATGCCACACGCCTTTGTAATAAGTATCCCACACTCCCGTAGGGTTTGCCTCGGTCAGGGTAGCGGAAGAGTTGCCAAAGTATAAATACAGCACAGTGTCGGTTGTCGGTGAAACGTTTGTTTTTACCCAGGCAATAAGCTGGCCCGTGGTGGAAGCATAACTTTCTATTTCATGAGGAATTTTGGTTTGGCCGCCGGAGTCGGTAAACACAAAATCATAGCCATTGGCATTGCCAACACCACCTCCGTTGGCAGTAGTTTTCCAGTCAGTAAAAGTATTGCTAACCAAAACCGGAAAACTAGATAATGTAGATGTTCCGGAAACCAGGCTATGGGGAATTGCAATTCTCTTTCTATATAACCAGGTGCCGGAATTGACCGTGCCGGAAGAGAGCCAAGGAACAGCGGAACCGCTGGTGCTGTCGTTGGGAGTCAAGGCCGAACTGCTTTGCGCTTCCTGTCCCCCAAACACATAAAAATACGAAGGCGCACTCTGGTTGTTATATTCTGTCTTAATCCAGTCCGAACTGCGGGTGGTGGAAGCTATGCGCATTTCGTCCAATTGGCCTAACCAAGGAGAATTACAATTTACTGACAGACAAACTCCAAGGTTAAACGAGGTGGGAGTGCCGTAGGCATAAGTGCTTGTCGCATAGTTATCAAGAACACCGTTAATATAAATGTTAACATTTTGCGGCGAGGCATTATCTTTAGTAACAACAACATAAGTCCATGTGTTGTCCGGAACTGCGGTAACGCCATGTGCCATATTACCATAACCTGTTTTAGCAAGGATAGCCGTTCTACCATGGCTGGCATCAGTCCGATATAAATTAATTAGATTAGTTCCTGTTCCTAATTCTATAATTGTATGATTCCCCGTGCTCGTTGCGTCATATACCCAGCCGCTCCAGGTAAAATTATTCAAAAACAACAAATTGGATTTTGTGCCTGTCGCGTAAGTAGCGGGCGAAGTTGTGCCGTTAAAATAAAACGAAGTCGCGCCAAACATAGCGGTAGAAGTCGCGCTTGAATTGGTATTCTGCAGATCGGTTAAATTATCCGCATTACTCGTAGAATCCGTTACCGTGGTATTGGCGGCGTTGTCGTTTAAATGCCATACGCCAGCATAATTACTGTCCCACACTGCCGTAGGATTAGCTTCGGTTAAAGTAGCGGAAGAGTTGCCGTAATAAACGTAAAATACGGAATCAGTGGTGGGAGAAAGGCCTTGTGTGCCGGTGTTAACCCAAGCGATGAGTTGGCCGGTGGTGGAAGCGTAGGATTCTATTTCGTGATTTAACTTGGTGGTGCCGTCAGAGGCAGTAAAAACAAAATCATAGCCGCTGTCATTGCCAACCTTGCCGCCATTGGACACCGTTTTCCAATCGGACAAAGTGGAATTAATTAACATAGAAAAATTGGTGATGGTGGAAGTGCCGGAAACTTGGGTATGGCTGACAACAATTTTCCGGCGATAGCTCCAAGTGCCGGAATTGACGGTGCCGGAAGAAAGCCAGCCGGCCTGGGCGGGTTTGGTTTGCGGCCTTAAAACCAAATACAAAAAGCCCGCCGCCACGAGCAAAATAACCGAAAGAATCATCGGCAAATATCTGTTAAAGAATTTTGATTTCGTTTTGGTTAACACAACTTTTATATTAACTGCACCCTCTCTGTCGCCTCAAAGGCGACGTCTCCCCCAAAACCCTCATCCGCCCTCCCCCCTTCGCTGAAGCTACGGCGGGCAGGTCGGGCACCTTCCCCCATCCACCTTCGCCAAGGCTACGGCGGACAAGAAAGGGGGAAGGTAATAATGTGCTTCGCGCTATGCGGGAAAGGAGTTTTTGTTTGGAAAGCCAAGCCATAAAGTTAATATAACCTAATATGGCAAGGAAAACAAATAGGACTTATTGGACTTATAAGTCGTATAGATCCTATAGTCCTATTTGTTCTATTTGTTCTATTGATTTGTATTTGCCGGTGGCGTGGTGTCGGGCGCGTTTGCGGTGTCGGTTGTATTGGTTGTGTCCGGCGGGGCTGCCGGCGTATTTATTATTGTAGTTGTTGATGTTCCGGCAACCTGGCCTTGATCGGTAGACGGCGGCGTGGTGGAAGCGGTTGACGCATCGGTGGACGTAGCGGACGTGTCGGTTGAGGCTGACGTTGAATCGCCGCCGCCAGACGACCCTCCGCTGGTAATTTGCTGCTGGCCGGAAGGCTGGCTGACCACGACTATTTGGGTATTTAAACTAGACTGCGACGTAGAAGTGGCAGGCTGGGCCAAAGCTATCCAGTCAAAGCTGGTATCAGACGCTACCGGCTGGCTGGCCTGGATTACAAAGCCTTCCGGCGTTTTGGTGGCCACGCCGTAGAAGAAGTTCGGCAGACCCTGCACCGTGACCGCGATTTTCGGCAATGTGTCATACGGCACGGCAAAAGTTACTGTCGCTTGATTTTGTCCGGCACCTATAATAGCCGTACCGGCCGTGTCCTGGCCTACGGTAATGTGGCCGGCGGCGGTAATGCTAAACTGGGTGGTGGTGCCGTTTTGCACGCTTAATATAGAGGAGGTGGCAATGGTAGTGCTGGCCAAAATATTAATAGAGCCGTCGTTCTGCACCAGCAAGCGGTCGGCGCCGCTGACTTGCAGCTGCAGAAGGTTGCCGTTGCCTTGCTGATTAATCAGGAAAGACGTGACCGTGGAAGACGGCGCTCCGGCGCCGACTTGCCCCGTAGTCTGCCCGCCGCCGTCTTCCAATACAAAAGCATTATTAATCATTTGAAAACCGGGATTAACGAACACTAATATAGCGGGATTGGGGGAATTATTCGTCGCCGGATCAAAATCTTCCAGAGCCTGGCCAATTACCTGTCCGCTCCTTGTGGCTTTCATGGCAACGCCCGGGACATTTGAAGAAGTCAGAAAATCGCCGGCGTGGATAACGGTATCGGTGGCAATCTTAACCGGCACTCTTCCGGCCAAAGCTACAGCCGGCCTTAAAGGATTAACTTCATAACTAGCCCCGCTCATAAACTGCACGCTGTTGCCTTCTATAACCATAGCGGGGTTGCTGGATACCACGCCAAGCAGGCGGCTGTCGTAGGCCGCGGTTGTCTTGCGCACCATATTGCCGCTTAAATCGTCGGTACCTACCGAACTGACCAGTTCGGCGACGGCCATGGCATCTTGCGACGGATAAATTTCCGCGTAGTCGGTGCAATTGCCGGGGTTGCCGGCAAAACTGGAACAGTTGGCCGCCACCACAAACCGCGAACCGGGAGTGGAAGTGCCAACACCGACGTTGCCGGAGGCTTTAACGCTAAAGTAAGTGCTGGTGGAGGCAGTGCTTGAAGCAATAATAAACGGATCGGTCGCGCCGTTGACCTGAATGTACAAACTGGCGGTTGGCGCGCTGGTGCCAATTCCCACGTTGCCGCTTTGCGCCACATAAAAGAGGGTGGTTGTGCCTGAATAAGCGGTAGATGAAGCAACCATAAACAACGGGCTGCCGCTGCCGGCTGTGGACATAACTGACAATATGGCGGCCGGCGAGGTTGTGCCGATTCCGACGTTGCCGCCGCTGGCTATTGTCATCCTTAAAACGCTATTGGTTCCAAACTGCATAGGATAATTACCCAGGGTAAGCACTGCCGCATAAGCAGTATCCCCTGCCAGAATGCCTCCTGACGTATTGCTCTCACGGCCGACGTAGAAGGTTCCGCCGGTGTTGCTAAACAGCAAATCAGCCAAATTTGTTCCCGTAGTAGACTGAATTCGAGCCTGGCCGGTAGCATTCTGAATATCTAATGGGTAACCGGGCGTAGATGTTCCGATGCCAATGTTGCCGGCCGAAGAAATATGGAACAGCGAGGTGCCGGAATTGTTGGAAACGTCCATAAGTTCGCTGGAACCAATTTGCTGCAAATTAAATAAAGTCGCCGCGGTAGTAGTGTTAATGCCAACCGCTTTAGTAATGGTATCTACATTAAACACATTATTGCCGGATTGATCCTGGACGTTGAGCGCGGTAGTGCTGGCGACTTTCATAAACAAACTGGCATCTCCTGCGAATCCGCCCATTAACGTGCCACCGGAAGAATAAATCCCCAAAAGATTGCCGGTCTGGCTTGCTCCTGCGGTGATATCCATTCCCGCATTGGTGGAAGATTGGGTGGTATCGATGGCAAATACGGAACTGCCGCTGCCATTTTGGACATTAACCGCAGTGGAAGAAGAAATGTTCTGGCTAATCTCTCCATACCAGCCCACGCTCAACAAAGTGGCGCCGGAAGAGGAAGCGATGGTCAAAAGATTATTAACGTTAGTATTGCTGCCCTGCAAAGTCAGCAGAGAGCTTGCCGTTGATGTACCGATGCCGATGTTGCCGGCGGAGGAGACGTGGAATAAAGAAATGCCGGTAGAAGAAGAAATATCAAACAACTGGGTAGTTGAGCCGGCGCTGCCTTGCAAAGCAAATCTTGCCGCGGGAGTAGTCGTCCCGACACCGATATTACTGTTCTGTGATATATACAAAACACTTGTCCCGGTTGAGGAAGATATGTTCAATAAATCAGTTCCCGAAGTTCCCTGTAAAGACAAGGTTGTTACCGGAGCCGAAGTCCCGATACCGATATTACCGTTCTGCCGGATGACCATTAAGCCGGCTCCGGTTGAGGAAGCTATATAGAGAGGATTCGTTCCCGAAGTTCCCTGAAGCGTTAAAGTCGCAACCGGAGTACTGCTTCCAATACCCACATTACCAGTGGATTTGACGATAAATAAAGAAGAATTGGTGGAAGAAGCGACATTTAACAAATCGGTCGTGGATCCGCTGCTGCCCTGAATAGTGGTTAAAGCCGTGGGGGTGGAAGAGCCAATTCCCACATTGCCATTGGCTAAAACGGTAAGTAAAGCTGAACCGGTTGATGACGAAATAGTCAGCAAAGGAGCGCTGCCGGATTGGCCTTGTAGAGTAAAGGTAGATGAAGTTGATGTCGTGCCTAAAGCTAATCTGTCTAAAGTATTATCCCAGGTAAATAAAGAGTTGGCGTTTAAAGCTCCACTCGTGCCGTAGAACTGGATGTTACCGGCAGTACCCGAGGCGGTTAATCCGCTGACCGCGGCCCAAGTCAGATTTCCCCCACTATCTACATGCAAATATTTATCCCCACTGTTGATGGTTGTCGGCCAGTAGTAGCTTAAGCCGTTAATGGTCGTGGTGGCGGAAGACACGGTTAAGGCACCGGCTAAAGTTAAACTGCCGGTTTGGTCTAAGACCATTAAGCTGGAACCCGTGGAAGAAGAAATCAGAAATGGATTGGTGCCGGAGGAACCTTGGATATTTAAGGTAGTTGAGGGGCCGGAAGTGCCAATCCCGACATTGCCGCTGCCGTCTATTCTCATTTTTTCGGTTCCGCTTATTGAAAAGCCCAAAACATTATTCGTAGTAAAAAACAGTCCGGAATTGCCGGCAGGACCGAACGACAAGGCGGGAGATGCCGCGCTTCCAATATCGGAGCTTGGGGCGGCGGAAGAACCGACCACTTCAAGCTCTTTGTAACCGACAAAGCCGTTTTCCTGGGTTCCAAAGTTAAACTTTATAGCGTAAACGTTAATGGCAATGTCTCCGCCGCTGGCGGTCAACTGCGCAAAGCACTGGGCGGAACCGCACGAGTAATTCACGCTGGTACTCGGGATGTCCGTAAATACGCCCGGGTTTGAGGGAGTTGAATAGGTAAAATCGGAAACCGTGATATCCGAACGGCCGCCGTCGCTCCAGCCGCTATAAATATTAATGGTTGTAATATTATAGCCGGTGCCGTGAGCTCCGTTGCCCAGAGTATAAGTAACGGTTGTGTTGTTGCTTATTTGTGTGCTACCAGCGCTGCTGCCGTAGGTTCCGATGCTCCCGTCAGTCAGATTCACGCTGTTAGATAACCCGCCGTCGTCAAGGAGTCCCGAGACTAAATCTCCGCTGGCGGGAGAAAAGCTATAGCTGGGGGATTTTGTTGTCCACGAAGGCGTCCCCACTACAACCGGAGTGCTGCCGGGGATGGACAGGTTAAGCGTGCTCAAAAGTTGCGTGGTTCCGTTTACCGTTAATGTTGCCGCCGAAGAGCTTGTCCCAATGCCGACGTTGCCGTTAGCGAGAACAGTCATCAAAGTTGAGCCGGTTGATGAGGAAATGGTCAGCAAAGGAGCGCTGCCGGATTGGCCTTGTAGAGTAAAGGTAGATGAAGTGGATGTTGTGCCTAAAGCTAATCTGTCTAAAGTATTATCCCAAGTAAACAAAGAGTTGGCATTTAGGGTATTGCCCGCTCCGGCAAACTGGATGTTGCCCGGGGTACCGGAGGCGGAAGCTCCGGCGGAAATTCCCAAAGTGGAAGTGGCCACCCATTTGGTGCCTGTGCCGGTGGTCTGCAAAACCATACCTAAAGTGCCGGAAGCGTTATTGGCGTCAAACAAAGCGCCGGTTAATTGCATATTCCCTGCCACGGACAAAAGTTGGGCGGGTGAAGTAGTGCCAATGCCGACGTTGCCGGCGAAATAATTATACCCTATGCCGGTTAAACTTAAGGTGCCGCCGGTTGTCATGTCTCCGGAGCTATCTACCACCAGCTGGGATGACGGGCCAAAAGTCTGGACTTCGCCCAAAGCGACCCAATCACTACTTACGTGGGTCAGCGTATATTTAACATACCGCGCCGCTACGGGGCTGAATGTCTGGGTAATCCATTGTTCGGCATCAGACATTCCCGTGGAAGTCGCCACACTGGTAAAGTTCACGTTGTCGGTGGACAAAGAAATATTAATGGAAGATGGCATAACAATGCCGCCTGCTCCGCCGCCGCTCATATATTCCTTGGTCTGGCTGACCGGAACGCTGCTGCCTAAATCCACCACAACTGTCCCGTCGTTATTGTTCCAGGCCACGGAAAATTCCTGGCCGCTATAGGTGTCGTCGCGAACCGAACCGTTGGTCAGCGCCGTGGCCGAAATTGAATGGTCGGGAGCCGGGGAGGTAGTATAGATTTTGCCAAGGGCTAAATTGGCGTTCGCAGTGCCAATTGTCGCCGATTGGGCGGCCAAAGCTCCGGCCGAAGAAACCGTAAACTGGTTATTGTTGCCTACGGTCAACAACTGGGAAGGAGAAGAGGTGCCAATGCCGACGTTGCC
>Ga0182027_10002478_pt1 | contig 29919 bp, 20 predicted proteins | sample 712E1DmetaG_FD_121300 | JGI IMG/M metagenome (GOLD analysis project Ga0182027, IMG submission 121300) | Permafrost microbial communities from Stordalen Mire, Sweden - 712E1D metaG (Illumina Assembly) | ecosystem: Environmental > Terrestrial > Soil > Wetlands > Permafrost | place: Sweden...
AATACTATTACTTACTTCTGCAAGTCGATACACATTGGCTTCTCTGGCGCGATAGTCACCGCCTTTTACTGTATCATAGAAAAGTCGATACACACTGTCACCGTCATTCTGTTAGTTTTTTGCCGCATTGATACTTCCCTGAGCCGCGATACTATGTGCTCTTCGGGGACTGTCCTGATAACAAAAAACTTTTACATTATATCCCAATTCGCCAAGTGATGCAGCGGCAGATGCTCCGGCAAGTCCGGTGCCCACTACAATAATATCTAATTTTCTTTTGTTGGATGGGTTGACTAATTTACAACCTGACTTAAAATTTGACCATTTTTGTGCGATTGGTCCCTCGGGAATTTTAGCGTCGAACTTTGTCATAATTTTATATTCGTTGTGTTGATGAATACTCTATTTGAAGAAAAATAAAAAATAAACTGGAATGATTGAAAATCCTGCGGCAACAATTATGGAATAAATAGTTCCGCAGGTTTTAATGCAACAATTGTATTTATTATGATTTAATCCCAGTGTCTGAAAGGCAGACTGGAATGCATGATTCAGGTGAAACCCGAGAACGATCATCAGGAATATATATATATATGAATAGAGTGGAGTAGAAAAAAGATTGATGGCCATATGATAAAAGTCATGTTTATCCTCTGCGCCATCGGGAACAGCAACCAGTCCTAACTTCACAAAATAAAAGTTCATGAAATGGATAGCCAGAAAAATCAGTACTATAAGTCCCGTCCATATCATATACTTTGAAAAGAATGCTGTGTCAGACCTGTTGGATCTGTGATATCCGATGGGTCTTGATGCCCAGTTTTTCAGCGTCAGGATTACACCATATAAAATATGAATCAGGACACCTCCGAAAAGGAATATCTCAAATATTTTGATGATCCAGTTATTGCTCATAAATGAAGCAGCATCATTGAACCATTGTCCGCCATCGTTTCGGAGCAGCATTAAATTAATGGTTAGATGAACCAGTAAAAAAACGATCAAGAACAAGCCGGCTAAAGCCATGACAATTTTCTTGGTGATGGATGAGAAAACTAAAAATTTCGTGCTCATAGTGTATTTGTTTTTCGAAAATAATTCAGAATACTTGCGGATTTATTGAATAAAAATTGTTTAATTTGTCATCAATTTAAAAAGAACGATTTGAAATAAGTGCGACAAAATTATTGTACTGTAATATTAAATCAAAATAAATATGTGTTTTTTTTTTACCAGGTATTAACTTAATCTTTGTTTTATGAAATATTTACCCATCAATCCCGAGCTGTTTATCAAGAACAGAGAGAACTTCAAAAAGAACATGAGACAGAACTCACTGGCAATCTTTAATTCCAATGATGAAATGCCGCGAAACGGCGATCAGGATTACCTTTTCAGACAGAATTCGGATTTTTTCTATCTGACCGGAATTGATCAGGAAAAAAGTATTTTATTATTATGCCCTGAATGTCCTAATCCAAAATACAGAGAAGTTCTTTTTCTGGTAGAAACGAATGAGCACATTGCTATTTGGTATGGTCATAAATATACTAAAGAAGAAGCAACAGCCACTTCAGGTATTAAAAATATCATGTGGCTCGACAGCTTTCAATCTGTGTTAACAGATGTGATGTCCAATACAAACAATATTTATCTCAACACCAATGAAAACAGCCGCTACATGAATGAAGTTCCTTACAGGGATATTCGTTTTGCAGCGGATTTGAAAGCAAAATTTCCCGTGCATAATTATTTTCGTGCTGCTCCGATTGTTGCTAAACTCCGAACGGTGAAATCTGCCATTGAAATCGAACTTATTCAGAAAGCTTGTGATATTACAGAAAAAGCATTTCGCCGTTTATTGAAATTTGTAAAACCCGGTGTGATGGAATATGAAGTAGAAGCTGAGATAAGTCATGAATTTATAAAGAACAGGGCCAGCGGACATTCTTATAATCCCATTGTTGCTTCAGGAAAAAGCGCTTGTGTGCTGCATTATGTGGAAAATAATAAAGAATGTAAAGACGGCGATCTGATGTTACTTGATTTTGGTGCAGAATATGCAAATTATGCCGGTGATCTCTCCAGAACAATTCCAGTTAACGGAAAATTTACACCACGCCAGAAGGATGTTTACAATGCCTGTCTGAATGTTTTGAAAAAAGCAAAAAGTATGCTTGTAGTTGGCAGCACCATTGATAAATACCATGCCGAAGTCTGCAAGATCATGGAAAAGGAATTGATTAGTCTTGGATTGTTTACTGCGGAAGATGTGAAAAATCAGCCTGCGGACAAACCTTTATATTTTAAATATTTTATGCACGGTACTTCTCATTTCATGGGACTTGATGTACATGATGTCGGCTGCAAGCAAGAAGAAATTCAGGCAGGGATGGTGTTTTCGTGTGAGCCGGGAATTTATATAATGGAAGAAGGCATAGGAATAAGAATAGAAAATGATATTCTTGTTACTGAAAACGGCCCTGTTGATCTGATGCAGAATATTCCCATTGAAGTGGATGAGATCGAAGCATTGATGGCAGTTTAAAATTTTCCTTCATGAAACAAAAAATCTGCTGAATGGTAAAATCGTTCAGCAAATTTCTTTAAAGATAATCCTCATGGAAGATTTTATCAGATTTGAAAACAAAAACCTTCACTATAAAGTTGAAGGGAATGGTAATGTTTTGGTATTGCTTCATGGTTTTACCGAATCACTTGATATCTGGAATGAATTTTCAAAAGAATTAAGTAAAACATTACAGGTTGTTTCTATCGATCTCCCTGGTCATGGAAAAAGTGATTGTGTCGGGGAATCACATACCATGGAACTCATGGCCGCATGTATTCACATGGTACTTGAACATCTGAAAATAAAAGAATGCGTGATGATCGGTCATTCAATGGGCGGATATGTTACGCTGGCTTTTGCAGAAAAATATCCTGCCATGATCAAAGGACTTGGATTATTTCATTCTTCTGCATTGCCTGATACGCCTGAAGGGAAAGTAAATCGTTCAAAGGTGGTTGAGTTCATCAGAAACAATCACACAGAATTTATCATGAATTTTATTCCAGATTTATTTGCAGAAGAAAACAGAAAAAAATTCAAATCAGAAATATCAGTTCTTGTGGAAGCAGCAAAGAAAATGACACGCGAAGGAATCATTGCATCACAATTAGGCATGCGCGAAAGACCTGACAGAACGCATGTTCTAGAAGAAGCTGCTTATCCGATTTTATTTATTGCGGGGAAAAAAGATACCCGGGTTCTTTTCGAAAAAGTGCTTGAACAAATTGCGATGCCAAAAGATTCTGTTGCCCTGTTGCTTGATAACATCGCCCACATGGGTTATTTAGAAGCGAAAGAAAAAACCATGCATGCTGTGAAATGCTTTGTTGAAGGTATCAATTTATAACCCCTGACAAATTCATTTCTTTATAATCAAATTTTCACCATGAAAAAAATATTATTGTTGCTGCTGAACACCTGTCTTCTCTGTGAATTTTGCTATTCACAAATGACAGAAGCAAAAATTTCTGATATGCATGCTATTATCAAGCAAGAAAAAAACAGTATTTCTGTCACGGGAAAAAAATCCGGTTTGATCAATTTCAATTTTCGGAAGGAGATAACGGTACAAATACTAGATTCCGCAGGCCTAAAAAAATACTCCCGGTACTTGTTTCCGGAAAGCTATGATCCCACATATATTTATCATGCTTCAGAGGTACGAAACCCTGTTAATTGTTTTTCTAAAATAAAAATGATCTCTTTTGATGCAAAGCTAAAATCCAAAACAGGAAATGAAAAAAAACCGCAGATTTTGATTACAAATAACACCATAAAAAGTGCTGTAATGAACAACCTTTATGGGCGTTATGATCAGCCGCAATACGTAATTCAGAATCTTGAAATTGGTGATGAATTAACTCTGGTCTATGAATATTATGCACCTTACCGGGACAATTATGAAAAGCTGACTTCGTTCAGAATATTTTTTAACACAAGCGATCTTATTGAAAAATATGAGCTTGAAATTTCTTATGAAAAAGAACTAAATACCACTTTGAAATATTATAACAGCGGCGATCCCGATACTTCCATTACATCAGAAGGTGTGGTAACCTTGTTTTGGAAAAAAACAAATCTGGCTGGTTGCATGGATGAACTGGGAAGCAGGCCATATTTGAGTCTGCCATATTTGCTTTTCACAATCAAACCCTATGAATTACTTTACACACTCCCCTATTCCTTTGAGGAAAAATTTATTCCTTTGTATACATTAGCTGTGTATAATAGAGAACAGGATTTTATCAATATTCTCAGAGCCATCGACCAGGGTGTAAAAGATAAACAGTACCTGCTTATTGAAAAATTTATTACTGAACAATCCAAAGATATCACTAATGATACTCTCGGTTATCAGATATTGGTAAAGCTTGTGAACTTTATCAGCGATGAATTTATTTATGATCCAGACACTGCCGTTTTTAAAGGTGATGATATCAGGAAAGAAAGGCTTGGAGAATATATAGAAGGTAAAACTATACGCGAGATCAGCCGGTTTAATTTGTATGCTGCACTGATTTCAAAAGCGGGACTTGGATACTACTCGGGTTACCTTGTAGATAAGCGTGTGGGAGAAATCTGTAATGAATTTATTACCCCCATGTTTGAAAACGATTTCCTCTTAGTACCAGTATTGAAGAATCAGACCGTTCAACTGGTTATCCCCAAAAAATCCAGATTCGGTTATTATATTTCAGAAACTCCATTCTATTATGAAAATGTCAAGGTGCGACTTGTGTCGCTGGCCGATTATAAGGATATTAAAAGTCCAATCTTTGAAGGATTTCGATCTATGTTCACTCCCAGCAGCAACATGGAAGAAAATGACAGAAAATGTAATGTGAAAGTGGATGTGGATCTGGATCAACTGAGCGCAAGTTTTTTTACAAAAATTATTTTGCGTGGACAATACTCTACACTGTGCAGGCCGGTTTATCAATATGATATTTGCGATAATACGATAAATCCAATGTATTGCAAAAAAATATATGATTTTATTCCTGATGTGAAACTAATAAAAAAAGAGGTTAATATCGCTGAAAAGGTTTTTCCTTTTAAGACAGAGGTGAATTTGCAATACAGCAGCGAAAATCTGGTAAAAAAAATCTCTGACGGAAAGTATAAAATAGATCTGGCAAACCTTTTTCAACATATTATTTACGAAAATTTCAACTCAGAAAACAGAACGTTGGATTTTTACGCTGACTTTGTCGGTAAAGATATGTATACATATTTTTTCACCTTTAATAAAAACATTGAAGTCACTAAAGCTATCTCAAAAGTTGATATTTCAAACGATTTTGGTGATTTAATTGTTGATGTAGATTTTTCACAAACCAATCAATTAAGGATTACAACTTATTTTTTAGTGAAATCTGAAAAGGTTCCTGTAGCTAAAATCGAACAGGTAAAAAATATTTATGATAAAATTGTCGAACTGAATAATAGCAGCATAGAATTTAAAGTCATCAACTAAACTAATCAAAACTTTTTCGGCTATCACCGGTGATGGGAATTTCCTTTCCTAAAAATCTCGGATTTAATTTAAACAGCAGGCTGAAATATGCTTTCACATCAGCAAGCGATTCCCGAAACTTATAATATAAATTTCGTTCGTAAAAATCATTTGCAGTCGGACAGCCATATGCATTCAATCCAATTTTTCTGGCAATATAAACTGCTCTTGGAAGATGAAACTGCTGAGAAACTATGATCACACTTCTCACACCAAATACTTCTTTAGCTCTGACCAAAGAACTATATGTATCAAATCCCGCATGATCCAGAAAAATATCCTGTTGAGCCACTCCTTTTTGAATCAGATATTTTTTCATCGTGTTCACCTCATCATAATTTTTTCGGCCATGATCACCACTGAGTAAAAAGCGACAGACTTTATGTGCTTTATACAGTTCCAGCGCCCTGTCAACCCTATCCTTTAGAATAAATGACAGTTGTCCATTTTCCTGAACATGCGCACCCAGGACTAACACGGTATAAGAAAAAGGAAGAGAGTTGATGTTTTTTGAAATATATTTTTCGGAAGAGTGATGAAAGTGAATATTTAAACATATCACAAAAACAACTATGATAGCTGCAATAAGAAAAAGAAGTAATGCGATTTTTTTTATTCTTGGTTTAGTAAGCATCATTTTAATCTTAAGAATATTGATTATTTTTGTCATACAATATTATTCAAAATAATTATATCTGGATGAAAAAATCAGGTATCACAAAATCTAAAGAACTGGAATTTTTCAGACCAGACACTTCAACGAAAATCAAACTGCCTTTTTATATCGCCTCTGTTTCTGCAGGTTTCCCGTCACCCGCGGAAGATTACATGGAAAAAGCACTTGATCTGAATGAGCACCTGATCAGGCATCCTGCTGCTACTTTCTTTGTCAGGGTTTCAGGAAGTTCTATGAAAGATATAGGAATACTTCCAGGAGACATTTTAGTCGTAGATCGTTCGCTGGAAGCCAAGGACGGGAAAATCATTATTGGTGTGATCAATGGAGAATTCACAGTAAAAAGAATTATCAGACAAGGAAAAAAAATATTTCTTCAACCGGAAAATATAAAATATAAACCGGTCGAAATCACTGAAGAAATGGATTTCGAAATATGGGGAGTCGTTTCTTATTCGATACACAAACATTGAAAATTCTAAACGATGAAATCAATTAGAACATTTTTTCTAATATTGATTATTGCATATTCACAAAATGTCTTGGCAATATCAAATTACAAATTCGGAGATACCTTATACGTGTGGGCAAAAGCAGGCTTGAACATGAGAGTAAGCGCTGCTGCAAATGCCTCTGTTATTGAAAAGTTACCCTATGGAAAACAAGTAATCATTGCTGATCATGATATTGGGAAAGCATCTTTTTCTGTGAAGGTGTTTAATGAATCCGGCTTTGTTTTACAAGGGTTTTGGGTTAAAGTGAATATGGGTGATAAATCAGGTTATGTTTTTGATGCTTATCTTTCGCGATTGGCTCCTCTGAAAATTATTGAAAGCAATGGATATAAACGTTACGAGAGTGAACTGGAATATTTTGAAAGAGAGTTTGAAGTCCAAAAAACACCCACGGATAAATCAGAGAATGTCGGGGGAAATCCCGATAGTGAACCACTTATTACTGATGTTTACGAGTCGATATACGGAATCACAATAAAAAAATGGGATTCCGGTTCAGCTAACAAAATTGAAATTGAAATATCTGAGTTGTCTTTTGAAGAAGGTTATGTGCTGGCTAATATGTTTTATGATTTTGAAAATTTCAATAAAGAAATTGTAGAATATAACAACCCAAAAAAACTTGTAATTACATCAAAAGATAATAATGCACAGTTCTCTTTAAACAGTACACGCTATTATACCATCGAAGAAAAAGATAACAAGCTGACAATTTCGTTCCTTAAACAGTTTTAGTATGCTTCTAAAGAACATGCAATAGTATTTTGTAATAAAAAAATTGCTATTAAATAAAGGCTGTTTTCTTATTGCTGGAAACAAATACGAAGTTAAGTCCACTAAGTGAAACCAAGTTTTTCTCGACAATCTTGTTGATCTAAACACGAAAATATTAATTTTGCAGACGAAATGAAAAACACAGTAATAAAAATAGTATTGTTCCTGTTTATCGGATTTCCATTTGCAATTCAGGCACAGCAAAAATTTCATGACACGAAACAATCCAATGTATCAGGCAGCGACATCGTTGCTGATGCGCCATGGCGGATGAAAAAAACAAATGCTTTTGGAAATCTCAACAGTATCCCACTTCACATTTTTATTAAGGATGCAGATGTTCTCGGATACAATGCTGAACTCATTTCACTGAATGTTTTTATTAAAAATGCCAGTGACCCGTCATTCGGAAACCCCATTGTTTTCAATACATACAGCCCAAGCGCTTTTCTTGCCTTGTTTTCTTCAAAATCACAATATGATCCCGATCTTGACATACAATCATTTGATGCCAGTCTGCCGGTAAAGGATCCGAATTACACCATCAGTTTTACACAGGACACCTGTTCATGGCCCGACAACTGCACTTATACCGATATCACGCATGCTTTCTGGTATTTCACCATCAACATACCTCCTGATAAACTTACAGGGCTGAGTGATATAATTGACATCCGCGTTGATTTTTCACTTAACTGGCAAACGGATGAAACAAGCTATGTGCGTGTTTTTAGATATAACTACGATTTGCCGAATCTTCCCGGATGGGAGCGTGGTGATGCGCATTATCATACCATGTACACAAACAATACCGCTGAGTATGGCCTTCCTCTTTCCGCTACCAAGGAAGCAGCAAAAGCAATCGGCACCAAATGGATTACATCCACGAATCATTCCTGTGATTATGATAATTATGGAATAAGCATGCAGGCCAACTGGGCGCGGGAACAAAATGAAATTCAAACCCTGAATGCATTGGATTCTTCCATGATCTTAATCCATGCTGAAGAAGTTTCAGTGAACAACAGCGCCGGCAATACTGTTCACATGCTTTGCTATCCGGCCGATTCGCTGCCGTATTCCATGTCGTACCTGGGCGATGGTGACGGTGATATGACTTCCACAGCACTTGATATTGATCAGATTTTATATCCTCTTTCGGAAGTGGATGGCTTTGCTTATGCAGCGCATCCTTTTGCGGGTGGCGATAAATTATCTTCATTGATTAATGGAAATGTGTGGAATGTGGGTGATCCGGATTTTTATGCAAACGGCACTTCTATTCCGGGCAACGATGTGGTGATCTGCAACGACCTGTCTTCCCCGTCGGATCTGTATTCTCAGAATACCAGCCAACTGCTTTTTAAAAAAGAAATTAAAGGCCTGCAGATCTGGAATTGCCGGAATGCCATGGGAACCACCGATCAGCGCGAGAACCCGTGGAACGCTGAAAATGATGGCACCACTCCTTTCGTGCAATATGACACCAACAGCACATCATGGCACTGGAACCGTTTTCTGCAGAATATGGTGGTGACAAAATTCCTTAACAAAAAAGGACTGATTGAAAAAAATGCAAACCCTTCATTAAAATCCTATCGCTTTTATATCATTGCAGGAAGCGATGCGCACGGTTCTTTCAATTATTCGAACACAGATTTTGTGATGGGGCTCACGGCTGATGTTCATGATAATGCTTTGGGGCGGCTTGGCACATTGGTTTATTGTCCTTCGGGCATGGGCGCCAACGGTGAACATGTGTTGAATGCTTTAAAGAACGGCCATGCAATTATGAGTGACGGGCCTGTGATTGCCATGGGCATGGATGTGAACAACGATCATCTGAATGAATTTATTTCCGGTGATGAGGTGCTCCTTAGTTCAGCTCAGTACCAGAATTCAAAAATTCATTTACAGATTGCCAATACTGCTGAATTCGGAAATATCCAAAGCTGCAGACTGATTGTGGGAACAAAAAAAGGAGAGTATCCTTTTTCATTTAATGTTCCGGTCTTAGCACAATCATTTGAAAAATATTTTTCACTCGATTCACTGGTCACTCTGATGATGCAGCATGATACGATTGATAACTGGGAATATTTTTATGTGCGTTCGGAAATGCAGACGCATAAATATTTCAGCAGCCTGAGCAGCATTTATTGCGATACGGCACAGTATTATCATTCTTTTTCAAATCCTGTGTGGATCAGAAAACCACAAGTAATAGTGGGTATTCAGGACTATGCACCGATAACATTTTTGAATTGTTTCCCGAATCCTTTCAATAATGAATTAACCATTTCTTTTATTCTTGATAAACCTTCAACAGTATTATCTCAAATATTTGACATGACAGGAAGGCTTGTAGGGCAAGGGATTCGCAATGATTTTTCCGCAGGAGAACAAAATTTGCAAATGGATACTAACGTTTTACAGGGGGGAATTTACACCCTGCAATTGACCATAGGTGAATTTCATACAAGTTTTAAACTGGCAAAACTTAATGACTATTAGAAATATTTCTTCAAAAACATTACTGCATCATAAATGAGCAGACCCATTTATGTTAAACCTCGCTTGTATTTCTTTTATGTCAGCTATTCCTTTACAATTTTCTTAAATTCAATTGTCTTTTCACTCTCAATTTTTATTAAATAAATTCCGGGAGCATAATTTGAGGTTTCTAAAACTGCTCTTTCAATCATACTGCCTTTGAATACAATCTGTCCAACAGAATTCAGAATTTCAAAATTTGTTTTTTCTTTACTCCCTTTATTTTCAATGAACAATTCACTAGAAACAGGATTCGGATAAATGGAAATTCCATTTGTTTGAACAGACTCAATGCCAATACTGAGAATTTGCACACATACTGATGTATCCGTACAAGTACCTTGAGTTACTTCCACAGCGTAGTTCCCATTAGCAGTAGTAGTGTAACTCTGTAATGTTGCACCGGGAATAATTGCAAATGCATTGTCGCAATTGAGCCATTGGTATGTTGCTCCGATAGCATTGGCAGTGATCATTGGATCAGAAACAGTCAGGGAAGTATCAACAGTACTTACTGTTAAACTCAGATTATATACACTATCGCATCCATTGACAGTAAGCAGGCTGTCATAATAATTACCGGGTATATTATAGTTGATACCATGCCAGTTATATATATCACCCTGGCAAATACTATGATTTTCAGTAAAAGAATAAGGTGGATATACATTTACTGTTAAAGATGATGTGGCACCATCTCCGCATAAATTACTTCCTTTCACTGTAATTTGAGCAGTCCCGCTGAATGTATTATTCCAGGCCACTGTTCCGATAAGGCCCGTTCCACTAATAGTACCAGCGCTGGACGGTGTAATATCCCATATATATGAAGTGGCACCGGTTGCTACTGCAGTGGTATATTGGTTACTGCCCGGAGATTGACATAAGCTGACCGGACCCGAAGGTTGTCCAGATGTGCCAGTACTCCATCCACCTGTGTATGTTTTTAAGATTATCCCATAAGATGATAAATCTGTTCCAACAACATAACCTGCATTGAAACCAGTAAAATAAACTGACCATAAATTATTAGTTGTTCCGCTTATCTGAGCCGACCAGTTATTCCCACCATCATTTGTTGTTAGAATTGTTCCATTATCACCAACGACGTAACCCGTATTTGAAGTGGTGAAATAAACTGAACGCAACGTATTTATTGTTCCGCTTGTTTGCATAATCCAGTTAGTGCCTCCATCTATTGTTTTAAGGATTGTTCCACCATTACCTGAAATATAACCTGTATCTGGAGCAGTGAAATATACCGAAAGTAAGTTATAACCTGTCCCGCTCGTCTGTATAGTCCAGCTGGATCCACCATTACTTGTTCTTAAAAGTGTCCCATAAACTCCAACAGCATAACCAATATTAGCATCGGTAAAATAAACTGAATATAAATAATAAGTTGTACCGCTTATTTGCGTTATCCAGTCTGTACCACCATTAGTAGTTTTTAGAATGGTTCCACCAGACCCAACGGCATAACCCGTATCGGGAACAGGAAAATATACAGATCTTAAATTGCAAGTTGTCCCACTTGTTTGCGATGTCCAATTAACGCCTCCATCGTTCGTTTTAATTATTGTTCCATTCCAGCCAACAGCATAACCTGTATTTTGACTGGAGAAATAAACAGAAGATAAAACATAATTTGAACCGCTTGCTTGTGTTGTCCAGCTTGTTCCGCCATCAGTTGTTTTAATAACTGTTCCAATATTTAAATCTGTACCAACAGCGTAACCAATATTAGAAGCAGGGAAAAATACTGAACAAAAATAATTAGTTGTTGTATTCATTTGTGTTGTCCATGGCAGGGGACCAATAGTTACGGTAATTGGATTAGAATCCGAACCATCACCGCAGGAATTATGTCCCTTCACTGTAATTTGAGCTGCTCCTGAAAATGAATTATTCCATGTTACTGTGCCTATAGTATCTGTTCCGCTGATTATACCTGCACCTGATGGTGTAATATTCCAAAAATATGAAGTGGCCCCTGCTACTCCATTTGTAATATATTGACTACTTCCTAATGCCTGACATAAGCTTGTTGGACCTGTTGGTTGTCCCGGTGTACTCATAATAGATCCTCCGGTAAGGGTATTTAGAATTGTACCATCACTAGCAATAGCATAGCCAATATCGGGAGTGGTGAAATAAACTGAATATAAAGAATTCACAGTTCCGCTTATTTGTGTTATCCAGTTTATTCCGCCATCTGTTGTTTTCAAAATCGTACCATTATTGCCAACAGCGTAACCGGTATTTGCATCAGTAAAATAAACTGAAGATAAAAAATAAGTTGTTCCGCTTACTTGCAGGGTCCAAGTAATCCCGCCATTGTTCGTTTTTATTATAGTTCCACTGCCTCCAACGGCATAACCCACATTAGAAGAAGTGAAATAAACAGAATTTAAATACTGGCTTGTTCCACTTGTCTGAGGTGTCCAGTTGGTACCTCCATTGGTGGTTTTCAAAACTTTCCCATTCTCATCAACAATGTAACCGTCATTAGTATTGGAGAAATAAATTGAAGTTAACCAACTAGTTAATCCGCTGGTTTGCGAAACCCAAGTTGCACCTCCATTGGTGGTTTTTAAAATTGTTCCATGGAATCCAACAGAATAACCTGTATCCGCGCTGGTAAAATAAATAGAACATAATTCATAAGTTGTACCGCATGTTTGAGATATCCAGTTGGTTCCGCCATCAACAGTTTTAAGAATTTTCCCAACAGCGTTGATATAATCAAGACCCACTGCGTAGCCAGTATCAGTAGAAGTGAAATACACCGAATTTAAACCACTATTTGTTCCGCTGGTTTGCGCAGTCCAATTGGTTCCACCATCAGCGGTTTTAAGAATTTTTCCAACAGAATTTGCATAATCATAACCCACAGCATAGCCTGTATTGACATTGGGAAAATATACTGAAGACAAATAATAACCAGAACCGCTTGATTGTATAGTCCATGGGAGATGATTAATAGTAACTGTTATCAAAGAAGAATCCATACCATTACCGCATGAGTTTTGTCCTTTTACAGAAACCTGAGCGGTTCCTGAAAATGCATTATTCCAGGTAACAGTACACGTTGTTCCTGTTCCGATAACTGTACCGGCAACGGTTGGGCTTACACTCCATACGTATGAAGTTGCACCCATTACACCTGTGGTTGAATATTGACTACTTCCTGCCGGTTGACAAAAATCGGTAACACCTGTAGGTTGTCCGGGTTTGCCTATATTCCAACCACCTGTTGTTGTTTTTAAAATTATCCCATAATTACCAACTGCATAACCGGTATAGGCATCAGTAAAATATACTGAATGTAAAGTATTTGTTATTCCGCTTGCTTGTGCTATCCATGAATTTCCAGCATCAAGTGTTTTATAAATCGTTCCACTCATGCCTACAGCATAGCCATTATTGAAATTAGTAAAATAAATTGAATATAAATCATTAGATGTTCCAGTTGTTTGTGCTGCCCAATTGCTTCCGCCATTTATTGTTTTAAGGACTAATCCAAAATCACCAACCGCGTAACCAGTATTGAAATCAGTAAAACAAATTGACCATAAACAACCCATTATTCCAGTTTGTGTGATCCAATTGCTTCCGCCATCTGTTGTTTTCAGAATTATTCCGAAACCAACAACGTAACCTGTATTGGCATCAGTAAAATATACTGAACGTAAAGTATTTGTAATGCCACTAGTTAGAGTAATCCATGTTGTTCCTCCATCCGTTGTTTTCAGAATTGTTCCATTAAATCCAACAGCATAGGCTGTATTTGTATCAGTAAAATAAATTGAATTTAAAAGATATGTTGTGCCGCTTGTTTGTGCGAGCCAATTGCTGCCACCATCTGTTGTTTTCAAAATTGTACCGTTACCACCAACAGCGTAACCTGTATTTACATCGGTAAAATGTACTGAAACTAAATCATTAGTTATTCCGCTTGTTTGTGCGAGCCAATTGCTGCCGCCATTTATAGTTTTTAGAATTTTACCATTAGTTCCTACAGCATAACCTGTATCTTGCGTAGCGAAATAGGTTGAATAAATATGTTCAGTGGTTCCGCTTGTTTTTGCGAGCCAACCAGAATTACTGTTTAAAATAACCGTAGCAGGTGCAGAAACTAAACCATCGCCACAAAAACTATGTCCTTTTACCGTAATTTGAGCTGTTCCTGTATATGTATTATTCCATGTTACAGTACTTGTTGTACTTGTTCCGCTAATTGTACCTGCACTTAATGGTGTGATACTCCATATATATGAAGTGGCTCCGACTATGCCTGTGGTAGTATATTGGCTACTGCCTGCAGGTTGACATAAATCGGTAGTACCTGTGGGTTGTCCTGGCATTCCCATACACAAACCACCTGTAATGGTTTTTAATATTGTGCCGGTATTACCCACGGCATAACCTGTGTTTGCGTCTTTAAAAAAAACTGTTAATAAAAGTTGAGATGTTCCGCTTGATTGTGTTGTCCAGGTGGTTCCGCCATCAGTTGTATTTAAAATGGTTCCATTATAACCAACAGCAAAACCTTTGTTGGGAACAGGAAAATATACTGAAAGCAATTCATAGAAAGTTCCGCTTGTTTGAGCGATCCAGTTATTTCCACCATCTGTTGTTTTTTGAATGGTTCCATTGTCACCGACAGCGTAACCTGTAGTGGAATCAGCGAAATTGACTGAGCGCAATTCAGCTGTTGTTCCGCTTGTTTGTGCCGTCCAGTTGACGCCGCCATTGGTCGTTTTAATAATAGTTCCACTGACACCAACAGCATATCCTGTATTTGTTGAGGTAAAATAAATTGAATATAAATGGTTGGTTGTTCCGCTTGTTTGCGCTGTCCAGCTGGTTCCACCATTGATGGTTTTCAGAATGGTTCCATTATAGCCAACAGCATAACCATTATTTGTATCTGTAAATTTTATTGACCATAAACCATTCGATGTTCCGCTCGTCTGCGCTGTCCAGTTGGTTCCTCCATCGATTGTTTTCAGAATAGTCCCGCTATTTCCAACAGCATAACCTGTATTTGCTGAAGTAAAATATACACAGGTTAACCAACTTCCTGTCCCGCTTGTTTGCCCCGACCAGCTTGTTCCACCATCAACTGTTTTTATTATTATACCGCTACTTCCCACAGCGTAACCGGTATCAGATGTGGCAAAAAAAGTTGAATAAATATGTTCAATTGTTCCGCTTGTTTGTGCTATCCATTGTGCTTTTACCGTTATTGTGCAAAAAAGCAATACACAAAAAGTGATTGCTGAAAAAAGAAAAGTTTTTGTTTTCATCTGTGTTTATAATTTAGTCCGTAAATAGATTAATATTTTAATCAAAATAAAAATATCGGACTCAAAATAAAAGGTACAAAATAATGAACGGGCGTTCAAACAAAATGAACCGGTGAAATAAAACAATAAAAAATTTGAGAGGTTTTTTTATTTCCTTCCGAAATTCTGAAGGAATTTTGCTCTGTAGGTATCACCAAGCGGAACAGACAGATTCTCGGACAAAAGAATTGTCTGATTCGAACCGGTATATCCCTTGATATGTTTGAGGTTTATATAAAAGGATTTATGGACCTGCATAAAATTGCTGTTCTCGAGCAAATAATTAAAATGCCCCAGGTTTTTCGAACTACTGACAGTATTATTCCCGCTGAGGGCAAACAAAGTGCAGGGGCCGTCAGCCTGACACCTGATGATATTTGCAATTTCAAGTATTTTAAATCCTTTTGAATCGGCAATTACAATCGTTTCAATTTCTTTTTCTTTATGATTGATAATGTCCATTAACACCTTCGTATTTTTTAATTCTGTTTGCAGGCTGATCTCCTTTTTTACTTTTTCAACGGCCTCCGTCAATTCATTTATATTAACAGGTTTTGTAAGGTAATCGCTGGCACTGTATTTAAATGCCCTTACTGCATATTTTTCAAATCCTGTAATGAAGATAATTCTGAAATCAATATTTTCAATTTTGTTGAGAAGATCGAAACCTAATCCGTCTTTCATTTCAATATCAAGAAAAATCAAATCAGGATGAATCTGTTGGATCAGTGCCAGCCCATTTTCCACTCCGTCAGCCTGAGCTTCTATTATCACATCCCTGCAATATTTTGCGAGGTAATTTTTTAGTACATCCCTGCTTGATTTCTCATCATCAATAATTATTGCCTTAATCATGCATTAACTCCTTAGTTTTTTTTGACGGGTATTTCAATTTTTATTTTTGTACCAATTTCTGTTCTGTCGCTGTACAATTCCTCTGATACAATAGTGTAATTTGTTTTATGGAAGGTGTTATATAATTCCAATCTGTCCCTTACCAATGATTCTCCTTTGGATTTTCTTTGCTTTTGCAATTCCTGTTTATGGTTCTGTGATTCTTTGCGGCCAATTCCATCATCAGTAATCATGCAGGAAAGAGAATAGTTCTGTTGTTGGATGAATTCAATTTTTATTTTTCCTTTTCTGTTTATTCGTGGTGGAAAAGCATGTTTGATTGCGTTTTCGATATAGGGTTGTATCATTGATGGCATCACTTCTGTATCTTCCATATCAATCGATTCGTCTGTCATAATTTCGAATTCAAATTTATCAGAATTATTAGTATGTTCGAGAAGTAAATATTTTTGTATTGACTCCAGTTCGTCTTTAAACGGAATAAATTCCTGGTTTGAGTTATTCAAAAACAGCCGCATCAGCCGTGAAAAATCAGATAAGTATTGATTCACTTTCAGCTCATCATTCATCGAAACAAGATTGTTCACTGAGTTCAGGCAATTATCAATGAAATGAGGATTTAACTGGCTTCTGAGAATTTCATGTTTTAATTGTTCCTGCTTTCGGTGTTCCATTAACCTCACGTTTCGTATCCGCAAAATAATAATGATAGTGATCACAGAAACCAATAGCAGAAATGATAATATTCTGAACCATGTCTCCTGATAATAATAGGCAGGTATAATAATTTTAATACTCTTTTTTCTTGTCCAGTTACCTTTTGCATCGGTGGCTTCTAATCTGAATTCATAAGTTCCATGCTCAAGACTTGCATAATTTACGGTCCGCTGTTTATAATCAGTGACGATCCAGTTATCATTATATCCTATCAGGCAATAACGGTAATGAATTTTTTCAGCATTTCTGTAGTCAGGACAGGCGAAGGATATTTCGAAATTATTTGTCCCTTTGGCTAATCTGATCTCATCCAGTTCATAAATGTTTTTCAGGGCAAAATGTTCTCCGGACACTTTAAGATCAGTAATTAAAACAGGCAGAGCATAATTTAAATATTCATCCGTCAAACTATCCGGGAAAAAGCTCACTACGCCGCCCATTCCGCCAAAAAAAAGTTCTCCGTTGCTGCTTTGAAATGCAGCATCTGAATTAAATTCTTCAATTCTTAATCCATCCTGCACTCCGAAATTACGGAACTGACAGGTTTTGGTATTAAACATCGAAATGCCTTTGTTTGTGCTTATCCAGAGATTTCCGTGACGATCTTTCAGAATATTATATGTTGTATTATGCGATAATCCATCCTTAACGGTATAGGTGCGGATACTTTTTGTTTTCTTATCAAACCTTCCGATACCTTCGCCCAGCAAAGCAAGCCAAAGATCGGATGAATCACCTTCGACGATGCATTCGATGTTGGAAGTAATGTTTTTAAAACTATACGTTTTTATAGCATGTGTTTTTTTATCAATGAACTTTAATTCATTTTTACTTCCTATCCAGTAATTACCATCTTTATCAATATGAAGTGCATAGATAAATCCATATTTGGAAAATTTTCCATGGAAAGAAACCTTGTCACTGACAGGTTCGAAGCTGCAATAGGTGGTACCTCCTCCGGTAAAAATATTTCCGTTTCTGTCATTCATCAGTAACTGAAAACTCTCCATTTCATTTATTTTATTGGACGATCCGGATTCATTGAAAAAATGTTTGGAAAATTTGTCGAGTTTGTAATCATAACAATACAGAAAATTGTAATTGTAACCTATCCACAGATCACCCGAAGGATGTTCAAGAAATGAGCGGGGATAAGCCATTGGAAATTTGACATTATCAATGTAATTGAGTTTCTGCTCAACCCCATCAGGCTGAATTTTTATCAGATAGTTATAATTGTGAGTACCTATCCAGACATTATCAAATTTATCCTTGAAGATGCAATGCACAGCCAGTTTATCTTTTTCCTTGGTGTTATCAAGATAATATTTAAAAAAACTGCTCGTCCGGGCAAGCATATGCAATCCCGAACCTTCGCCTGATTTAAGCAAACCACCGATCCAGATTATTTTTTGTTCATCAATAAAATAAGTTTCGGGAATACAAAATTCGTCAGGCTCTGCCCGGTAATAGCTGTTTTTAGCCGGTGAATAAATGATCAATCCCTCCTGATACGACGACCAGATAATGTCAGAATGCGTACAGCTAAATTCATCTTTTGATAATGAATGAATAGCTCTGCATATTGCTTTTGTTTTTATGTCAAGGCTAAACATGCCTATATTCGATGCAATCCAGTATTTATTCTTTTTATTATTCTGAGTGACCTGATATATCTGCGGAATAAAATTGGAAAAATATATGCGAGGAAAATCATACTTGAAGGTCGTTTTAATCTGATAACATTTTTTTGAATCAATGTAATTACACTGCATCAATTTGTATTTGTCGAAGATCCACAGATTTTTTAGCTCATCAAAAATAAAAGTAAGCAGCGTATCGGCTCTGATAGCTTTGTTTTCCTCATTCAGCAATTTGTGACAAACAAAATGAGAATTGTCCGTATACACTTCAAGCCCTTGATCACCGGAAGCCCATAAATCGCCTCTGTTGTCAGTACCTATCCAGGAAAAGTGAGAAGAATTGGTTTTGTAATTTTTAGAAGAAGCTGAATAGCGAATAAAAGAATTGTTTTTTCTGTCGTAGCGGCAGAGAAAAGATTTGGCTACCAGCCAGACATTATTATTTCTGTCGACACAAACTTTTTTCAGATCAATATCCGGCAGAGAGGTGCTGTCATCAGGGTTTGCAAAATAATTTTCAAATTCATATCCGTCAAAACGCGACAGACCATCCCATGTCGCAATCCATAAAAACCCATAGGAATCTTTTGCAATACTTCGTACATGGTTATTATATAAACCATCAGGTAAATTAAAATTCCGGATATAATAATTATCATTCTGGGAATACAGGCTGCTTCCCGAGATAAGAAGCCATAATAGTAAAAACCGAATATTTTTAATAAGCCTCTGATAAATCATTAAAAAATTCTTTTGCTGATTATTATAAAGGCAAATATACTATTGAATTTTGAAAAACAAAACAGTTTAAAAAGGATTGAGATAGTTCCTCGTTAAAATGTTTAATCATATAGAAAAACAAATCGGGCAAAAGCTTTAATGACCTACCTTGTCCAATACTTATAGACTCCCCAAGAAACAACTTAAACATGCAAACATTCTTGACCTTTCTATACGAACTCAATGAGGTATAAAATTTTTATGAGGCAGGTGCTCTTTGCCTACTCTTTTCTTCAATTTCGGAACAAGACAATATGAATTAAAAATCTCCGTCTTCAATAAACAGATATTATATTATATTTACATCCTCATTGTAAATAATAAAATTCTATCTATGCAAGTTTGTGTGACAAGAAAAGATGTAAAATTTTCTTCCGATTCCAGTAGGGTAATCGCCCGCTTTCTCTATACCAACGATGAAAGAAGTTTGGATATTATCAGAAAGGTATTGGCTATGTCTGACGAGGACGCAAATATTACATTAAGCCAAGTGCTGAGAGGTTATTCCAAACGTCACCGAAATATTTCAGTGATTTTTGAAAAGAATTTCAATAAACTGAATCCCTTGATTAAAAATCTGGGAATAGTGCCTGGTAAGCTGGATCAATCGCGGAAAGTGCTTATCGGATCATACTTCACCATGGAATATTCTATTGAATCGGCTGCTTTTTTTAATCCTTCTATTGTGGAAGATCCCGATCAATCGGAACTGACATCGGATGAAAAAAGAATTATTATCAGTTTCCGGGCAACAGGTGAAGGACATATTTCTTCACTTGTTTTCAGGGATGGTGTGATTGATAAGGATAATAACATTGCATTCGAACCTGTCGGCAAAATGCTGGCAGAAGCAGATGTAATAAAAAGGCATATTTATAATAAAAAAACATTCACGAAGAAGCTCAATGAAATGCAACCTCCGGAAAACATTATTTCTCCCACTCTTGTTTTGGATAAACTTAATGATAGCTTTACATACGGTGAATTAAAAAAATATGTTGAAGAAACAAGAGCAACTGTACCCTATTCAGCAGCAAATGAATTATATTTTGATCAGATAATATGGCTTGCTTCATCGCACTATGAAATTAAGTTTTCACTTGATTCGGCCATTTCCGAGAGAGTGATTTTTCCCATTTCGGAAACAGAGAAAAAAGGAATTGAAGATGCGCGATTCGTTACATTTAAAGAAGATAATGGTGAGAAAACATACTATGCTACTTATACCGCATATGATGGTATCACCATATTACCAAAGCTACTTGAAACAAAGAATTTTTATCAGTTTAAGGTCAGCCCCATTCATGGCGAGATTGCAAAAAATAAAGGGATGGCATTGTTTCCCCGAAAAATCAATGGAAAATACGCCATGCTTTGCAGAATTGACGGAGTCAACAATTACATTGCCTTTTCCGACAATATCAGTATCTGGCGTGAAGCAAAACTTATTCAGGAACCTAAATTCCCATGGGAATTCGTTCAAATAGGGAATTGCGGATCACCTCTTGAAACAGAAGATGGATGGTTAGTGATTACACACGGAGTTGGACCTATGCGCGAATATGTTTTAGGTGCATCACTGTTTGACCTTGAAAATCCTGAAAAAGAAATCGGAAGATTAAAGACTCCGCTAATGATGCCTAATGATAAGGAAAGAGAAGGATATGTGCCTAATGTAATTTATTCATGCGGTTCTCTTATTCACAATGGTAATTTGGTTATTCCTTATGCCATGTCCGATTATGCTTCTACTTATGCTACTATTAATCTGGAAGAATTGCTGAAAGTACTGAAGGAATCAAAGTAAAATCTTTTTATACACATCCAAGTATCCTTCAATCATTTTTTGGCGACTGAATTTTAAATCAGCATATTCTCTGCAATATTTTCGGTCAATAGAATTAATATTATTTACCTCTTCCACAGCTTCCTCAATAGTATTCACCAAAAAACCGGACTGTCCATTTATAATCAATTCCGGCATAGACCCTTTATTGAAAGCAATAACAGGTGTACCACAAAGCATAGCTTCGGCCACGCTTAAACCAAATGGTTCATTAAAACTTATCGGATGTAAAAGCGCATACGCTTCACCTAATAATTTATCCCGTTCCTCTGGTCCCGAATTGCCGACATAAACAATGTCATCATCATTAATGAATGGTTTTATTTTACTGTCAAAATATTCCTGATGCTGAATCAATCCGGAAATAATTAATTTTCTTTTTGCTCGCTTTGCTATCTGAATAGATTCAGCAGTGCCCTTTTCGGGATGGATTCTTCCGAAGAATAATAAATAATCTTTTGGCACAGGACAAAATGAAAATTCATTTGTGTTTATTCCATTGTACACTGTGGCAATGTAATCAAGCTTCGGACTACGGTCAGAATTACTGATAGAAACATAAGCATTGTTATCATTGTATTCTTTATAAACAGCAAGAATTTTTTGTGAAGAAAAGCCATGAATAGTAGTCACCATTGGTGTTTTAATCAGACGCGAATAAGTGAGTGGAAGAAAATCAAAGTTATTATGGATCAAATCAAATTTGTCTGCCTGCTCCATCAAATGGCTAATATGAAGGCATTCCCATACTTTAGGATCCATCGAATTATCTTCAGCATAAGATCGTTCACTTATATATTCCAACTTCCCTTTTGTAATAGAATCACCTGTGGCAAATAATGTAACATCAATTCCCGCTTCAATCAATCCTTCGGTAATATTTGATGCTACTTGTTCCCATGGTCCGTACTTTCGCGGAGGTGTACGCCATGCAATGGGTGATAATATTGCAACCTTCATATTTTATTTATAAATTTTTGAAATTGGTAAAGGATGGAAATACAGTGCTTCACTTCAAATGAAGAACCAGTAAACAAATTTACGAATAATTTTCAAGTAAAATACATTCGCTCTGTGTTTGTATAACCTGTATTATTTCAGAACTGCTGCAGCTTTTATTTTTCGAACAAATCAGCCAGTTCAATCCAGCGGTTTGATTTTTCTTCCAGCAGGTTTTCAATTTCTGCATAGCGTACACCATAAGTCGAAAAATCTTCCGGACTTCCTTCACCGCTATTCATCTTTTCGAGCAGTAGTTTTTTCTCAGATTCTAACTGACTGATTTCGGATCCAAGATTTTCAAATTCGCGGGTCTCTTTAAAAGTAGGCTTACGGTGGGTTTCTGGTTCGGGGCTCGATCGTGTATTTTCTTTTTTTGATTTTTGATTTTTTTTCTGCAGCGCTTCGTGTTTCTTTTTACTTATTGCATATTCAGTGTAATTACCAGGGAAATCTTTTATTATTCCTTCGCCTTCAAAAACAAAAAGATGATCGGTAAGGTTATCCAGAAAATAACGGTCGTGCGAAATGATCAGCAAACAACCTTTAAAATCAACCAGAAAATCTTCCAGTGCATTCAGCGTTTGAATATCCAGATCGTTGGTAGGTTCATCAAGGATTAAAAAATTCGGATTTTTTATCAACACCATCAGAAACTGCAGCCTTCGTCGTTCGCCACCACTGAGCGATGAAACATTATTGTATTGAACATTGTGTGAAAAACCAAAATGATATAGAAATGCTGATGCAGACAATTCTGTTTTTCCCAACTTTACATATTCAGCAACATCTTTCACCGCATCAAGAACTCTTTTGTCTTCCTTAAGCTGAATGGGTTCCTGCGAAAAATATCCGAAAACAATAGTTTGTCCAATGGAAATTTTGCCTTTATCCTGAGACAGACTTCCATTAATAAGATTTACAAAAGTTGTTTTACCAACACCGTTCTTACCGCAAACACCTATGCGTTCGCCTCTTTTAAAAGTGTATGTAAAATCATCAACAGCTAAAAAATCATCAAATGATTTTGACACATTATGCATTTCTAAAATTTTGCCGCCAATACGAGTTTCACTGATCTGCAAATTCAGATCTACCTCTTCAATGCGTTTCCCGCTTTTTTCCTGGAGTTCATAAAATGCCTCAATGCGGGCTTTCGATTTTGTGGTGCGTGCCTGCGGCATACGCCTCATCCATTCGAGTTCTTTGCGGTATAAATTACGGGCACGTTCCTGCTCGATTTTTTCGTTGGCAAGACGTTCCTGTTTTTTTTCAAGGTAGTACGAATAATTTCCTTTGTATCGAAACATGCTACCTGTTTCCAGTTCCATGATTTCGTCACATACATTATCCAAAAAATATCTGTCGTGAGAAACCAGAATAATACTCAGGTTTTGTTTGGCAAGATATTCTTCCATCCATTCGATCATTTCAATATCAAGATGATTGGTAGGTTCATCAAGTATCATCAGGTCGGTATCTTCAATAAGAATCTTTGCAAGTGCCAGTCGTTTGCGCTGCCCGCCCGACAGCTCAAAAACCATCTGGTTGATATTTGAAATTTTCAGTCGCGACAGCACTTCTTTTACACGGCTTTCGAAATCCCATGCGCCAAGGCTGTCCATCTTATGAGTAGCGTGTTCTAGTTTTTTGTTTAATTCCGATTGCTCCCCTGTACCATTTTGATTTTGAAAATGAATTTCATCAAGTACAGCTTCGTAGTTTTTTATGGCCAGTATAAATTCGTTATCGGAATTTAAAATCGCATCAATCACCGACGAGTTTTCCTGGAACAAGGGGTTTTGAGGTAAATAAGAAATGCGAATATCATTACGCATAGTCACAGTGCCGCTATCCTGAATTTCGCTTCCGGTAATTATATTGATCAGTGTGGTTTTACCGGTTCCATTGCGTGCTATCAGCGCTACTTTCTGACCTTTGTCAATACCAAAAGTGATATTTTCAAAAAGCAATTTTTCGCCATACGTTTTGGATAGATTTTCGACAGTAAGGTAATTCATGTAGCTATCATAATCTGCGAAATTATAAAATATATTTTAGCAAACTGTTTTCAGAAAGTTGTTCAATAAATTCGAACCGGCTACTACAAGGCTTTTCGCGGATTATTCAAACAATGATCAACCAGTTCATCAATATTTGCTGTGCCTGCACACATCACCTTGTCAGCACCACCCCAGTATATTTTAACACTGCCATCATCCTCAGGAACCGCAGCACAGCTGAATACCACATTATGCACATAGCCGGTTATTTCATACACTTCTTCGGGCTGCAGTATCCACTCATCGCCTACAGCAATGATTTGCGAAGGATCCTTAAGGTCATGCAATGCAATACCCAATCTGTAAACGCTTCCGTCCATGGTAGGAAACACGCCGTGATATATGCTCAACCATCCGCGTGAAGTCTTGATTGGCGGTGCTCCCGGACCTATCTTCATTTCATCCCAATGATATTGAACCGGCTTCATAATTAGTTTGGATTCACCCCAAAATTTCAGATCGGGAGAATATGAAATCCATATTGACCAGGGTGATATTTCCGAATGAGGCCTGTCGAGACGTGCGTACAATCCGTTAAACTTCTCCGGAAAAATTACCACGTTACGGTAATCGGCTTCAGTGATAAGCGAAAATCTTTCAACGGATTTAAAATCTTTTGTCTTTGCAAGGCCAACCCGCACGCCATGTCTGGAGTATGCACTGTATGTAATCAGATATTCACCATCCAGAAAAATAATTCGCGGATCTTCCACACCATATTCTTCATATTCTTTAAATATCCCTTCAGTAGCGGGAATCATGAAAGGTTCGCGATCCACTTTAAAATTAAATCCGTCATCACTTTCTGCTTTGCCCAATATACTTCTCCCATTAAATTTATGCGAACGAAAAATCATAATATACTTTTCGTTAAATTTCACAACCGCTGCATTATGCACTGTAGCGATAGGATAGGGCACATCATCTTTTGTAAGGATTGGATTATTCGGGTATCTTTTGATTAACATTTTTTTATTTTATTATAACGCCAATTGAAATTGTCTTATATCTGTTTTTTCAAATTCTTCAAATGCTTGCAAAACTATTAAGTGAGAAATGAGATAAGCCAGCGAACTTTCTGCGCCCTGATTTCGGTTCACACCATAGCGTTCAAAACCATCGCAGCAACCTTTTGTTTCGAAGTCAAACAGATTCATACGAATATCATTTTCGCCAAGGAACCACATGAACGATGCAAATAAATGAGTAAGATTTTCTTTATCCTTAGTTAAATGGTATGCCTGCTGATACATTAAAACCATGGCAAGAGCATCCACTGGTTGTTGCCCGAAAAGGGAACGCTCCCCGCCTTTTTTAAACCAGTCTTCATTACCAATGATTGATAAATAGCCATCTTCAAGCGTAGTCTTTGTAAGAAAATTCATCGATTCCAGTGCAATGGTTTTTGTTTTTTCATCATTAAGAATTTCAGCCGCATGTAGGAGCGCCAGTGGCAACATGCCGTTATCATAAGCTAGCACTTGCTCAAACCACTCCCACCCTGTGGAAGTGTTTTCCTCGTAATGTTTAATTAATTTATTGGCTAGATTTCTCAGCCTCTCAATCATTCCATCATCATTGGGATTGCTCCTGAGATAATAACTGATGCCAACCATTGCATTGGCTATACCTCTTATGGATTGCAGGTTTTCGAAGTTCGGTGCTGCATCAAAGAAAATCATTTTTCCCGTTTGGTAATAGGCATCGTTAGGTGCATTGCCCAAGAGGTAGCCAAGTGCCCAGATGGTTCTTCCGAAAGAATCTTCTGAACCGACTTCATCCAGAAAGTTGCGATTGAAGCTGAGAAAATTTCTGAAAGTGCCGTCTTTGTTCTGCATATAGTGAATATAGCTCAGGTAAATAGGAGCTAATTCCAAAGCCAGTGCATCTTTTTTCTGCCGGTAAGCCATGAGCACCATAAGTAAAGCACGTGCATTATCATCCAGACAATATCCCTCTTTCAGATTGGGAATACCGAACTTTGCATGCTGAATGATGCCGGTATCATCCGTGAGGTGTTTAATGTGTAAGAGTGTAAATGGTGGAAGGATCAGCGGATCGATGGAAGTATCTTTCTCTACCACTACTTCCGGTTTAGTGGCAAGTATCTTTTTAACTAAAGCAACATATTTACCACCTGATTTCGGCCAGGTGATGGTTCTGCCGTAATCATAAGCTTTTTTGCGGAGTTCTTTCAGCACTTCGGGATGATCCAGCAGGTCCATGAAAATTCCTGAAAGCTCATCCGAATCATTAAAGTTAAACAGTCGTCCTCTTCCTTCAGCCAGTAATTCCGCAGCATGCCAGTAAGGTGTTGAGATCACTGCAGAGCCGACACCAATCGCATACGAAAGCGTTCCGCTGGTGATCTGGGCTTCGTTCAGGTATGGGGTGATATAAATATCTGAAGCACATAAATATTTAAACAATTCTTTTTGGTCAATAAATTCATTCAGGAAAATTACATGATTACCTAGGCCAAGACTCTTTACAAGCCGCTGAAGATAATTGCGGTATTCCTCGCCCGAATGACGCAACACATTAGGATGGGTTTTTCCTAACACCATATATAAAACCTCAGGATATTTTTCAATAACTTTTGGCAATGCTTTAAGAACCGTTTCAATTCCTTTATTCCGGCTGAGAATACCGAAGGTGAGCAGTACTTTTCTATTCTCGAGTTTGAATTCCTTTTTTGATTGTTCCTGATTAAACTGAATATCCGGCACACCGTGTTCGATGAACACAATTTTGCTTTTATCTACATTATATATACTTGTAAGAAACTTGATAGCTTTATGACTCATCACTACAACCTTGTGAGCCATCTTGCAAATTTCCTGCAACACCGCCTTTTCGTTATAAGAAGGAGTTTTCATTATAGTGTGAAGAGTGACTATCAATGGAATTTCAAGTCGATGAAGTAGTGGAAGAATGTAGATTCCGTTTTGCCCACCGAATATTCCGAACTCATGTTCAAGCACACAGATGTCTGCCCCACTGAGATTGATGAATTTTACCGCTTCCAGATAGTCGCGCTGATGTTCCTGACGGATGGTGAGTTTTACCTCTTCAGGATAATTATATGTTTGTTCATGATCATCCATGGCTACAATAAATCCCTCGGTAGGATCTTTGGACGGTTCATTTTGTGTTACCATAGAATTGTAGAGATTCCTGGTAAACGTACCGATGCCGCACTCCCGTGGAGGGTAAGTGCCGATAAAAGCAATCTTCATAGTTTTAAAATTTAAAGAGAAAATAATCGCAGGCGTTTTGTGGGATTTTGTTGTGCTGTCCTTAGAGTACTTTAGTGATGCCCACGGAATTAATTTTCAAAGATAAGATAAATATTCCGAACCGGCAAATCAGGAGCAGGAACGGTATTTGGGAGTTTGAAACAAAAATACAAAATGTAATTGTTAAGGTCGAATGGATCTATAATATCATAGATTCACAGTAAGGCCTAACTTGCCACCTGCATATTCCAATTCTCCTCCGAATTCAAGATTAAATGCAATCCGTTCTTAAAATACCATCTGACGCCTATCTGACAATCAGCAGCAGGGCTGAGTTGTTTTTTCGTATAACCCTGATCTGTATACCAACTTATACATCCCGCATTTACTCCTGCATATAAATCAAAATTTTTCACATTATTAAAAAAGTGACCGAAATGATAATTAGTATTAACAAAAAAACTGTACAGATTCTTTTCATATCCCATTCCTGTCCAATATTCATGATGCCGGTATGTAACCACCTATAGAAATATCCTTGTGAATACCGTAATCCAATTCCAGGTAGATAGGATTTCCGACATTGGACATGACCAATACAAAGTTGATCTGCGCAGTTTTTTCTGCCAGCGGATATTGGGCATAGGCACCCCTAAATACAAATACAATCATTATAAACAATAAACTCTTTTTCATAGATCAAAATTTTATTGAATAATTTCAGCATTATGTGATATAAAGATAAAAATTTTCAAATCTGTATATAGCTTTTTAATTCACTTTTAGGTTTAACAAAAATTAATATTTCAAAATATAAACTACTTTTGCAATTGAGACTAAAAACAAACCTATGAGGAAATTATTCACTCCATTTCCAAAAAGGAATCTGAATTATGACGGTAACAATTAAGGAAGTAAAGACCAGATCAGACATTAAACAGTTTGTTGAATTTCAGTTTGAATTATATAAAAACTGTGATAACTGGGTGCCGCCGTTAAAAGGTGCCGAGAAGAAATCATTACTGAAGGATAACCCTGCCAATGATTTTTGTGATTCTCGTTTTTTTCTGGCTTATAAAGATGGCCATTGTGTCGGCAGGATAGGTGCGATCATTAACCGGAGCTATAATGAGAAAGTTCAGAAAAAATTTGGCAGGATCAACAGGATTGAGTTTACTGATGATGTGGAAGTAAGCGAAACATTGATCAATACTGCTATTGCGTGGTTCAGGGAACAGAAAATGGAATTCGTTCACGGACCGCTTGGCTTTACCAATCTGGATACGCAGGGTTTACTTATTGATGGATTCGAGTATTTGCCTTCCATTGCGTCCGTGTATCATCTGCCCTATTATCAGGATCATTTTACACGATTAGGTTTTGAAAAGGAAAACGACTGGATCGAATTTCGGCTGACCATTACCGAAGGCCCTTTAAACAAGGCTAAACGCGGTGCCGATATTGTTTTAAAAAGATCCGGTGTTCAGGTAGTAAGCTTTTCTTCATTAAAAGAACTTCAACCATATAGCGTAAAAGTATTTCAAATTTTAAACGATGCATTTCAGTTTCTTCCCTATGTATCGCATCTTAATGATAAAATGATCCGGCAATATGCTGATAAATATTTTAAAATTCTGAACCCGAGATTTATTAAAGTGGTTGTAAAAGATGATCAGCCTATTGGGTTTTTTGTAGGCCTGCCTTCATTATCAAAAGCGATGCAGAAAACAAAAGGACGTTTGTTTCCGTTTGGGATCATTCATATTTTAAGAGCTTTGAAAAAACCTGAAGTTATTGATATGTTACTTACAGGGGTTCTACAGGATTATCAGAATGCGGGAATTGCAGTGATTCTCATCTCGGAACTTCAGCAGGAGATGGTGAAAGCCGGAGTGAATATCTTGGAGACAACCGGTATTTTTGAAACCAATCAGAACGTAATCACCAACTGGAAAAACTACGAGCATATTCAGCATAAACGAAGAAGATGCTTTGTAAAAAGCATCTAGAATTTGTCCAGAAAAACAAACCGATTGTAAATTGAAATCTATAATTTAAATTATGAAAAGAATCATTTTTACATTCATCAATATATTTACGATTGTAGCACTGGGATCGGCACAGGAGGATCAAAAGCCGACTATATTAACACCGGATGAACAGGTCCGACTTGAAGAGATAAATGGTATATACAGAATAAACTTAAAAGGGAACATTCATTCATTAACAGAAACAAAATTTGTGGCAGCAGATAAGTTTGGCGTAATTCAAAAGCTTGGTATAATTATCAAAACCGTTACACTCTATAATGAAAGTGGAA
>Ga0182027_10002479_pt1 | contig 29911 bp, 25 predicted proteins | sample 712E1DmetaG_FD_121300 | JGI IMG/M metagenome (GOLD analysis project Ga0182027, IMG submission 121300) | Permafrost microbial communities from Stordalen Mire, Sweden - 712E1D metaG (Illumina Assembly) | ecosystem: Environmental > Terrestrial > Soil > Wetlands > Permafrost | place: Sweden...
TGATCTTCTTAGTGTGCACTGTGGCTTGGTGGAGCAGAAAACCGGGCTCGGATTTGTCAGTTTCACGCCTGAAGGATCCGGGCCAGCGGCCCGGGGGCGAGACTGTGGTGAAAAAGCTAACCAAGCAGCAGGAGATCGCGGTCGAGGTGGGCAACCATGCGTTCGAGGCGGCCGTCGGCCTCGATGGCGCCCAGGAGGTCACTGGCCATGCGGGTGTAGGTCGGCCGATCGATCTCGCCCAGCAGAAGCCGCGTGCGCAAGAAAACGAACGCTGTCTGTGCCACGTCGGACAGGCAGTACTGGCGCAGGATCTCGATCTGACCGGCGCGATAGAGGCCCTCGACCTGGCTGCCGTCGAGGCCCTCCTCCTTGCCAGGCAGCCCGATGAGACGGGCGGCGCCGTGCAGGGAGCTCATGCGGGCAGCACCATAATCCGCGAGGAAGTCGCCCAAGTCCCAATGTCCTTCGGCGGAAAAGCGGTAGCGGAAGCCAGGCTCGCGGTAGTACCAGGGCAGGCTGATGCCATGGCGGAGGCTGCGCAGAATCAGCACGGGCAGGTCGAATCCGCGGCCGTTCCAGGTGACCACCCGCGGCTTCCACTTTGCCATGAAGTCGGCGAAATCGGTGAGCATGCCCACCTCGTCCTTGGCCTCGCCGATGGTGCCCATTTTCTTGCATGCCATGTGCTCGTCCAGCCACATGACTCCGATGACCACGGGCTTGCAGGCGTAGAGCGGCGGAAAGGGACGCTCCGCGCCCGGGGTAGGCTGTGGCGGCGTGTAGATATCGCCGTCGGGAATGGTTTCGATGTCGAGCACGAGATGCGTCAGGGCTGACATGGCAAGCCAGATTGTACCCAAGCTTGTCCTCGCTGGCTGTGGCTATTCATCGTGCACCCTGCATTCCGACCGGCTACTGTGAAGAGATAGGCCATGGCGACACAGAACCCGGATGACGAGCCAGAGCCGGAAGGAGCAGCACCGCCGACGCGTTCTCTGCACCAGGTGCGTGCGGCCCAACTCCGTGCGCGGGCGACCCGCTGGGCTATCGGCAAGTCGGCGTTCGGGACGGTCTTCCTCATCGGCGCCTTGGCTTATGCTCTTGGGCCAGACCGACACCTGCCTTCCAGCCGGCTGTGGATGGCGCTGCTCGTGGTGCTGTCAACCTTCAACGTGGGACTAGGGTTGCGCACCTTTTCCCGAGTGAGGCGCCGGGCCAGGCGCTTCTGGCTTGTCGCCACGGTTCTCTGGGGTCTGTTGGCCACGGGCCTGCTGCGCATCCTGCTTACGCGCTAGAAGGTCGTGAACGCCATTGCGCTCACGCCGTTGGGCGAGAACACGGGCACAAACTGCCAAGACGAGCCGCGGGCATCAGCGGTCGCGCCGGAAGGATGCGACAGGTAGCCAAGATAGAAAAACACGGCTGATGTTGCCAGCAACGCAGTGCCAGCTCCATACCAGATCCACTGGTATGTCTGGTACCTGTCGCCAAGGGACTTGGTTCTGTTCCTATAGTCCAGTTCCGCCGGCGTGAGGTCGCGAACTGAATTCCCATTCTGGTCGCAGGAAGGTATCGTCGTCCCGGGACAGGGGAAGCGCCGTAACGGATCGAGTATGCTATTGGCGTCGCTGACCTGAACGCTCCAGTAGATTCCATATCCGACAGCGGCCAGGCCGAGGGGCAACGCAATCCAGGCCGCCACCTTGAACCCGATCCGACCCCCGCCTGACCCGCTGCTGGTCGGCTCCTCCCTGACGGTTTCGCTTGGCTCGGTGGGGCTTGGGGCAGCAAATTCCACCACAGCCGTCTCAGCCGATGGCGTTTCAACCGGCGCCGGCGCCACTGCCACTAACTCGATCGCGACGTCTCTGGTCTCGCCGGAGCTCAGGGTGACGCTCTTCTTGGCCGGCGAATAGCCCGGCTTGGTCACTGTGAGCTCGTGTTTGGCCGCGGCCACGTTTGGGATGGTGAGCCCGCCCGAACCCATGACCCCGGCGGCGACTCCATCGATGGTCACCGACGCGCCCACCACGCCACCCTGCAGGTGCAGAGCGCCCGGCAAAGACTGGCCGGTCAGGGCCGCGAGCCACTTCTGCGCCGGTGCGAGCAGGGCTGGGCCACTCGCCTGGGCACGGCTAAGCTGATCCGCGGTCCACGATTCGACGACTCCCTTGTCGGCGTCGAACAGCTTGAGGGCTATGCTGTAGGCGTCGGAACCAGCGCTCTTCACCTCGCCGAAGATCAGACGCGAGGCGCCCAGGCTCTTGGCTGCCTGACCAATGCACGCAGGCGCTTCATCGGGACAGGAAAACACCAGCTTGACCTCGACGAGATCGCGGCCTTGAACCAGGCGATAGCCGGACAGCATGGACATGCGCTGCCGGAGCGCATCGGTCACCCCAACTGCCACGGAGTCGGGCACACCCTCGCTGGCCTCGATGCCCAGAACCGCCACGGTGACGTTGTCCCCGGCAAAGGCCCGGCCGCTGGAGAAGAAGCATGCCGCCGCCGCGCCCATGCCGGCCGTAAGGGAAACTAGCAGGAAAGCCCGAGCACTTAGATTCTTCATACCGGGACGATGTTTTCCCACAGGCCGCCTATTGTCAATGACTAGGGCCGGCTCGCTGGCAGGGCTCGACCGTGTTAGCGTATCTCCCAGCGGAAACAACCATGCGGATCGGCGTATCGGCCAAGATATTTCTCGCATACGCCGTACTCCTGAGCGTGTTCGGTGCAAACAGCCTTTTTACCTTGCTGTATCTGCACCGCGGGCGTCAGGAGCTGGCCGCCAATCAGAGGCGGCTGGAGGTTCAGGTTGCCGTCGACGCCGCGCTGCGTTCGCTGGAAGACTTCTCGAGTTCCCGCGCCAACGACAGCACGGGAGTGCCGCAGGGCCTGACCAGCCGGGTGGCGGCGCAAAATGGCATCGCCTCTGCGCGGCAAGATCTGGGTGACGCGCTCGCCGCTGTCGACCAATACCTGAACGACGAACCCAATCCCCGGCGGAGGAGCGAGTTCGAGGACTATCGCCGGGAGATCGTGGGGATGGAGGCGCGCGTCGTGGCGGTGGCTGCCGACCTGGGCTCCAGCGATCCGACGGTTGGCGTGGATGCCAGCCATCAGGCCGAACGCAGCCTCGCGAATCTGTTGGCGACATTCCATCGGCTCAAGAGCAACCTGCGCGGCCGCGGTAGCCAGATTGCGGCGGAGCTTTCCAACAACGAGCGTCGCGCGGTGGATGCAGCTCTGCTGCTGACCGGCCTGGGCCTGTTTCTCGCGGTGGCGGCCGCATTGCTGGTGCTGCGGACCTTGTGGCCCCTGCGTGTACTGCGCGAGCACGCGCGCCAGATCGCGGGTGGCGACTATGCACGCCGCACCGATGTGCGGTCACGCGACGAGATCGGCGACCTGGCCCGCGAGTTCAATGCCATGGCCCACGCCATCGAGGAACGCGAGCACAAGCTGATTCGCTCCGAGCGACTGGCCACCGTGGGTCGCATGGCCGCGCATATCACGCACGAGGTTCGCAACCCGTTGGCTTCGGTGGGGCTGTATCTGGAGCTGCTTTCCGACGAGGTCGGGGCGGAAAACCCTGAAGCGCGCCGTCTGGTCCGCTCGTTGACCACCGAGGTCGACCGGTTGAGCGAGATCACGGAAACCTACCTGCGCTTCGTGCGGCTGCCCAAGCCCAAACTCGAGCGCGAGGATCTGGGTGCGCTGGCCAGCTCAGTGATGGAGTTCTCGCGCGGCGAGCTGTCTGCAGCCCACATCAACCTGGATCTGGCCATCGCCTCGGGCCTGCCCGAGGTGGCGGTCGACGAGAGTCAGATCCGGCAGGCCCTGCTCAACTTGGTCCGCAATGCCAAGGAGGCCATGCCCGAAGGCGGCCGCATCCGCGTGGAGGTGGGGACCGCCGACTCAGGATGGTTGCGCCTGGCGGTGGGCGACAGTGGTCCGGGCATCAGTCCGGAAAACCTGGGCAAGATCTTCGATCCCTTCTTCTCTACCAAGGAAAAGGGCACCGGCTTGGGCCTGGCTCTGGTACAAGAGATCGTGAGTGACCACGGCGGCCGCATCGAGGTGGATCTGCCTCCCGCGGGCGGGACCATCTTCGCCATCTTGCTGCCGCCCGCCGCGCGCGCGGAGGTCCCCGCCGCAGCCAGCCTGGCCGGCTCGGCCGAGACGAACCGCGATCTTGCGCCAGTCGCAGGGGCCGCCAAAGACGTGGTACGATAGGGTCATGGCCAGCGACGACAAGTCCAGCCGAGTCGATGAGGTTCGCGACGAGGTGTACGACGATTACGACGCCTTTCTCAAGCAGGCGATTCGCCAGTACTACGAGCGCGGCTGGAAAAGCCGCAAGGGCAACTTCATCGCCCTGGTGATCGCCTCGGGGCAGATGGCCTCCATGGCCAAAGACTCGGTGGCGGACGGCTCGGGCCTGAAGAAGGCGGCCATCGGCGCGGCCAGCGTGGTCGCCTTGCGCTTCGCCTGGCGCTATTTCTTGGCCGGCCCTCTCGGCATGATTGTGGGCGTCGCTGCCCTCGGTTCAGCGGTTGCGTACTTGGGCAAGCATCAGAAGGAAGTCACGGGCAAGATCCAGCCCTATCGCACCCTGGTCAGCGATACGCGAACCCGCTTCGAGGAGATCCAGGGCGGCTATCGTGCCGGTCGCTACGACCAGGCGGGCCGCAATCTCATGGTGGACGGCCTCCTGCAACAGTTCTTGAGGCAGGTCGACGAAAGCTAGCCCAGCATCACCGACTTCATCCCGCCGTTGGCAAACCGCACCAGCATGCTCGAGCGTAGGACGGTTTCCACCTTGCCGCGGCCAAACTCTGGGTGCCAGATCACCTCGCCAACTTTGTAGCGCTCGCGTGGATTGAAGGTGCGCACGTTGGCCACGTCCGCCAGCTCGCGCCCCAAGGCGCGCAGTTCTTCTGCTTTCTGCTCCGCCCTGCGCGCGGCCTCGGTTTCGTGGGGCGAGGTGGCGGAAGCAGAGCCTTCGGTCGCAGAAGCCTTGCGCGCGGGCGCAGTGCGGTAGTTATGTCGGTTGCCGCAGGCTTGGCAGACCACCTGCTTGGGCGTCGCCCCGACCATGGCCACGATGTTGTGGGTGGTCAGTCCGTCACAGGGGCCGCACCAGGCGTCGACGTCGCCGCCCACGTGGAAGGTTCCCGCGGCAGGGCCTTCGACCCGACTGTCGTTACGCCAGGAAACGCCGGTGATTCGGCGCTCCTCAACCTCCGACGGGCCCGAGCCGTGGCGATCACCAGTGGGGCCGGAGGCGATGCCGCCGATTCGGGGCAGCAGCGAGGCCAGGCGACGCAGGTCGGTGACACGCCGCCCGAGCCGACGCTCGATCAGCACACGCTCGCTTTCCGAGACAGCCGCGCAAAGATCACGATAGTTCTGCGACAGGCGCTCGACTGCCAAGTGCGCAGCGGTCACCACATCGCGCTCCTCAGTGCGCTCCTGGGCCGAGTGAACCAGCAGCGCGACTTCTCGAATCTCCTCGGTTAAGTTGTCCAGAGCTGAACTCATTTATCTCCCTGATGAGTTCCTCCCATGGACTCGGCTGGAAAACAACTAGCTTGGAGACCCACAACAAACCTTGATTGCGTCGAGGACCAAGGACGTCTAACATGCAATCCGCTTTTACCCCTTGGAGCCATCCACCATGCGTACCACGCCAATCGTTGTCCTTGGTCTTGTTGCTTCTTTCTCCTCGACGGCGAGCGCGCAGATTGCGCCCGCTCCAGCGTTTCCTCCGGCCGCTGTGCCAGCCGTCCCGCCGGCTGCAGTGCCGGCGTTTCCTCCGGCCGCTGTGCCAGCCGCCCCGCCGGCTGCAGTGCCGGCGTTTCCTCCGGCTGCTGTGCCAGCGCCCCTGCCTGCTGCAGCGCCAGCGATTCCTCCGGCTGCTGCGCCTGCGCCAGTACCTGCTCCGATAGCAGTGCCTGCGCCCGTACCGACTCCCGCCGTAGCTCCGGGCGTTGAGGCCAGCGCGCCTGCCGCGAGCGCGGGGGAAACGGATGACCGGCTACGCGGCTTCATCCCGCAGAACTCCTTGGCTGGGTCGGTGGGCCTTCTGCGCATGGGAGCGGCCGAGGTTGGGAGGCTGTGGCACTTTAGGCTGGGCCTCCACGGTGAGTACTTCTCGACCACCAAGATGTTGATTGAAAACAGCGGGATGACGAACGGCGGGGACACGAACACCCGCTTCCAGGGTGCGCTGACCTTCGGGCTTACACCGCTTGAATTCATGGAAATCTTCGGGGCGGTGTTGACCTCGGGCAACAAGAACACGCGCTCCTGCCTGGTCCCGCCGACGCAGGCGTGTCTCAGTAGCCAAAGCGCTCGGACCGACCCCGAGATCATCAAGTCATTCGGCGACTTGATCCTAGGAACCAAGTTGGCCTATGCGCTGCCCAGCGGCCTAAGCATCGGCGGCGAGCTAGGCGTGCGCTTCCTGTCGTCGGTGGGTGGGCTAACCTTCAGTGGCGATTCGACCTCAGTGTGGATCAACGCTTTGGCGAGCTGGAACTTCCAAGCTCTTGAGCCCAAGCTGCCTTTGCGTGCCCACCTGAACCTGGGCATGTACTTCGACAACTCGTACAACGCTCCCGGCTATCCTGCGGGCACGTCGCTCGAATCGCGCTACGTTTCTTCCTTTGCATATGGCCTGGGCAAAGATCGCTTCCGGCTCGCCCTTGGTCTTGATGCCCCGGTGGCTGACTTGGCCGATTGGTTCTCATTGCGTCCCATGGTCGAGTATCACTTCGAGTACATCACGGCTGGAGGGGACCCCAATTTTGCCAGCTACGGTCCGAATTGCACGCCGTCGCCAACCGTGACCTGTCGCAACAACAGGAGTCAGATGTGGATGACGATGGGCCTGCAGGCTCAGGTGGCGCATAGCTTGACCGTCATGCTGGGCCTCGACCTGGAGCTACTGGCGGTCGGTTACCCCTACGGCCCGCCTCTGGCGCCGTGGAATTTTCTGTTTGGCGTCGGTTACCCGCTGGACGCCGTTCCGCGAGTTGTGACCCGCAATATTCCCGTCGAAAAGGTGGTCGCAGCTCCGGCAAGAGAAGGCATCGTGGCAGGCAGGTTGGTCAGCACCGTCGGCACGCCGGTGGAAGGCGCGGTGGTTGGCGTGACCGGGCTCCCGCACTCACGTGTCCTGGCGGAGGCGGATGGGACCTTCCGGAGCGTGCCGCTGGCCCCAGGCCTGGTGGAACTGGTGATAGTGGCCCCCAACTATGAGAACGCGACCACCAGGGTCGAGGTGGTGGCAGGCCAGACGGCCAATGTGGCCGTCGCGATGACGCCGCGAGCCCCGGCAGCCAAGATCACGGGCCGTGTGACCGATGATTCGGGCAAGCCTGTGGTCGCTACCATCAGGTTGGCTGGCCCGCAAATCGCCGAGACCAAGACCGACGATGCGGGCAACCTGTCGCTCGCGGTCCAGGCGGGTCAGTACGCACTACGTATGGAGGCAGACCGGTATCTGAGCCGAGAGATGTTGATTGACGTGAGGGAAGGGGTGGACAACCCGCTCAACGTCACCATGCACGCGCGTCCTGCTGTTCCGGGCGTGGTCTACAAGGACGGAAAGATTACCCTGCGCCAGCCCATCGCCTTCAAAGCGCGCGGCAACAAGCCCGGGGCCGAATTCGCGCCCGGCTCAACCCGTGTTCTCGACGAGGTAGTTGATCTCCTGATCAACCACCCTGAAATCCGGCAGATTCGTATCGAGACGCATACGGATAATAGTCTGCCGCCTGCGAAGGCACAGGAACTCACCAACCAGCAGGCCCAAACGATTGCCGACTACGTCAGCAAGCAGGGCGTGCCCAAGGAACATGTGACAGCCGAAGGTATGGGATCGAGCAAGCCGCGTGTGCCCAACCTAGGCAAGGCTGGCAGGGTGAAGAATCGCCGAGTGGAAATCACAGTGGCGCAGTAGTTGCTCGGCAGGCGGCAGGGGGCGATCTGCGGTCGCCCCTACCCGAGACGTGAAGCTGGTGGTGCGCGCACGGCCGGCCGTAGGGGCGACCTGCGGTCGCCCCCGCGCGGGCGGCCCTGGCCGGACTGTCTTGCTTCGGCAACGGTTACGGGTAACGCTGCCCCGCTACTCGCGGCTTTTCAGAATCAGCAGGCGGTAGTTCGCGTACTCGGCCTGGCCGCAGGAATAGAGGATCTCGGTTAAGAGGCGGTAGGGCGTAAACCGATCAGCGACGATGGTCAGCTCGCCGTCGAACTTCTGCCCGGTCATCTCTGCCACCTTCTTTTCCTTGCGCGCCACCCGGCTTAATATGTCGACTAGGGGTGTGATGTAATAGCCGTTGTCACCGTCGCGCTTGAGGGCCGGATCGATCTTCCCACTGTTGATGGGAGCCACTGGCTCGCCATCGACCAACACCACGCGCTTGGTGACCGTGACCGCGATCGCCTGCTTGGCGTTGAGCCGGCTGGTCGACGACGGCAGCATCATGTTCTGGTCCTGGTTGATCAACAAGGCCGACGAGGTGAAGGTCTTGAGCAAGAACACCAGGATGATGGTCATCATGTCCATCATCGGGGTGATGTTCAGACTCGTGATCTCTTCAGGCTCGGCCAGTTTGCGTGCGAAGGCGCGGATCGCCCTCTTGCCCTTCAGACGATCCGACATTTCAGGCGATGCGGGCATAGCCTGAGCGCTCATCACAAGATCCCCGCTGCAAACACGATGTCAGGAAACAGCATGTGGCCGTCTTTGTCCTCGCGCATGGCGTCCAGGGTCTTGATGACGATCTCATAGGCCGTCCCGGCGTCCGCGTTGAATGTGGCCTTGGTCTCTTCTTTGAACTGTTTTTTGACGTTGGTCAGCTCGGTCGTCAGGGCAACGTAGTCGTAGTCGCCGGTGGGCAGCTTGGGGATGAGTGGCCTGACCCCGCCCGAGCCGGCCAGCGTGAAGCCCGAGTTGCCCACGGTCACGGTCAGGTTGAGGGCAGGCTTCTCCTCCTCGCCGCCGCCACCGCCGCCCCCGAAGGTTGGCGAAGAAGCGTTCACGGTTCCGAGCGGTACCTGATTCACCACCGAAGCGAGCAGGAAGATGATGATGTTGGTGACGATGTCCATGTACGGGACGAGGTTGATCTCGCCGGTGTCCTCCGCCGCCTCTTCGTACTTTTCCCTCATCCGCCGCATGCGGGCCCGAACTTGACGTCTGGTCATCGCATGTTCGCCTGGTTGATGTGTCGGTTCGCTCAAATGCGGGTTTACTTGGACGCCGCTGCCCCGCCGGTGCTGTGGGTTGATTCCGCCAAGAGGTTCTCCAGCTTGAGCGAGAAGGCCTCGAGGTCAGCGGTCTGGCGCTTGGACATGGAACCCAGGATCGCGTGCGCCATGATGCAGGTCACGGCGATGCCCAGACCCATGGCGGTGTTGTTGAGCGCCTCGGAAATACCCTTGGCCAGAAGGCTGCTCCGCTCTTCGGGCTTGGCGGCGGAAACCGCACCGAACGCGCGGATGAGGCCGATAACCGTACCGAGAAGGCCGACCAGGGTGGCGATATTCGCCAACGACCAGAGCACCTGGACGCGCTTTTTGAGCATGGGCGTCACATCCACCAGCGACTCCTCGATGGCTTGCGCTACCGCGAGCTCGCCGCGATGCACCCGTTGCAGCCCCGCCTTGGCAACTTGAGCCACCGGCGCTGACGTGGCCGAGCAGAGCTTGACCGCCCGGTCTACGTTGTTGGCCATCACGAGCTTACGTATCTGCTCGAGGAAGGCGCGCGCATTCACGCTGCTCTTCAGCAGGAAGAAAATCAGGCGGTCGATGATCATGGCGAGCACGACCACCGAAACCCCCAGGTTGACATACATGAGCGTTCCGCCCTGTTCTAGGAACTGCGCTAGTCCTTGCATCTCATCCTCCGCGAGCCCATCGACCCGCATGCGCGAGTCCGCGGGGGCGGGCTCGCAGCCAAGGTTTTCTTTTCTGAGAACTCTTCTACAGCGGCCGCTATCTTATCGGTCAGCCCCCCGGTGTCAAGAGACGCGAGGCGCTAACCAAAACTTTCTAGAATCGTTCATCGGAGAAACGCCCCGAGCTGCCAGCGCGGAAGACCGGCGGCAGTGTGCCCCGTCGCAGAGGCATGAGGCGGCTACCCGGCTTTTCCGGCGTGGCCGGCACGCCTTTTTCTGGGTCGGCACGTACGAAAATCACTCCAGGCGGCGGCTCGAAGTCGCGCACCGGGACCGAGCGCAGGGCTTCCTGCATGTACGAAAGCCAGATAGGCAGGGCCACCTGACCGCCGGTGGCGTCGTGGCCGATGGGCTTGAAGTCGTCGCGGCCCACCCAAACCCCGCACAGCAATTCGGGTACGAAACCGAAAAACCAGGCGTCGCGGTAGTTGGTGGAAGTCCCGGTCTTTCCTGCGGCTGGCCGGCCCAGCTCGCGGGCCTTCTTGCCCGTGCCGATCTCGACCACTCCCTTCATTAGGTCCGTCACCACGTAGGCGGTCTCGGGGGAGAGGCGGTCTTCGCGCGGTGGGGGCGCGGTGTGGTCTTCCAGGACACGGCCGTCGGCATCCACGATCTTGACGATGAACAGAGGCGTGACCAACTTGCCGCCAGCCGGGAAAGCAGCGAGGCCGTACGCAACCTCCTGCAGGGTCAGATCAGGGGTACCGAGCGCGAGCGAAAGCGAATAGGGCAGCTTGGAGGCAATGCCCAGGCGGCGCATGACGTCGATGACGGCATCGACCCCAATCTGGGCGACGATCTGGGCGGATACCGTGTTGATGCTCTTGGCCAGGGCTGTGCGCAGGGTCACGGGACCCAGGTAGTCGGGTTTGTAGTTGTGAGGCACCCACATCCCGGAGGCGGTCTTGAACTTGACCGGCGCGTCCCACTTGATGGTGAGCGGGGTTAAGCCGTGGTCGATGGCTGCGGCGTAGACAAAGGGCTTGATGGCCGAGCCGATCTGACGGTGTGCCTGGGTGGCGCGGTTGAATTGGCTCTTGCTGTAGTCGTAGCCGCCCACCATGGAAACCAGGTGGCCGTTGGATGGATCGAGGGCAATGAGCGCGCCCTGCACCGCAGGCGCGCTGGCCAGGTGGGCGAGAAACTCTTCGCGGTGGCCGTGGCCGCTGCCACTCTGGGTGCGAAAATACACGGGCAGCACGTCCCCAGTCCCCAGGTGCTCGCCGCGTGGGCCCGCCCAGGCCAGGGCCTGCGTTTCGCTGGTCGGGTCGAGCGGCACCACCAGGCCCCCAGAGGCGACCACGACCTTCTTGCCGAGGCTGGTCACCGCGGCCGCATAGATGGTGTCTGGATCGGTGTCGAAAAGAGGCGCATCGCGGGCTATGTGCCGGCGCTGCGCCCAGGCCTCGCCCGCGGCGCGCTTGGCCGCAGAGTCGAGCAGGCGCGCGCCTGGATTGGTCGCGTCCACGGTCGCAGCAGGCGGGTCGGGCAGGGCCATGAGAAAGGGGGACTGCTCCTCGTCCAGATTGAAGCCCCCAGGTCCCACGGGACGCGGCTGGCCCATGGCAAGCAGGCGCCGCTGTTCGACGTCGAGGTGGCCAATCGGCCCGTCGAATTGCAGGCGCCGCTGCAGGTCCTCCAGGCCGCGACGCAAGGCGGACTCGGCGGCCCGTTGCCGGCGCATGTCGAGGGTGGTGTAGATGCGGAAGCCTCGGCGCAGAAGATCCTCGTCGCCGTAGCGTTCGGCCACATGTTTGCGCACCGTTTCGACGAAGTAGGGGGCGGCCACGTTGGTCATGGCGCGGGTGTGGGCGACCAGCATCAGCGGCTCGCTGGCTGCGGCCTCGGCCTGCGCCTGGGTGATGAACCCCAGCTCTTGCATCTGGTCGAGCACGTAGTGCTGGCGGCTGCGGGCGCGGTCGAAGTCGCGCAAGGGCGTGATGCTGCCGGGCGCTTTGGGCAGCGCGGCCAGCATGGCAGCCTCGGCCACGGTGAGCTCAGCCACGCTCTTGCCGAAGTAGGCTGTGGCGGCGGCCGCCAGACCATAGGCGCCATGGCCGAGATACACGTGGTTGAGGTAGATGCCGAGAATCTGGTCCTTGCGCAAGCGCTTCTCGATGCGAAAGGCGAGCAGCGCCTCGCGCACCTTGCGCGCCAGCGAGCGTTCCTGGCCGACGATGAGGATCTTCGCCACCTGTTGCGTGATGCTGGAGCCGCCTTGCACCACCTGCCGCGCACGCAGATTGGCCCAGGCCGCGCGTAGGACGCCCAGGTAGTCGACGCCACCATGTTTGTAGAAGCGTCCGTCCTCAGCGGCGACAAAGGCCTTGCGAACCAGGTCAGGGACCTGCTCGATGGGTACAAGCACCCGCTTTTCCACGAAAAACTCGCCGATGAGCTCGCCGTCCGCGCTCCAGATCTGGCTGGCGCGGATGGGCTGGTAGTCGGTGACCGCGCTCAGGTTGGCGGGCAGGTCGGATTCAAACTGGCGATACACCCAATACCCGAGGCCCGCGCCCAGGCACAGCGAGCCCAGAGCCAGGCCGCCGACAATGCGCAAGACGGAACGGAGGACCGCGCGGGGGCGAGACATTGGTTTCTAGTTGGTTCATATGAGGCGGTGGGGGGAGGCCGTCAACATTTCAGCAAATGCACGTGGAAAACTTGCGCTCCGACGGGAAGCTCCGAGTATTGGCGCATGGGCTGGTTCTCCGGCCACGCACCCATGTGGTGCGCGGCAACTGTCACTTTTCTCGTCGGCGCTTCGGGCATGGCGGAAGCTACGCAAGAAGAGCCGAGCGCTGCGCGTGAGACCTTCGCGGTCGAGCTATTCAAGAACGCCAACGGCTTTCGCGCGCTGGACTACCTGGAAACGGGATTGCCTGCGCTGGTGGCCGAGCGGCTTGGCCACCTGGCGCCTCTCAAGTTCGTGGGTGCTGAGACCCTGTTCGGCCACGCGCCGGCAGCTACCCCGCGCTGGACCGTGAGCGGCGAATTCGCGCGGCGACCAGATTGGAAGATCGCGGTCACAGTCCGGGTTAGGGGATCGGGTGATGCAGCTTCGCCCGTGGAAGCCACCCGCATGGGGGGAAAGGATTCCGCCGCCCCGGTTGCTGTCGAGGCGGCGTTGGCGGCGTTTCGCAAGGCACTTGGCGATCGGGCGCCAGCTGCCAAGCCCGCGGTTACCCAGCGGTTCGGTCGCGATTCCTACGCCTTCGTGCTTTACGGCCGGGGCGTGGCCACCTATCTGGGTTTGGCTGGCCGCCACCGCAGCCAGGAAGAGGCCATCAAGATCCTCGGCCGCTCGCTGGTCATTGATCCCAAGGTTCCTGAAACCCGCCGCTTTCTCGGCGCCATTCACCTGGAGAACGGGCGGCCTGGCCATGCGCGTGCCATGTGGTCAGTGGCCGTCGAGGCACGGCCGGACTACCTGGCCGCCCTGGCAGGACTGGCCGCGCTGGACCGCAGCGAGGGCTCGGCAGCCGCTCGCGATCGCTATGCGCGTCTGGTGGAACTGGATCCCGCGGATCTGGACATGCGCCGGGCCTATGGCGAGGTGCTGGCCGAGGCCGGGCAGCTTGCGCAAGCCCAGGCCGAGTTGAACAAAGTATTGGAGGCGTCGCCCGACGATCTGCGCGCACGCCGGGCTTTGGCCCTGGTGCTGGCCTCGCGGCGGGCTGGTCCGGAACTGGTGGCGGATCTGGAAGAATTGGTGCGCCTGCAGCCGGAAAGCGTGGACGCGCGCATGGACCTGGGCGCGGCCTACCTGGGCGTGGGCAAGCGCAGCGAGGCCGAGGCGGTCTACGACGAGGTTCTGCGCCACCGTCCGCGCGCTGCGGCCGCCTTGAAGTTGTGCGGCGATCTGGCGCGCGCGCGCGGCGATTTGAGGAAGGCATCTTCGCTCTACGGCAAGCTGCGTTGGATTGCGCCCAATGACCCCAGACCGGCGTTTCTGCTGGGAACCGCCTTCTACGACGCCGGCAATCTGAACGCGGCTGAGCGATGGTTCACCGAGGCGTCGAAGTACCCGGGCATGCTGGGCGAGGCATACGGCAACCTGGGCGTGATCGCCCTGCGCCGGGGCCAGCCCAAGGAGGCGCAGTGGTTCTTGAGTCGCGCGGCCAAGCGACGGCCGCAGCGGGCCTTGGTGCGATACAACTACGCGCTGGCGCTTTTTTCCAACAACCGGCCCGAGGACGCGCTCAACCAGCTACACGCGGCCCAGGGTTTGGAGCCGAACGACGCGGTCACTCAATTCTTCACCGGCGTGGTGGCGCTGCGGGTTGGCCTGCTGCCCGAGGCCGAGCGCTGCTTCCGTGAGGCCCTGCGCCTGGATCCGCAAAACGAAGACGCGCGCCACAACCTTGCTCTGCTGGAGCCGCTGGTCAAGCCGAGACGCGAGGAGCGGCTGTCCCTGGGCGAGGCGGCGACGGCGCACCCAGCACGCGTGGACATCGAGAAGGGGCAGTAAGGGCCAGAGCGGCGATTCCGTAGGGGCGACCTGCGGTCGCCCATGCCGTCTACTCCTCCCACCAGTTCTCGACGACTAGGCCCCGAATCCGACCAAGGTGTTTCACGTTCCGCGTGACCACTACGAGACCGCCGACCAGGGCGGTCTCGCCGATCATCACGTCCTCGATCCCGACAGGAGTCCCGCGCAGTTCGAGGTCTGCCAGGATTTCGCCCGCGCGGCTCGCCTCGTCCTCACCCAGCGCCCTTGCCGGCCACCGGCTCTGCCGCCGTCGCCCCGGCCGTTCAACCCGCTAGGAGTTCTTGAGAGGTGGCACTAGCGGCTGTGTCGGCGAGCGTCGGCGGCTCGCTCACCCACGGCGCCCAAGATTGCCCGGGTTGCCTTGACATCGCCCCGGTCAAAGGAGGCCATGGCCACGAGCTTGCCGAGCGCCAGATAGCCATAGGCGCTGTCCTGGCCCGAACCGATGCAGAGACTGCCTTTCGCTTGCTTGAACCCCCGGCTCTCCACCGGCGCCTTGATGTCCTTGCACAGCGAGGCCAGGAACGCGTCTGCGGCTTCCGGGTTCTTCATCTCGTGTAGGGTCACTTCCACGGTCCCACCCGGGATGCGGAAGAAGCGCTGGCTGGCGCTGGTGACTCCGGCATTGACGTAGCGCTGGTAACCGCCGTCGTAGATCACGGTCAGCTCCTCGCCGCCGCCGCAGTGGCGCGCATCACCCATGGACTGCAGCCCAGGCACCTCCGCTGCCGTGGGAAAGAACCACAGTAGGGGATCGCTGCCGGCCAGCGCCAGGGCCGGCGCCAGAATGCAGACCAGCGCGGCGTTTCGGACCATTGACAGAAGCCTAGCACGGAGATCTGTCGCCGAACGTGACACGGGCGGGGTTTGCCGGCAGGATAGAGCTCCTCCAAAATGAGCGACACAGTTCTGAAAATCGGTATGCCGGCGGGCTCGCTGGCGGATCCCAACCGGGGTGGCAACCTCATCAAGCTCCTCGAGCAGGCGGGCTTTAGGATTTCCGGCTACGACACGGGCGGCCCCAGCCGTTTTACTTCGGTCAGCTACCTGTACGGCTGGGACGGCCGACCCCAGGAATTCGCCACCCAGCTCGCCATCGGCGAGTTGGACGTGGCCATTGCCGGCGACGACTGGATTCGCGAGCGCGTGCTCGAGCTACGCTACGAGTACGGCAAGGACGTGGAACTGCGTCGGGTCATGTCGCTCAAGCGCGGCAGCGTGCGGCTGGTGGGTATTGTTAGGCCTGACAAAGAATACGACGGCGTGCGCGGCTTCTTGAAGGAGCTGGCTGATCGCAAGCCTCTGATTACTGCCGTGGCGGAAATGCCCTATCTGGCCCTCGACTGGATCCAGGGGCGACTGAAAGATGCGGGGCTTCTCGATCGCTTCCAGCGCTTCTCAGTGCAGAAATACAGCACGCCGCCCAAGATCGACAGCGGCGTGCTCATCTTTGAAACCTGGGGCAAGACCGAGGCCAAGGTGCGCAACGGCGGCGCCGATCTGGGCCTGGAGATCACCCAGAGCGGGAGCGCCATCAGGAACTACGGTCTGCGCATCATCGACGAGGTGATGGAATCGGGGACCTCGATCTGGGCCAATCCCCGCATCCGCGAGCAGCGGGAGAAGTACGAGCTGTTGCGCATGTTCCTACTCAACCTCTATGGCGCCACCAATGCCGAGAACAAGGTCTTGCTGCTCTTCAATGTGCCGGTGTCACGCGCCGCCGCGGTGGAGAAGTACTTGGCGGACAACAATCTCTATGCCGATGAGCCCAGCCGCATCAGTGGCCAGGGCTACACCGAGTACAGCATCGAGGTGGACACGGCCAGCGCCAAGCTACCGCTGGCCCGGGTGCGCTTTCAACTGGCCGAGCTGGGTGCGCGTGGCATCGACACCGTGCCGCTCACCTCGTCGATCCCGGACGCGGGCGTGATTGAAGGCTGGTAGGGGCAGAGCGCCTATCCGGTGCTCACGCTTCCGCTTGCCGCAGATTCGCTCCAGAAGGCGGGAGGGCCGTCGATGATGAGGCGCTCGGCTTCCGCTGCCGGCATGGGGCGGGAGAAGTAGTAGCCCTGGGCGCGCCGGCAATTGAGCGCGTGCAGTAACTGGAGCTGCTGCGTGGTCTCCACCCCTTCGGCGATCACGTCCATGCCCAGGTTGTGGGCCAGCCCGACGATGGCGCGCACGATCTCGGATTGCTGGGCGCCGCCATGCATGGAACTAACGAACGAGCGGTCGACTTTCAGGGTCTGCACCGGGAATGATTGCAGATAGGCCAGCGAAGAATAGCCGGTCCCGAAGTCGTCCACGTCCAGGTGCACTTGCATTTCGTGCAGTTCTTGCAGCACGGCTGCGCCGACCTGCAGGCTTTGCATGAGTGCGCTCTCGGTGATCTCCAGGGTCAAGCTGCTCGGGCGCAGACCAGTCTCATCGAGCACGCGGCGCACCTGTGCAGGCAGATCGGCGTGGGCAAGCTGGCGCGTGGACAGATTCACCGCTATGCCGAGCGGGGGCTGGGTAGGATGCATGTCGTGCCACACGCGCATCTGGCGGCAAGCCTCGCGCAGCACCCACATGCCGAGCGGCCGGATGAGCCCGGTCTCCTCGGCGGTGGGGATGAAGGCATCGGGCATCACCAGCCCGCGGCCTGGGTGGCGCCAGCGCGCCAGTGCCTCGAAGCCGGCCAAGCACCGCGTCTGCAAGTCCACGATGGGTTGATAGTGGATGACCCACTCTTGTCGTTCGATGGCACGGCGAAGATCGGTCTCGAGTTGCAGTTGGTCGACTGCGCGCCGGTGCATGTCCGCGTCGAAAACTTCATGGCGGGCACGGCCGGCGGCCTTGGCACGGTAGAGCGCGGTGTAGGCGTCGCGAAGCATATCGTCGTGGCGCGTGTAGCCCGAGCTGGACAGCGCGATGCCGATGCTGACCGAGGTGAAGACCTCAGTACCCACGGCGGTCAAGGGCAGCGCCATGGCATTCTGGATCCGCTCAGCCACGCGAACCGCGTCGCTCTCGCTGTGCAGATCGTCCAGCAGAATCGTGAACTGATCGCCCACCACCCGGGCCAACACGTCGCCCGGACGCAGGCAGGCCTCGATTCGTCGGGCGGTTCGCACCAACAGCTCGTCACCGGCACCGTGCCCGAGACTTTCGTTGATGCATTTGAAGCGATCAAGATCCAGCCAAGCCACGGCAAACAGCGGACTCGACGCACCCAGGTGCCGGGTCCGGGTTACCAGTCGCTCTACTCGCTTGTCGAACATGGCGCGGTTGGGAAGTTGGGTCAGCGGATCGTAGAACCCTTTCTGTTCAAGCTCGGCCTCGAAGCGTTTCTTCTCGGTGATGTCGCGTGAGATGCCAAAGCTGCCGACGATCGCCCCGGAAGAGTTGCGCAGGGGAATCTTGGTTGTGGACAGCCAGCGCTCGCTGTGGCCGGGCAGGTGCCACTTCTCCTCCATGTCGACGAGAGTACGCCCCCGCCGCACGATTTCTTCGTCGTCCCGGCAGCGGTGCTCGGCCTCGTCACGGCACAAGAAATCCATTTCGTTGCGTCCGATGGCCCGGGCCGGGTCAGTCAGTCCCAGGTGAGTGGCCATCGCGCGGTTGACCCGGGTGAAGCGGCCGCTGCGATCCTTGAAGTAGATGTCCTCCGCCATGGAGTCCATCACCGTCTCAATCTGAAAGAGAGAGCTGCGGAGCCAGTCGAGCTCCTGCTTCTGCGCCCGGCTGAGCGCTTCAGTGACCGGCGGAGGTGTGCGTTGCAGGCGCCCGGGTTTAGGGGTATCCGAATCACGCCCCGAATGCGGGACAGGGGTCACGTGTCTTTCCGCGCCCTGCTGGGCTTGTGCACGCTTTGCCCTGGATGAAACGAGCCGAGTCATGCGTTCTCGCGACCATTCGAGGTACCCCACGGAACCAACGCCGTTGCTGCCCCTTGCTCGAACTGACCGCGCGGCGATTATAAGCCGGTTCACGAATTTTTATGCAAGGAACTTCATGCCGCACGTGGGCAACAGCCGATGTTCCCCCGCCATGTGTGTGGAGGTATCATGTGGGCGTGGAAAGTACGATCATGAAGCGGCTTGGTTTGCGTCTAGGTTCGCGTCTAGGTTCGCGTCTAGGTTCGGTCTTGCCCGCACCGGCGGTGCTGCTGGCACTCGTGACATGGGTGGCCCCCAGCGGCTACGCGCTGGCTGCGCCCAAGCTGCTCAAGGAGGTCGGCCGGGTCACGGCCGGTGAGGCCACCGTCCACGATGCCTTCGCTCTGGACCAGGAGGGCAGCAAACTGGCGTACATCGTCTTCACCGGGCAGGGAGAGGTGCAACTGCATGTGGGGCCACCTGGGGGCAACACCCACGTGACGGATCTGGCGGAGTTCTCGGGCGCTCCCGAGAAGATCCTGGGCTTGGCAGGATACTGGTTCGTGGTGGCCAACGAGGGGTCACGGCGGGCTGCGATCATCGACCCCGCGGGGCGGATCAAACGCCGGATCGGCGCGTTCGACGACTGTGAACTGGCACACGCGCCCAACGCCCTCGTGACCTACAGTCAGAAGCGGCAGCCAAACGGTGGTGAGCGCTACACTATCCAAACCTATCGGCCGGACGGCGGTACCATCGGGGTGAAGTCACTGGTGGTGACCCCGAACGGGACCATCGACGGCGACGCTGCGGCGACTTTCCTTGGCTTCGCGAAGAGCCACCTGCAGGCCATGGTACAGAAGCCGGGTGCGTACAACCGGCGCAGCGACGCACGTGAACCCCCGCAGTTCGCCCTATACGACGTGATGACCGGCAAGACCGGCCCGGGCAAGATGCCGCCCAAGCTGGACAGTTTTCTCGACTACATCCGCAAGCGGGCTGAGAAGCCCGAGCTTGACGCCGTCATCGTGCTGGCCGCGGGTCAGGCTGGTTTCGATCTGGTGGGCCCGGGAGAGAAGGTGCGGCCCTTGAACCTGGCTCATCGGGAATACGATGTGTTGTCACTCGCCCAGTATCAGGTGGGAAGCAGGGTCGTGTTTTCGCTGGTGGCCGACCGCCCAGAGAAGGGCAACATGGAAGAGGCGGGCCGGTACTCACAGGCGTTTTTCAGCCTTGAACCGGAAAGTGGCAAGGTGACCGCGTTGGGCGAGATTCCGCTGCCTGACAAGCATCCCTGCCCGTGGTCGGCCGGTGGAAACAAGATCGCGGTGCTGCGCAAGGCGGCCGATGGCGGGCGCGAGATCGTGATCTACGCGCACTAGACAATCTCACACTGCCTCGGCCAGGAGCCGAGCCGCTTCCTTGGCCGAGCGCAACGAGCAGTCTTCAATGGCCAGGCCGCCGAAGTAGTTGCCCGTGATGTAGATGCCACTTGCCGGCAAGTGCCGGTCGATCTCCTTCGCAATTCCCGCGTGTCCGAGGGATAGCGATGGCAAAGACGTGGAGTGCGTGGCGACGCAGTCGAGCTGATCGCGGCCCAGGCCGGTGACAGCGCAGATGCGGTCGATGCGATGGTCGAGTGTCAGGCCAGCGCGGAAGTGGAATGTGAAAGCGCGAAGGCGCTCGTCCGGAACCACGTCGCGCGTGACGACGGAGAAGAACGTGTCGTCGACCGGCACGATGCCGGCCAGGCGCGGGAGATGAACGTGGCGGGCCTCGGCCACCACGCCCACGGACTCGATCTTCGCAGTCTGGATGCTGGACAAGGCGGTGGCGATTTCCGGTGCCAGGGACGCGAGCAAGTTTGCCGCCACGGGCGCCGGCAGGGCCAGGGCCAGGCGGCGAGCAACGACTCGGTCTCCGCCGGCGATTTCGACGACGAAGCCACCGTCTTCGCGGGCCAGGGCGTGCACCTGTGCATTGGTTCGCACGGTGATTCCAGGCTCGGCCGCGATCCGATCAGTCAGGGTCTGGACTCCGCCAGCAAAGGTGTAGCTGCGCGGGATATCCTTGCGGCGCGTGCGCTTCTTGAACAGCATCTCGGCAGGAAACTTGTCGGCCGGTTGCGAGAACACGGTGGCGAACAGAGGCGCAACCACGCGCTTCCAGTTTCGCCGCCCCACCAGTCGGCCGTAGTAGTCGGCGACGGTGCGGCCCTGCTTTCGCTCACTGAATGCGTGCCAGGCCGATGCGAACAGTTCAGGCAGGCTCAACCGCCAGGGAATGCTGCGCAGTTTGCCGTCGACCAGCATGCGAAAGGGCGCTTTCTGTCGCGTGAGCATGCGATCCCGCAAGCCCAGCTCGTCGATGATCGAGAGCAGAGAACCGTAGGAATTGTAAAGGGTGTGCGCCCCCATCTCGAACCAGAAATCGGCCGGTTGCCGTTCGGATCGGAAACATCCCCCTGGCTGCGCCGCCGATTCGAGAACCAGCACTTTGCGCCCCGCCCGCGCCACATGATGGGCAAGGCAGAGCCCGCTGATTCCGGCCCCGAGAACCACGACGTCGAGGTTGTCACTCACAGGACCAAGTTATGGCGCATTCGCCGAGGGGTTGTCCACACCGTGCGGCGCTTGTGATGCCCGGCCCGTCGGTGCTAGCGTCATGTCTGTCGTCGGTTGACGCCACCCGAAAGCCATGAAGCGACTCCTCAGAACTGTGGTTTGGACCCTGGTGTCCTTGCTGGGTGCGCTGGCCTACGCCGTGGTGGCGAGCAGGCGCAGCGAGCCTTTGAACGCGGCGTGGATGGTTGTGGCGGCATTGTGCACCTACGCGATCGGGATCCGCTTCTACTCCAAGTGGATAGCGGCCAAGGTGCTGATGCTCGACGACCGGCGGGCCACGCCCGCCGAGGTTCACGACGACGGGCGCGACTTTGTGCGCACCAACAAGTACGTACTTTTCGGCCATCACTTCGCCTCGATCAGTGGACCTGGACCGCTGGTCGGGCCGGTGCTGGCGGCGCAGTTCGGCTACTTGCCCGGTACCTTGTGGATTCTCATCGGCGTCCTGCTGGGCGGGGCGGTGCAGGACTTTGTCATCCTGTTCGGCTCAGTTCGGCGCAACGGCAAGTCGCTGGTCGAGATGGTGCGCGACGAGGTCAACGGCTTTGCCGGAACCATCGCCATGCTGGCCGTGCTGGGAATTCTCATCATCATTGTGGCGAGCCTGGGCCTGGTGGTGACCAACGCGTTGGCCGAGAGCCCTTGGGGCGTGGTGACCACGGTGATGACCATACCCTTCGCCATGATCATGGGCGTGTACGTGCGCTTTCTGCGCGTGGGCAAGGTGCTGGAGATGACCGTGATCGGTGCGCTGTTCCTAATGGTGGCACTCTTGGGCGGCTTCTGGGTGAACCAGCACGCAACCTTGGCGCTGTCCTTCACCTGGAGCAAGACGACCCTGGCGCTTTGCCTGGTTGGGTATGGTCTCTCTGCCAGTGTGCTGCCGGTGTGGTTGCTGCTGGCTCCGCGCGACTACCTGGTGACCTTCCTCAAGATCGGCGTGGTGCTGCTGCTGGCCCTGGGCATCTTGCTCGTGTTGCCACCTATCCAGATGCCTTGGCTGACCGACCCCGCGCGTTTTGCCGGCGGTATGCGGCCGGTGGTGGCGGGGGGGCTGTTTCCATTTTGCTTCATCACCATCGCCTGCGGGTCGGTGAGCGGATTTCACGCCCTGGTCGCAAGCGGCACCACTCCCAAGATGATCACGCGCGAGCGTTATGTGCGCAGCATCGGGTACGGCGCCATGTGCCTGGAGAGCTTCGTGGGCATCATGGCCATGATCGCGGCTTGTGTGCTCGACCCCGGGCTGTACTTCGCGGTGAACGCACCGGCCGGACTGGTGGGCAGCACGCCTGATGCGGTCGCGGCCGCGGTGTCAGCGTGGAATTTTCCAGTGACCGCCAACCAGATCACGGATCTGACTAGCGCCATCGGCGAGAAGTCCGTGCTGGCGCGCACCGGCGGCGCGCCCACCCTGGCCATCGGCATGGCGAAGATCTTCGGCGAGATCATTGGCGGCACCACCGCGATGAAGCTTTGGTACCACTTCGCGATCATGTTCGAGGCGCTGTTCATTCTGACCACCCTGGATGTGGCCACGCGCATCGGGCGTTTCTTGCTGCAGGAGTTGGGCGGCCGCTTCTGGAAGCCGTTTGCCGACACCAAGTCTTATCCGGCCAATATCGCAGCCAGCGTGCTCTTTGCCGGGGCGTGGGGCTACTTCCTCTATGCAGGGGTGAAGGACCCATTGGGCGGCGTGAACTCGCTGTGGCCACTTTTTGGCATCGCCAATCAGTTGCTCGCGTGCGTGGCGCTGTGCCTGGCCACGACCATCGTCATCAAGATGGGCAAGGCTCGCCATGTATGGGTGACGCTGCTGCCGCTGGCCTGGCTGAGCGGCGTGACCTTTTTAGCGGCTTGGCAGAAGATCTTTCATTCCAGCCCACGCATCGGATTCGCGGCCATGGCCCGCAAGCTCTCGGCCGACATTGCCGCGGGTAGGGTGCCGGCGGCCAAACGCGTGGCCACAGAGGCGCTGATTTTCAACAACTATCTCGATGCGGTTGCGGCGGGCGTGTTTCTCGGGCTGGTGATCGCCATCCTGGTGGTTTCGATTCGCGAGTGGGTTCTCATCCTGTCGGGGCGCAAGGCGCCGGTCCTGCAAGAAACTGAGCCAGTGTGGCTGCCGCAGCCGGTCGTGTCGGCCGAGATGACGCGACCCTGGTGGCGTCTGGGTACGGCGGTCGTGGTTATTGGCACGCTGGCCAAGGAGCTGTCAGGTGAAGCCGCAGCGGCACGCACCAACCTGCCCGCGGACCAGGCGCTCACCGAGGCGCTGGCCCATCGGTACGAGGGGCACAACGGCCCGAGCCGGTGCTGTTAGCTACGGCTTGTGCCACTCGCTATCACGTCCGACGCTGGGGGCGACCGCAGGTCGCCCCTACCTATCGCTTGCGAACCAACTGTGAGATGTCGCGGACCGCGCCCCGTGCCGCGCTGGTGGTCATGAGCGCGTAGGCCTGCAATGCCTGCGACACGGTCCGATCGCGATCGGGCTGGAAGGCCCTGTCGCCTTTCGCCTTCATGGCCCGGCTTCGCTTGGTCAAGGTGGCCTTGTCGACCAGCAGATCAATCTGGCGCTTGGGGATATCGATGCGAATGCGGTCGTTCTCTTTGACCAGGCCGATGGTGCCGCCCTCGGCTGCCTCGGGCGAGACATGGCCGATGCTGAGGCCCGAGGTCCCGCCCGAAAAGCGGCCATCGGTCAGCAGGGCGCATGCCTTGCCCAGACCCTTGCCCTTGAGGAACGACGTCGGATACAGCATTTCCTGCATGCCGGGCCCGCCCTTGGGGCCCTCGTACATGATCACCACCACGTCACCGGGTTTGATCCGGTTGCCCAGAATGGCCTGGCACGCGATCTCCTGCGAATGGAAAACCCGCGCCGGACCTTCGAATTGCAGGAGGGACTCGTCCACCCCCGCGGTCTTCACGATGCAACCGTCCTTGGCCAGGTTGCCGTACAGGACCGCCAGGCCGCCATCCTTGCTGTAGGCGTGGGCCACGTCGCGGATGCAGCCCTTTTCCACGTCGGTGTCCGGCGCTGGGAAGTATTTTTCCTGCGAGAAGGCGGTTTGCGTGGGCACGCCGCCAGGCGCCGCCAGGGCGCGCTTGCAGGCCGCTTCGCTGGCCGTCTTGCGACGGATGTCGTTCTCGGCGATGGCCTGGCCCATGGTCGCTGCATGCACGGTCTTGGCCTCGCGGTGGATGAGCCCGGCTCGATCCAACTCGCCCAGGATGGTGAAGATGCCGCCCGCGCGGTGCACATCTTCAACGTGGTGGTGTGATGAGGGTGCGACCTTGCAGATGTTGGGCACCTTGCGCGAAAGGCGATCGATGTCGGCCATGGTGAAGTCCACGCCCGCGGCTTGCGCCACCGCCAGGATGTGCAGCACGGTGTTGGTCGAGCCGCCCATGGCGATGTCGAGCGCCATGGCGTTCTCGAACGCCCGCAAGGTCGCAATGCTGCGCGGGAGCACGTTGCGGTTGCGTTGCTGGTAGTGCTGCTTGGCCATCTCAACGATGCGGCGGCCAGCGGTTTCGAACAGCTCCCAGCGCAGTGCATGCGTGGCCAGCAGGGTGCCGTTTCCCGGCAGGGCCAGCCCCAGTGCCTCGGTCAGGCAGTTCATGCTGTTGGCGGTGAACATGCCCGAGCACGATCCGCAGGTGGGACAGGCCGAGCGTTCGAGCAGGGCCAATTCGGCCTCGCCGACCTTGTCGTCGCTGGCGGCGGTCATGGTGTCGATGAGGTCCAGCTTGCGCACGGTCGGCTTGCCGTCGCGATCCGGTGGACCGGCCACGGTGCCTGCCTCCATGGGGCCGCCCGAAACGAAAATCGTCGGGATGTTGGTGCGCATGGCAGCCATCATCATGCCCGGCGTAATCTTGTCGCAGTTGGTGATGCACACCATGGCGTCGGCGCAGTGGGCGTTGACCATGTACTCCACACTGTCGGCGATGAGATCGCGGCTGGGCAGCGAGTAGAGCATTCCGGTGTGACCCATCGCGATGCCGTCGTCGATCGCGATGGTGTTGAACTCGGCGCCCCAGCCGCCGGCGGCGTCGATGACCTTCTTCACCCGCTGGCCGATGTCGTGCAGATGGACGTGCCCGGGCACGAACTGGGTGAAGCTGTTGACGATGGCGATGATGGGCTTGTCGAAGTCAGCCTCGGTCATGCCGTTGGCGCGCCAGAGGGCGCGCGCCCCTGCCATCTTGCGTCCATGGGTCGTGGTGCGACTACGATATCCAGCCATACTCATAGCTATAGGATCTTCGGGCCGCGTCGTCCACCCCTGCTGTCGCGAGCACCGGTCGAGCACCGGTCTTGAAAAAAGGCCAAGGCTAGCCTAACTTGGTTGAGTTCGTGTTGCTTGTCACGAACCGGAGGTGGTGGCATGGAAGATCTGATTATTCCCTCTGCCTTTGGACTTCGATCCGAACACGACGCCCATCTGCAAGCCCGTGCTCATCTACCTCGGGGTTCGTTTCGTTTGACCAGGCACCCGCTTGACTGGTCGTGGTGGTGGCGAATTCTTCGACAAGTTCGTACAGGGGGCTATCTTCCTGACGGTGTTCCATGAGTGAAGTTGTCGCTGACCAGAATCTGATTGCCGCCTGTGGCCTGTACTGCGGTGCCTGCAGCAGCTACCTGCGCGGCCGCTGCCTAGGCTGCCCCACCAACGAGAAAGCCAAGTGGTGTGGGGTCAGGAGTTGCTGCCTGCAGCGTGGCTATAAGAGCTGCGCCGATTGCGCCGAGTTTTCCAACGTGAAGGAGTGCAAGAAATACAACAACTGGATAGCCCGGCTGTTCGGCCTGATCTTCCGTTCCAACCGCGCAGCGTGCATTGCGCTTATCCGGGAACAGGGCTATCCGGTTTTTGCCGCCGACATGGCAGCCAAGAAGAGGCAGAGCCTTCCGCGCTAGTTTCTCGACGGCAAACCAGCCGAGCGACAGATGAGCTTCGAAAATGCTCGAACCTGAAATCGTGAACTGCCAGTATTGTTGTGCTGTGGCGCAGAGAACGACCTTCGACCACGTTGAGGCGCCGGGCCTGTTCTGGCCCGAGGCGGTGTGACCTGCGTGGCCGACCCGGGGAATAGAGTGTCAACACCGGATCTTCGGCAAGAGGTCGCCGTCAAGGAGCTGCACCGGCGGGTCCGGTTACGCCTGCTACGCATGCACTATGAGAGCGGGGTTGGACACCTGGGGGGAAACCTGTCCGCACTCGATCTGCTCTTGACCTTGCACCATCGCGTAATGAGGAAGGACGATCTGTTCATCCTGTCCAAGGGACACGCGGCTGGCGCGCTCTATGTCACGCTGTGGTCGTTGGGACGCCTGTCCGAAGAGGACCTGCTGCAGTTTCATAGAGATCACACCCGGCTAGTGGGCCATCCCCAGGCCGATGCGATCCCCGAAATCCTCTTGGCGACCGGCAGTCTCGGTCACGGCTTGGGACTGTCAGCCGGGCTTGGCATTGGCAAGCGACTGCGAGGTGAGCCCGGACGCATCTTCTGCTTGATGTCGGACGGTGAGTGGAACGAGGGCTCTACCTGGGAATCGCTAATCTTTCTCGTCCATCATAGGCTCGTTTCGGTCATACCCATCATCGACCTCAATGGGTTGCAGGGCTTCGGCACCACGGCCGAGGTGGCGGATCTCGGGTGCTTGGCCGACAAACTGCGCGGCTTCGGTCTGGAAGTTCGCGAAGTCGACGGGCATGACCCCGAAGCCATTCGGTGCGCCTTGCAGGTCGAGGAGCTTACGCGGCCCTTTGCCGTCGTCGCGCGAACCATCAAGGGGCATGGTGTCTCTTTCATGGAAAACCGCATGGAGTGGCACTATTTGCCTATGTCGGCGGAGCAATACGCGCAGGCGGTTGCGGAGGCGAAGCGGTTGTGAGGAGTGTACTGGCGACAGCCTTGGTGGGACTATCCAAGGACAAGGATTTCGCCTTTCTGACTGGCGATCTCGGATTTATGGCACTGGAGCCGGTGCGCGCAGCGGCCGGCGAGCGGTTCATCAACGCCGGCGTGGCCGAGCAGAACATGATTTCGGTAGCCGCGGGAATGGCCCGCCTGGGATTCCGGCCCTGGGTCTACAGCATTGCCCCTTTCCTCTACGCCCGCGCCTTCGAGCAAGTACGCAACGACGTCTGTTTCCACAAGCTGCCGGTGTTTCTCGTCGGCAATGGCGGAGGCTATGCTTATGGGGTGATGGGGGCCACTCACCACGCTCTGCAAGACTACGGCGCATTGCTGGGCCTGCCCAACCTCAGGGTCTACGTCCCGGCCTTCGCTGCCGACGTTCCCGTGGCGGCGGAACGTATTGTCCGCGCCGGCGGCCCCGCCTATTTCCGTCTCGGTCGTGACGAAACGCCCAAGAACGCCGTGCTGCCGGCCTATGCGCCCTGGCGCCGGCTCTTGGCCGGACGCGGGCCCGCCTTGGTCATCGTCGGTCCGTTGGCTGGCGGTATTCTAGCCGCGGCCATGGACAGGCCCGACCAGATCCGCCCTGCGCTGTGGGTGTTGTCCGAACTCCCGCTGCTGCCCGACGAGATTCCCCCTGCGCTTCTCGATGACATCCAGCGATCCGGACACCTTGTCGTGGTGGAAGAACACGTGATTGAGGGCGGTGTGGGTCAGGCCCTGGCCCATGCCCTTCTGCTTTGCGGGGCAGCACCCAAGCGCTTCTCGCACCGCTATGCGCTCGGCTACCCGTCGGGATTCTATGGCTCGCAGAACTACCACCGGAAAGAATGCGGACTTGACCCGCAGTCAATAATTGCCTTGATTGAGAAGACGTGATGGCCAACCAAGAATTGCAGTCGAAAATAGGGCAACTTCAAGGACCGATTCTGGTTCTCGGGGCCAGCGGATTCATCGGAGCCAACCTTTTCCACCTGCTGCATGCACAGCGAGACGACGTGGTCGGCACGATCCTTCATACGCCGGCCTGGCGTCTGGGCGGAGTTCCCGAAAAGAAGCTTGTCGCGGCGGATCTCTTGGTTGATGCAAACCTGGACGACGTCCTGCAAAGGGCCGCCCCACGAACGGTGTTCAATTGCGTGGCGTATGGAGCCTATTCCTTCGAACAGGACGGCGAGCTGATCTACCAGACCAACTTCAATCTGACAGCCAAGTTGCTCCGCCGCTTGGAGGGCATGGGAATCGCCTGCTACGTTCATTCGGGAAGCTCGTCCGAATATGGCGACAACCTCGCCGGTCCCAGGGAAGACCATCTTCCTCAGCCCAACAGCGATTACGCCGTCTCCAAGGTGGCTTGCGCCAACCTCATCCGATTCTACGGCAGGAAGAAGAAACTTCGCTGCGCCAACCTTCGCCTCTTTTCGGTCTATGGCCCGCTCGAGGATTCGTCGCGCCTGATCCCCGCCGTGATCAAGCACGGATCTGAGGGCACCTATCCGCCTTTCGTGGGCGGCGGCATCTCCCGGGACTTCGTCTACGTCGAGGACGCCGCCGAGGCCTATGTCGACACCGCGCTCAATCTGCGCGAGCCTCACTATGGCGAATCGTTCAACATCGGCAGCGGCAACAAGACGACGATCGCCGAGGTCGCCCGAACCTCTGCCGAGCTGTTTTCTATCAAGCAGCAGCCGGTCTACGGTTCGATGGAGCAACGGAAATGGGACCTCGCGGACTGGTTTTCCAACCAGAAGAAGACCAGCGAGGTTCTGGGATGGAAGGCCAGGACGGATCTGCGCACGGGTTTGGCGCTCACCGCGGTGTGGTACCGCGGCTTGGAGGACAAAGACCGCTACTACAAGTCGTCCAAGCAATTCAGGCTGGACAAGGAACGCAGTATTTCCGCCATTGTGGCTTGCTACAAAGACGGCCAGGCCATCCCGATTATGTACCAGCGTCTGAAGAAGACTTTCGAGGATCTCAAGGTCGACTACGAGATCATCTTCGTCAACGACAATAGTCCCGACAACAGCGAGGAAGTCATTCGCGAACTCAGCGGACGGGATCGCCATGTGGTCGGCATCTCCCATTCCCGCAATTTCGGCTCGCAGATGGCTTTTCGCAGTGGCATGGGCATCGCGAGCAAGAACGCCTGCGTGCTTCTCGACGGCGATCTTCAGGATCCGCCCGAAATCATCAGCCAGTTTGTCGCCAAGTGGAAGGAAGGCTACGACGTTGTTTACGGACGACGGGTGAGGCGGGAGGCGCTGTGGCCCATGCGGATTGCCTATAAGTTATTCTATCGAGTTTTCGATGCGTTTTCTTACCTGTCCATCCCGCACGACGCCGGCGACTTCTCTTTGATCGACCGCAAAGCGGTCAAAGCCATCCTGCAATACCCGGAACGCGATGTGTTTCTACGCGGAATCCGCGCTTCGGTCGGTTTCAAACAAGCCGGTGTGGATTATTTGCGCCCGAAACGAATGTTCGGCCGCACGACCAACAGCCTTCTCAAGAACATCGGGTGGGCCAAGAAGGGCATTCTCTCTTTCAGCTACCTGCCACTTTCGTTGCTCAGTTTCTTCGGCACGCTGCTTTTCCTTTGCAGCATAATCCTCGGAGCGATCCACGTGGCTTTGCGGCTCCTTTACCCAGGCCTGGCGCCCAGGGGGGTCACGACAATTATCCTGGTAATTCTGTTCTTCGGATCGGTAGAGATCTTGGGCATCGGCGTGCTGGGCGAATACATAGGGAGGATTCTGGAAGAATCCAAGCGGAGACCGCATTTCATCCGGCGAAGCATCATCAAGAACGGCGAGGCCCGCTCGGTGACAGACGCGCCGGAAGGCTCGGAACGCTAGTGCCGGGGATGGGACTCGAACCCATAGGCCGCTTTCGCGACAGCGGATTTTAAGTCCGCCGCGTTTGCCATTTCGCCACCCCGGCGAAGCAGTGAGTTTTTGCATCAGGCGACTGCCTGGCCCATTTTCCCGTCGGTGCCTCTCACCTCTCGTGACCCACGGCGTCTAA
>Ga0182027_10002480_pt1 | contig 29895 bp, 24 predicted proteins | sample 712E1DmetaG_FD_121300 | JGI IMG/M metagenome (GOLD analysis project Ga0182027, IMG submission 121300) | Permafrost microbial communities from Stordalen Mire, Sweden - 712E1D metaG (Illumina Assembly) | ecosystem: Environmental > Terrestrial > Soil > Wetlands > Permafrost | place: Sweden...
CCGTACTCGACCTTGAGCAGCTTCAGGGTGGTGAGTTCGTTCTCCGTCTCGATCCCCTCGGCGATGAGAGCGCAGCCCACGCTCTCCGCGAATCGGGTCATGCCCGCGACCATCGCCTGGCGGGCCGGGTCGGAGTCGACGTTTCGAACGAGGGAGATGTCCAGCTTCACGTACTGGGGCCGCAACTCGAGGATGTGGTGCAGGCCGGCGTAACCGGCGCCGGCATCGTCGACGGCGAGCATGGCGTGCGACCGGACGTGGTCGAGAGCTCCCAACAGGCGCGAGTAGTCGTCGATCTCAGCGTGCTCGGTAACCTCGAGCACGACCGGACGGTCGGCCCCCGCCACCACGTCGAGCAGCGGCGTTACGCAGATTGCCAGGGCCGGCGAGACGTTCAAACTCACGAAGCTGCCCCCCGGCAGACGCCTCGCCTGATCGATCTGGGCATAGAGGCAGGCCGTCTCGAGCTGGACCATCATGTCTACCTTGTCGGCCGCGAGGAATCTGAGGTCCGGGCGCGTCCCATCCGAGAAGCGGGTCAAGGCCTCGTACCCGACGAACTCTCCGGTTGTCAGCCTGACGATGGGCTGGAACACCGGCGTAAATGCCCTCGCACCGATGACACCCTGGACCTCCGCCCGCAGCAGGTCGCGCTGCCAGCGGTCGGACAGCATTGGGCCCAGGACGGCGGCCGACATGACGCTGAACTCGGTCACGGTCGCGAGCCGGTCCGAGAGGCGGTTCGCGTGGGCGACAGAGGTGGCGCCAACCGACAGCAGGCCGATTGGCTCGTCGTTCCAGATGAGCGGGGCGAGGGCTTCTGCTCGGAGGCCCGATGCGATCGTCGCACGGTCGAAGTCGTTCTTCGGGGCGCGGCTGGCCCACGACTCGAGCCACAGCCCGAATTCCGCGTGCTCCATGAGCTCCCGACCGTACTCATCTGGGATCCGATCGCCTACGGCCACCGGCCGGCACGTCACGCCGTCGTGGGCCAGGGGCACCACTCCTATGGGGCTGAAGGCGAAGAGCACCACCGTGTCGATGCCGTCTATCCGCAAAGCCTCCGAGCAGATTCGGTCGGCCGTTCCTTCGATGGTGGGCGCCGCCTCGAGGCGCGCCAGCGACATGGTCGTGGCTGCCCGATCGCTCATTTCGCTGGTCAGTCGTTGGGAGGCGACGCGCTCCCGGCCCTGGAGGATCCGCTGCCGGACAACTGCCAGCAGAACTACTGCGCACGTCCCAACCGCGATCGGGTCGACCTCGAGCGGCCGAGAGCGCGGCATGACGTCCATGATCGCGCAGCCGATGATGGCCGCGATGGGCAGCCAATCCGCGGTCGCGCGAGCAAGGTGCTCGTATCGGTAGCCACCGCCGCTCGCCAGCGTCCACGTAACCGCGCCGTAGGCCCCGATCAACGCGCCCGCCGGGAAGACGAAGTCCATGGGCTCGATGGTGTCGGGTTGGCCCGCCAGGAACCGTCCGATCCAGCCCTGCCAGGCGAGGGCGATCAGGACGATGCCGAGGCTCACGGCCCAGACCCCGTGTCGGGAAGGTTCGATACGCAACGCGAGCGCAGCCACGATCGCGGCCGCCGCGCTGGCGAAGAACATGGCCGAGACGAGAGGGACGAACAAGTTCGCCGTGGGGTCTGTGAGCAACACGGCCACCTGGTCCCCGGGCAGGAAGCTCTGATGAAGCCAATTGGCGACCACGAACGTCATCGCCGCGGCCATGATCACCAGACCGTCGAGGACCACGGCGCGACGGGCCTCGCCCTCCAGCTGGCGGTACAGCACCACCATGAGCGCCACGATGCCCATGACCGCTCCGAGCACGTAGCAGGCGTTGGAGATCGTGCCCAGGAAGCCGAATGTTCGATGGAAAAGGTCCGGGATGTCGGCGACCAGCTGGCCGACCGCGGTCAAACCCAGCGAGAAGGCGAACACCCGGCGGAACGACCGATGGCCCGGTTCGCCCCGCTCCGCTGCCAGGGCCACGGCGAGCGCGGCGGCAACGGGTGCCACTGCGCAGGAGATATCTTCAAAGAGGAGCCAGTAGTTGCGCGGGTTGAGGTACTCCAGCAAGGCTGCGGGCGCCGCGATCGCCACTCCGATCGATACCGTGGCAAGGCCCGGTCGGTTGAAGTAGCCCGAGGCCACGGCGGAGGCGCGAATCTGCGCTCCGCGGCGGAAGTCGGGGCGATGGCGGCGTGCGGTCAGCCACCCCGCGGCGGGGAGATTCACGCGGCCCGTCCGTTCCGGGACGAACCCGGCACCGCGGCGAGTGGTTGCGTCGTCGGCTTCATCGTCTGTCGACCCTCTGGTGGGACAGCAGCCGCTTGCAGGCTCTCGGCGCCGGCGTGCGGACTCCGCGCAGGCAGCCCCAGGTGACTCGGCTGCCCTGTAGGTATCGGTGCGAAGGCCGCGCCCCTCAGTCCGCCATTAGTTCGAATTCGGGGCCATCCGATCGGCCGGATTGAGGCCGGGACCCGTGGCGACTATGGGGCTTTTCGGCTCCGCCGTGGCTTCCTGGTGACTTGGGTCACGGGAGTGGCCTCAACTGCCGCCTGGGCCCAGACGCCGATGGGCGCCGGCTTGGCCAGGAAGTAGCCCTGCCCGTACTCCACTTTGAGCAGCTTGAGGGCCTCCAGCTCGCTCTCCGTCTCGATCCCCTCTGCGATGAGTGCGCAGCGAACGCTCCTGGCGAATCGGGTCATGCTGCTGACCATGGCCTGCCGGGCTGGATCGCTGTCTATATTGCGAACGAGCGAGATGTCGAGCTTCACGAAATGTGGCCTCAGCTCAAGGATGTGATGCAGGCCGGCGTAGCCAGCGCCCGCATCGTCGACAGCGAGCATGGCGTGAGGCCGAACCTGCTCAAGGGCCGCGACCAATAGCGAGTAGTCGTCGATCTCGGCATGTTCGGTGATTTCCACCACCACTGCGCGGTCGGCCGCCGCCACGACGTCGAGCAGCGGCATCAGTCGAGTCGCCAGAGCGGGCGAAACGTTGAGACTGACGAAGCTGCCCTTTGGGAGACGTCTCGCCTGCTCGACCTGCAGGTTCAGAGTGGCCATCTCGAGCGGCACCATCATTCCCACCTTGTCGGCCGCCAGGAAGCGGAGGTCGGGCCGCGCCCCGTCGGAGAAACGAGTCAATGCCTCGTAGCCGACGGACTTCCGGGTTGCCAGATTCACGATGGGCTGGAAGACCGGGGTGAACGCCTGGGCGTCAATGACACTCTGCACCTCGGCTCGCGTCTGGTCATGCTGGCGGCGCTCGGACAGCATCGGCCCGAGAATCGCCCCGGACATCACGCTGAACTCCGTCACGGTCGCGAGCCGGTCCCAGAGATCGTGGGCGTTTGGGCCCGACGTTGCGCCCATCGCGAGAAGACCGATGCGCTCGTCGTTCCAGATGAGCGGAGCCAGGGCTTCGGCTTGCAAGCCAGATTCGATCATCGCCCGTTCGAAATCGTCGCGCGGCGTCTGGCCCGTCCACGTTTCCAGCCACGGCCCGAATTCGGCGTGCTCGCACAGCTCCCGGCCGGCGTCGGGCGGTAGGACGTCACCGATCGCCAGCGGACGCGTCGTTGCGCCCGCCTGCGCAATCGATACGACTCCGGCGGAACTGAAGGCGAACAAGGCGACCGTGTCGATGCCAGCCAGACGCAGCCCCTCGGCGCAGATTCGCCCCGCGGTCTCCTCAATCGTCGCGGCGGCTTCGAGGCGAGCAAGCGACACGGTGGCGGCCGCACGCTCGCTTATCTGGGCGGTCAGCCGCTGGGAGGCGATGCGCTCCCGACCCTGGAGCATTCTCAGTCGGGCAACGGCGAGCAGAACCACGAGGCACGTCCCCATGGCGGTCGGGTCGATGTCGAGCGGCCGGGCGTGCGGAAGGACCACCAGAACGGCGCATCCGATGATGGCCGCGATCGGCAGCCAATCCGATATGGCCTGAGCCACGCGGTCGTAGCCAGGCCCGCCGCCCGGCTGCAAAGTCCACGTGACGCCACCGTACGCAATCAGCAAAGCTCCAACGGGGAACAGAAGGCTCAAGTGCTCGAAGAAGCCGGAGGAGTCCAGCGGCACACTCGCGACCGGTCCGTTCCAGGCCAGGTCGATCAGCACCACACCGATCAGAGCCGCCCAGAGGCCGCGCAGGTCGGGCCGGACGCGGAGCGCCAGCGCTCCCAACGCCACGGTCGCGACAGTGGCGATCAGGAAGGCCGAGCCAAAAGTGACGAAGAGCTGGGGCGACGAGTCCCACAACCTGCCCGCCTCCTGGCCGCGAGGCAGGTCCACATGGTCCAGCCAGGTGGAGAGGACAAAGGTCAAGGTGGCCGCCATGACGACGAGGCCGTCGAGGAAGGACTCGAGACGCGTCGCACCCTCGAGCCGCGTGTACACACTGCGGCGGAGGACGGCGACGGCGACGACGAGGCCCGATGCCGCGAGTCCAACACAGGCAGCGCGAAACACGGAAGTGAATTCCACGGGTAGGACGTCGGCGATGGCAGCTGCCAATTGCCCAAGAGCGCACAGTCCGAGCGACAAGGCAAGAGGGCGCCTGATGGCGCGGCTCGCCGGATCTCCTCGCGACACGGTCATCATGACAGCCAGTGCGCCGCCGGCCGGGACGAGGACGTACACCAGGTCCTCCAGGAGGCGCCGGCAACCGCCCGGGTTGGCCCACGCCAGCAGCACGCCGATCGCCATGGTTCCGAGGGCGACAAGCACCAGGGCCAGCGCAGGCCCGGCCGGTCTGATCGCGGTCGTGCTCGCCCCAGTGCCGCCCGGGCCAGGCCGGTCAATTCGCGCCCACCGCGCGTTGACCCAGCCGATTGCCGGCAGGTTCACGCGACGATGCCTCCCCAATCCCGCCCGATTCTGGTGGCTTGCGTCTGCGACGACGGCTGCATCGATGTGGACTCGCTCGTGGAGTGGCTTATACCGCGGTCCGTGCCGGGCGTGTGAGGCGCGCGCAGAACAGCCGGGGACAGTAATGCCGTCCTGCCCACTAGGTATCGGCCGGACGGCCTACGGCCTCAGTCCTTCATTGCGCGTATAGGTCTCCGATTCGGTACCGTTGGGCCACTCATACGGAGGTCCCATGCGACCGCAGGATTTCGCGCTCGAACGGTTCTTCGCCCGCTGGGAGTTCACCGCGGAGTTGCTCCTCTGCGCGTCCGACGTCGAGGGCTGGCCGATGCAGGAATTGCTCGCGCTGGCGGACTCAGACGGTCGGCGCCGCTGGGACGACCTCCGCCTGGGCTACACCGAATCGCCCGGTGACCCGGCGCTGCGAGCCGCCATCGCGGGCCTGTATGAACGAGTCTCCGCGGACGACGTGCTGGTCTTCTCCGGGGCCGAGGAAGCGATCTTCGCCCTCCACAACGTCCTGCTCGGAGCGGACGACCATGCCGTCGTCGTCCGGCCGGCGTATCAGTCACTCGCCGAAATTGCCCGGGCGGCGGGTGCCGACCTCACCCGTGTGGACCTGCACGAAGCAGGCGGCTGGCGCCTGGACACCGACGAGGTTCGGGCCGCCCTGCGGCCGAACACGCGGCTCATCATGGTCAACGAACCCCACAACCCCACCGGCGCGCTGAGCGATCAACCGACGTTCGACCGACTCGTCGGACTGGCCGCGGAATCGGGTGCACGTCTCATCGTCGACGAGGTCTACCGCTTCCTCGAGTTCGATCCCACCGACCGACTGCCTGCCGGCGCGGACGCGCTCGAGACCGGGGTGAGCATCGGCGTCATGTCCAAGTCGTTCGCGTTGGCCGGACTGCGGATCGGCTGGATCGCGACCCGAGACCGCGAACTCCTGGCGCGTCTCGCCGCGTTCAAGGACTACACCACAATCTGTAATTCGGCGCCGGCCGAGATGCTGGCGCTGATCGCGCTGAGAGCCCGCGACCGCGTCCTGGAGCGGAACCGCGGGATCGTGGAGGCCAACCTGCCGCTGCTGGACGCGTTCTTCGCGCGCTGGCCTGGGGTCTTCGAGTGGGTGAGGCCGCGGGGCGGGAGCATAGGCTTCCCGCGTCTCGTCGCCGACGTGCCGATCGATCGATTCGTCGAGGACCTCGTGCGCGAGACGGGCGTTCTCCTTCTGCCCGGCACGGTCTTCGCCGATGCGGGCAATCACTTCCGCCTTGGGTTCGGCCGGACGAACATGCCCGAAGCGCTCGAGCGGCTGGAGTCGTACGCAGCCAGAACGCTTCGATAGCCCCGCCGGGCCTCAGGCGGGCACAGCCTGCCCAGTCAATGCTTTGAGCGCTTCCGCATAGAGCCCGTCGAACGCCCGTGACGTGGTCGGGAAGCCGTGCAGCATCGACGCCAGCGTGGGAACCGGCACCCGCGCATGAATGGCCAGGACAACCTCGTGTATCGCGGCCGAGGCATCCGGAGCGACGACCGACGCGCCGACGATGGTCTGAGTTGCGCGGTCAACGACGATCGCCAGGTGGCCGAAGGCCGCCTCGACCTCGTAACCGCGGGCCGTGGTGGCGAAGTCCACGACGAACTCGAATGCGTCCGCGCCGGCGCCTCGGGCCTGGTCGAGGCTCATCCCCACGGAAGCCAGCTCCGGCTCAACGAAGACGGCCCGCGGGATCGCTCGATACTCTGGCGCGACGTCCTCGCCCAGGGCCATGCGCACGGCCAGGCCGCCCTGGTAGTGGCTGACGTGCGTGAACATCTCTGGGCCGGCAGGATCGCCGATAACGTAGACACCCTCCGCAACCCGGAGCCGGCCATCGCGGGGCAGCGTCGCGGGATCCAGCGCCAGCGACTCGAGGCCGAGGCCGTCCAGCTGGAGTTGGCGGCCGAGGGCGACGAAGATGCGCTCCCCTTCGACCGTTCCGCCGTCGCTCAGCTCCACCACGTGAGCGTCGTGATCGCCGGCGCGGGGCCGGACCCGAACCGCCCGGGCTCCCAGCCGCAGCTCCACTCCGTCGTCGCGCAGGATCCGGGCCGCGGCCTCGGAGATGCGCGGATGGTCCTTGTCCAGCAACTGGTCGTGGGAGTGGACCAGCGCCATCTCAATTCCGAAACGGGCAAAGACTGAGGCCATCTCCACGCCGACGGGGCCGCCGCCCAACACCACCAGGCTGCGTGGCAGCTTCCTGGTGGATGTCGCCTCGCGGTTGGTCCATGGTTCGGTTTCGGCCAGGCCCTCGATCGATGGCATCGTCGGCTGCGAGCCGGTGGCAATCACGATCGTCCCGGCTTCAATGCGCTCGGCCGACCGGCGAACCGACGCGCCAGTCCCGCCGCGGTTTTCGAGTGCGACCTCCACTAGCCCCGGACCGAGGATCCGCGCCTTGCCCCGATACAGCCGCGCCCCGGCCTTCTCCAGCGGCTTGACGTGTCCCGAATCGTCCGGCCAGTCGCGCCCCTCGCGGTTGATCATGTAGTCGCGTCTGTCGGATGCCCGCTGCCACGGGTAGGTGCCGCAGCGGTGTTCGGCCGCCGCATGCAGAAGAGCCTTCGAAGGGATGCAAGCCCAGAACGAGCAGGACCCGCCGAAGAGTTCGCGCTCCACGACCGCGACGGTCTTGCCGCGTTCCAGCGCCGCGTTGGCGGCCGCCTCCCCTGCCGCTCCTGCCCCGATGATCACGAAGTCGAACCTGTCCATCCTGCTCCCGCCGCCTTGCGCCCCGGATAGCCGGAGCTTCGAACAGATCATCCACCCCGACGGCGGCAGTTCGGCGGCAGGCCCACCCTGTGCGCCGAATAGACCGATCCTGGTGGCGGCCCGCCCTCTACCATCTGCCTGTCAGGACGCTTTCGGCGCCCGCCTCGACCCCGTCACGCCGGAGGTTCAGCGATGGTGGCCAACTTCGGTTTCGGACTCGTCAGCCATTCGGGCTCCGCACCGTCCCCGTTCGACGCGCTGAACGGCCCCCGGCTGGCCGGCGGCGAGGGCAGCCATCCACTTCATTCGGTCGCTGCGGAGGACCTCCTTCGACCCACGGACGGCGCCGTCGCCGGCGAACTCACCCTGGACAATCCGGCCCGAGTCGGCGAAGGGATCACCGGCAAGCTGAAGCTCACGGCCGGCCAGGCTGTCTCGGCGAGGCAGGCCTACCTGCGGCTGGTCGGCCTCCGGCTGGATGAGGTCCGCCGCTCGCAAGACCACCGCAACGAGAAGGGCGAGGTCACCTACACGGAGCACTGGGTCGAAACCAGCGGCAACCTCTTCTCGCACGATGCCTTCCTCGAACCGCCGATCCCAACCGATCTTCAGCCGGGCCAGGTCTGGGAATCGACTTTTGCCGTTCCGGCCCCACCGCTGGGACCTCCCACCGCCCACCTCGGCGAATCGATCATCGCTTGGGCGCTCGAGGTTCGATGGGACGTCGCCATGGCCGCGGACCATTTTGTGGCCTTCTACCTGCCCCTGGCCCAGGATCCAGACCTGATGCGGGCCGGCGTCGGCAAGCAGGGCGGCGAGAGCCTAATGGATGCCGTGGCCGCGGGTGACGGAACGATAAGCGTGGAATCGCCACTGCCGGCCCCGTCCGGGCAGGAAGTGGTGGTCAAGGCCAGCTGGCCGTCGGCCCCCAAGGGTCAGGGCGCGCGGATCGAGTTGCATCGCCGGACCAACGCCCCCAATGGCGTAGAGGGCATCATCTCGTCGGCGCCGGTTTCGCCCGGGGACCTCGTAAGCGGAGCGGCGGAGGCCCGGCTGCTCGTGCCGGTCGGCTCCGCGCCCTCGTTCGACGGAGCGGGCCTCGAGATCACCTACGTGATTCGCGTCCTGGTCGACATCCGCTTCCGACCGGACGTCGCAATCGAGCGGCCGGTCGGCATCGTCTAGAGCAGCCCGGCTGCCGGGCTCGCGATCACTTCCCGCAAGCAGCAACACGGCCGTCGGGCGGCGCGCTCAGCGGCCGTTTCCAGTCCGCAGCCGAGAATCTCGGGGCGTCGGTGGGTTTTCATCCTCGCGCCGTCGCCGCCGCCGGCCTAGCGTGAGTCATCCGGCGAGTCGAGATACCAAACTGGTGCCGGCTAATGACATCGCCATCGAAGCGCCCGATTCGGGCTGAAGTCGAACCAGGAGTCCCATGCCTATTGCAGTATTGATTATCGCGGCGGTCGTAGTCGTTGCGGTCCTGATCCTGGTCGCGTGGTCCGCGGCACGCCGACGGCGACAAGATGGGCTTGCGCGCAGCCAGAAGCTTCGCGAGCAGTTCGGGCCCGAATACGATCGGACGGTCGCAGAGCTCGGCGACACCGGCCGCGCCGAAGCCGAATTGACGGCCCGTCAGGACCGCGTGTCCACGTACGACATCAGGCACCTCGCGGCCGACGAAAGCCAGCGGTTCGACGATGAGTGGCAGGTCGTCCAGGCGAGCTTTGTCGACGATCCGCCAGCCGCCGTTCACGATGCCGACGCTCTGGTTGGGCGGGTCATGGAAGCCCGCGGATACCCGGCCGGCGACTACGAGCTGCGCTCTGCCGACATGTCGGTCGATCATTCGCCGGCGCTGGGGCACTACCGCGCGGCGCACGAGATCGCCCTCCGCCACGCCCTCGGTCAGACGAACACGGAGGATCTGCGTCAGGCCGTGATCAACTCTCGTGTGCTATTCAGCGAGCTAGTCGAAGCACCTTCGACGGTCGAGGCTCGCCCGGACTCGGCAGTTCTGGTGGCAGCCCAATGACTCTTGATACGACGCTCCACTCCAACGACGCCCCAATCCACGCTCCCCTGCCGCTGCAGCCGCCGCGGGCGAGCCTCCCGGCGAAGCGCAGGCTGGCGAGGCGAAGCAGCATTCTGCTCTTTGCGCCCGACGAAGCCGAGACGTTCCGATCGCGTTGGCTGGACATCCAGACGAGCTTCGTGGACGAGCCCGGGGGTTCGGTCGAGCAGGCCGACCTCCTGGTCGCCGAGGTAATGAAGCAGCTCGCGAAGACCTTCGCGCAGAAGCGCTCGAAGCTCGAACTCCAGCTGACCCAGGGCGAGGAAATCTCGACCGAGGACCTGCGCATGGCCCTCCGGCGCTACCGCTCATTCTTCGACCGCCTCCTCTCGATCTAGCATTCGTGAGGGCACTCCCGCCGGGCAACCTACGCACGCCCACGACAGCCTCGTCAGCGGGCCTGTTCGATGGCCTTCACCGCGTCGGCCACCCGCTGCGCCGACCCCACCGACCTGAAGAAGTCTGCCGGTAGAGTCACCCCGGTGGCGTGGTTCGGGCAATAGCCGCCAGGGTTCTTGTCGAGATACTGCTGGTGATAGCCCTCGGCGAAGTAGAAGTCGGGAGTGGGGCGGATCTCCGTGGTGATCTGGCCCATGCCGGCAGCGGTCAGGCCCTCCTGGAAGGCGGCGCGGCTGACTTCGGCCTCGCGCTGCTGGGCCTCGCCACGGGTGAAGATCGCGGAACGATATTGAGTGCCCCGATCGTTGCCCTGGCGGAATCCCTGGGTGGGGTCGTGCTCCTCCCAGAAGGTCTTGAGCAGTTTGCCGTACGAGACCAGCTTTGGATCGAACACGACACGCACGGTTTCGATCTGGCCCGTGCGGCCGGTGCAGACTTCCTCGTATGTCGGGTTCGGAGTCGAGCCGCCGGCATAGCCGACGGCGGTAGTGACGACGCCCGGCGTCTGCCAGAAGAGCTTCTCGGCGCCCCAGAAGCAGCCCATGCCGAACTCGGCGATCTCTGTGCCGGCCGGATACGGCGGCCGAATGGACGCACCGTTGACGACGTGTTTGTCTGGGACCGGCATGGTTGTAGCGCGGCCGGGCAGCGCTTCTTCGGGTGAGGGCAAACGCGTTTTGCGAGAATCGACGAACCAGCTCATGCGTTGACTTTACGCCGGGGCCGACTCCCCGTCCGCTCCCCGTCCAGGCGGGCCGCGGGGCGGTCCACCGACGCACGACCGTAAAATCGTATGGATGACCCCCGAACGCTCGCGTTGCCTCGAATCGCTGGCCCGACTGATCCTTCACGTCGAGCGGCCGCATCCGGTCCGCGTAGCCATCGACGGCCCGGACGCGGCCGGCAAGACCATTCTCGCCGACGAGCTGGCGCCGCTGATCGAGCGGTCCGGACGGACCGTCATCAGGGCATCGATCGACGGCTTCCACCGGCCTCGCGCGAAGCGCCTCGCGCGGGGTCCCGAATCGCCCGAAGGCTACTTCCGCGACTCGTTCGACTACCCGGCATTCCGGACGGTGCTCGTCGGCCCGTTGGGCCCGGGCGGCAATCGCGAGTACCGGCGCCGGGTCTTCGACTTCCCCACCGACATGTCCATCGAGGCGCCGGTGGAAACCGCCCCCGCGAACGCCGTCCTCGTCGTCGACGGAGTGTTCCTGCTACGCCGCGAACTTGTCGACCTCTGGGACTTCAGCGTATTCGTGGCCGTGCCATTCGCCGAGACTCAGCGGCGAGTCGCCGAGCGTGATGCGGTCCAATTCGGAGGCGAGGAGGCGACGCTGCGCAGGTACGCCGCCCGATACGTTCCGGGCCAGCAGATCTACTTCGCCGAGGCCAATCCGCAAGACAAGGCGAACGTGGTCGTGGACAACGAGGATCCCGATCGTCCGCGCCTCCGATCGCGCGGCCCGCTCTTGACATGGTCTGCTCCGAAGCGGGGCCACGCACCCGCTGATGGACCACACCTACCGTAGACAGGTCTGCGCGACTGGCACCACAATGGCCCCATGCGGGGATCGATCAGCTTGATCGCGATGGGGATGGTTCTCACACTCGCCGGGTGCGGCTCATCGTCACAGTCGCCCACGCCCGCAGCAACCGCAGCCTCAGGTTCGACCATGCCGGCGTCGCCGGCCACAACGGCCTCCGGCGAGACCGCGCCGGCCTCGACGGCAGCCCTTTCGACCGCTCCTGCTTCATCGACGCCGGACAGCACGGTCTGGCTGTGCAAGCCGGGGATCGCGACCAACCCATGCGAGGTCAACCTCGACACCACCGTCGTCGACGCCAATGGCGCCGCTACCGTCCAGCCGGCCTCGCCGGCTTCCAACCCGCCGGTCGACTGCTTCTACGTCTACCCCACCGTTAGCCGCCAGAAGACGCTCAACGCCGACCTGACCATCGATCCCGAGGAACGGGCCGTTGCCATCGCCCAGGCCGCCCAGTTCTCTCGGGTCTGCCGCATCTACGCCCCGATGTACCCGCAGCTGACTCTCCTGGCCATCGCCGATCCGAGCAAGATCTCGGCCCAGGCGGCGCAGGCGGCACTTGGCGGCGTCGAGTCGGCCTTCAACGACTACATGGCCCACTACAACGGCGGCCGGCCGATCGTGTTCATCGGCCACTCTCAGGGCGCGGCGATGCTGACCGCACTGCTCAAGGCCGAGGTGGACAAGAGCCCAGGCACGCGCCGGCTGCTCGTATCGGCGCTGCTGATCGGCGGCAACGTGACCGTGCCCGTGGGCAAGTCCGTCGGGGGCGACTTCGCCAACATCCCGGCTTGCGCGTCGCCGGCCCAGACCGGGTGCGTCGTCGCATACTCGAGTTTCGAAAAGACTCCGCCGGCCGGCACGCTCTTCGGCCGGGTCGACAGCGGCTTTCACACGTTCCCGCAGGACGCGACCGTGCCTCTACAGGTTCTGTGCGTGAACCCGGCCGCTCCCGGCGGCGGAACCGCTCCGCTGGTGACTTACGTGCCGACGGACCGTCTCGCGACCTTCTTCGGCAAGGGCGCCCCCGGGGTCAACGCGAAGACGCCGTTCGTGTCGTATCCCGACGAGTTCTCGGCGCATTGCGTCAGTTCCGGCGGTGCGACCTGGCTCCAGATCGACCGGACCGGCGGCGCTTCGGACCACCGACCCGACATCAGCGTTGCCGAGGCGCCGGCCTGGGGACTCCACGCGGCAGACATCTCCATCGCCCTGGGCAACCTGGTCGATCTGGTCCGTTCCGAGGCGGCGGCCTTCCACTGAGCGGCGGTGCGACGCCGCGGCGCCGCTGTTCCACCCGCTATTGCGACCCACCCTGGGGGAGGCGCGTGATCACGGCCGGCAGCCAGCAATCCAGGTACGCGGCGTCGTAACGGGCGCGGACGGTGGCCGGGGCGGTTACCCGATCGAACGGCGAGGCATCGACCAGGGCATCCGCGACCGAGGCATAGACACCGCCGGCCACGCCCGCGACCAGCGCTGCGCCAAGAGCCGCCGCCTCGTCGGTCCGGACCACTTCGAGCCGCCCGGGGCCAAGCGCAGCCTTGGCCGTCACCCAGCGTCGGTTGCGCGCCCCACCGCCGGTGAGCTTCACGTGGTCGAGGGTGATGCCGTTGATGCGGGCGAGCTCGTCGAGCATCCAGCGGACGTGGTACGAAGCGCCGTCTATTACGGCCGCGGCAAGATCCACGAGTGTGTGAGTCTCGCGCAGCCCCTCGAACTCCAGGCTGGCAGACGAATCGCGATGTGGTGCCGTCAGACCGCGTAAATACGGTCGAACGAGCGGCTCAACGGGACCCGGGCGGGCTCGTTCGAGGAGTTCGATGAATCGGTCGTATCGGTCGGCTTCCGACGCACCCGGCGCCGCTGCCAGGAACGTATCCACGAACCATTCGACCAGCGCCCCAGACGATTGCAGCCCGCCGACCACGTAAGACAGTCCGTCCATCGCGTGACAACCGGTGGAGAAGCCGCCGCGCCGGACCTCGTCGGCCAGGGCCGGCTCCGCGGTCACGATGAGGGCGGCCTCGGCGCTGCCCATCGAGTCGAGGGCGTCGCCCGGAGTGGTCACGCCCGCACCGACGGCCGCCACGAGATGATCGTGGCCGGCAATCACAACGGGCGTCCCGCCCGGCAACCCGAGCCGGGCGGCCGCCGCGGCAGTCAGCCCGCCAGCCGCCTGCCCGAGAGGCAGCACCGCGGGCATCTCGTCGGGTCCCAGGCTGGCCAGACCCAGTAGCTCGGCGTCCCAGGCGCGAGTGGTGATGTTGAAGGCGAGCGTCCGGCAGGCCAGCGAAGCGTTCGTGGCCAGCTGACCGGTCAGGTCCAGGGCGACAAGCTCGGCCACGCCGGCCCAGTGGCGGAGTCGCGTGAAGTCCGCGGCCCGCTGCTCGCGCAGCCACAGTAACTTGGGCAGGGTGTACTTGGGTTCCGGCCGGAGCCCCGTCCGGGCGAAGAGCGCCGCGGCACCGATCTGACGCTCCAGCCACGCGGCCTGGCGGTCGGGTCTTGGATCGTGCCAGGCGAGGATGTCGCCTACGGGTCGGTTTCGGCGATCGATGGGGACGCCGGACTCGGCCATGCTGGCGATGCCGATGGCGGCCGGCTTGCGGGCGGCGCCGGACACGGCCACGCATTCTGCGATCGCCGAACTCACGGCGGCCAGCAGTTCGGCCGGCTTGTGGTACGCGCCGCCGCCCCGCACCGGATGGGTCTTGGTGTCGCGCCTCGCAACGTGGAGAACGCCACTCCCCGGGGCCACGAGGGCGGCCTTGATATGCGTCGATCCGACATCGACGCCAATCAGCGTTCGAGGCGCCACGGCGGTTTGTACACGCATTCGCCAATCATGGCGCAGCCGGGGACAAGCGTGGGCGGCTCGGCGCCGATTGGGGCGGTCGGTGCGGCCACAGTCGCACCGACTCGTCGGCCATTTCCGCCGTCGGAAGTCAGTTCGACTTGCTCGCCGGCCCAGACTTGCCCGCCGGTCCCTTCGGGCCGGCGTCTCCCGGCCCGCTCGACTGCGCCGCCTCGAGGTCGACCTTGACCGTCAACTCCTCGGCCCCGCGAACCAGGCCGATCTCCAGCTTGCCGGCTCCGGCCTTTGCCAGCGCCGCGTGCAACTCGTCCGGGTCCGTGACCGCAGATCCGGCCGCGGACACGATGAGATCGCCTTCACGGATGCCGGCCTTTTCGGCCGGGCTGCCTTCCTCGACGCCTCGGACGAGGATGCCGTCGCGGTCCGGAAGGCCGACCGCGCGTCGCAAGTGCCGCGCCACGTGGCCCGGCGCTACCGCGACACCCAGCCTGGGCCGGACCGCCGACTCGCCGCGTGCCAGCGCGTCGATGCGCGCCTTCAGGTCCGCGTCGGCCGGAAGGGCGAGGTAGAACCCTTCGCCGAGACGCTGCGTGTTCAGGCCCAGCAGTCGACCTTGTGCATCCAGTATCGGGCTACCCGACGAGCCGGATGCGAGAGGGGCGGTGTGCTCGATGCTGCCACCGATGAGCCGCCCGCCGGGTCCACGGAATGAACGAGCCACGCCGGACACCTGCCCCACCGTGGTCCGGACCCCGCCGTTGCCGGCGCTCGCCACGGCGAATACCACGGCGCCGACGCTCGGCAGCTTTCCATCGGCCCACGTCAGAGGCGCGGCACCGGCCGTGTTCACTTCGAGAACGGCCAGATCGCCGTCCATGTCCACGCCGCGGAGCGTGCCGCGCTCCTGCCGTCCGTCGGAGAAGACGCAAGTGGCGCCTTCGCCGTGGACGTTGTGGGCGTTCGTCAGTACCCGGTTCGCGGCCACGATCACACCGCTACCGCGATGCCAGTGCCCGCCGATTCCTACCACGGTCGGCGACGTCCGCTCGGCGACCTGGGCCACTGCCTGCTGCAACTCATCAAGTGCGCTCATCGATTACTCCTGGGTCGGCGGACTTGGCCCGGCGGCCGTGCTTGTGGGTTCATAGTGCCTTGCTAGTTGCAAGCTACTACTCGGACCGCCTGAACGCAAGCCGAGAGCGCAAGACGGGACTCGCTACCATGGACCACGTGACAGACGATGCTCAGCCCACATCGCCCTCCGCCGATCGGGCGCCCAAAGTCGCCGGCCCGGCTCAGAGCCGGGCCGCGATCGAAGCCGCGTCCAGCGCTGAGCGCACGTCGCCGTTGCAGGCAGCGCTCGAGCGAGTCGGCGACCGCTGGTGCCTGCTCCTGGTGGAATCGCTGCTCGAGGGACCACTCCGCTTCAACGACCTGCAGGCGACTCTGCCCGGAATCGCCCCCAATATCCTGTCCGACAGACTCAAGCGCCTCGAACGGCAGCGCGTCCTGATTGCTCGCCCCTACTCCGAGCGCCCGATCCGACTCCGCTACGAACTCACCGCGGAGGGCCGAGAACTCGCCGGCGCGCTGCGGCTTCTCGCCGACTGGGGCGCGCGGGACGAGTCATCGGATGCGCTTCGACACCATACCTGCGGCACGCCGCTCGAGGCCCGCTGGTACTGCCCTACCTGCGCCCGGGCCATCGCCGAGGACGAGGCCACGGAACTGCGCCGGCTGTAGGGTGTTCCCGACAACGGGACCTGAGGCCGCCACGGCCGGCCGGGAGCGACAGCAGGTCATATTGGGGCGGCGCGTTCGAAACCAATGCGGGGCTGCGCGCGGAGTTCTACGATCTGGCGGGGCTCGGGCGCGGAGTCTGCGAATGAGGTGACCATGGCCGGCCGAAGTGAGGGACTGCCGCTCGAGTTGCTCTGGGAAGCGCCCGAGCCACCCACCGTTCCGGTCGATCGCCGGGGGGGCCTGCTGCCGCCGCCGCTCTCGGACCGATTCCCGGGCCATCTGATCGTCGATCTGCTCGACAAGCGGCCCACGATCATCGCCAACTTCGTCACCACCCTCGACGGCGTCGTGGCCATGAGCCAGGATGACGCCGGCGGCGGAGAGATCAGCGGATTCTCCGCGGCCGACCGCTACATGATGGCCCTGCTGCGGGCGCTGGCCGACGTTGTGGTCGTCGGCGCCGGCACTGTGCGCGTCGGCCGCCGTCACGTCTGGACGGCGGCCTACCTCCAGCCGGAACTCGCCGAAGCGTTCTCGGCCTGGCGTTCGGAGTTGTGGCTGACAGCCCAGCCGACCACGATCGTCGTGACCGCGAGCGGCAACCTGAGCGCCACTCACGCCGGCCTCAACGCGCCGGACGTTCCGGTGATCCTGGCCACTACCAGGGCAGGAGCGGAACGCCTGGCTGCGCTGCCCTTCGCCCCGAATGTTCGGATTGAGGCTGTCGGAGATGGCACGCAGGTCCCCGCCGGGGCCCTGCTGGAGGTGATCCGCGGCATCGGCGCCCGCCTGGCATTGTGCGAAGGCGGCCCGCATCTCTTCGGCGAGATCATGCGCGCCCGGCTCGTGGATGAGCTCTTCCTGACGATGGCCCCGCAGGTGGTCGGCCGCGACGCCAGTGCCAACCGCGTTTCCCTCGTCGAGGGCACGCGCTTCGGCGAGGGCCGCGGCCGATGGGCCAGCCTGGCCTCGATTCGCCGCGCCGGCGAAGACCTCTTCCTGCGGTACCGTTTCGAGCCGTAGCCGGGGCACCCCGACCACTCGCCTCGGGCAATTGGGGCCACGCGTCCGTGCCACCCGTGACAACCACGTGCCGTTTTGTGCCCTTCGGACCGCCGCCATCGTCGCCTGTAGCATTAACATGTAATCGTCGTTTTCACCGCGGCCGCCCCTCGGCTGCGCTCGAACATCCACGGAAGGAACTGATGAGTCGAACTCCGCGCATCGGCATCCTCACCGGCGGCGGCGACGTCCCGGGCCTGAACGCAGTAATCAAGAGCGTCGTCTATCGCGCCACCGAGCTTGGCTACGAGGTCTACGGCATTCGGCGCGGCTGGGAAGGCCTGACTCATATGAAGCCGGGGCCCGGTCTGGACCCCGAGTACATCATTCCCCTCGACCGAACCAACACCCGCTCGATCGACCGGACCGGCGGTACCTGGCTCCATACCTCGCGAACCAACGCCCGCAAGATGAAGGCCGGCAAGACGCCGGCGCACATCGGGCCGGATCGGCTCAAGCAGCTCGAGGTCAAGGACGGCGTCTACAACTTCACGCCCGTCGTGCTCGAGAACATCGCGAGCCTCGGCCTGGACTACCTGGTTCCGATCGGCGGCGACGACACCCTGAGTTTCAGCCAGGTCCTGGCCGACAAGGGCGTCAAGCTGATCGCCGTGCCCAAGACGATGGACAACGACGTCCAGGGTACTGAGTACTGCATCGGCTTCTCGACGGCCATCAGCCGGGCCAAGGACGCTATCAACCGCCAGCGAACCACCCTCGGCTCCCACGAGCGGATAGGTGTCTTCCGCATCTTCGGCCGTGACGCCGGCTTCACCGCTCTCTACACGGCCTACGTCACCAGCGGTCGCTGCCTCATCCCCGAGTTCGAGTTCGACCTGGACCACCTGGTCGAGTTGCTCGTCGAGGACAAGCGCAACAACCCCAGCAAGTACTCCTTCGCAATCGCCGCCGAGGGCGCGATGTGGAAGGGCGGCGAGCTGACCGAATACGGCCCGGCGGACTCCTTCGGCCACCGCCACAAGGCCAACGTCGCCGAGGTTCTCGCCTCGGAGATCCAGGCCCGCTCCGGCCACGAGACACTCGCCAGCGAGCTGACCTACGACCTGCGCTCTGGCGACCCGGATGCGGTCGACTCGATCGTGGGCATCACGTTCGCGAACGTCGCGATGAACCTCATCGCCGACGGCGTCAGCGGCCGGATGGTCGCCATTCGCGGCGGCAAATACAGCCACTCCGCCCTTCCGAACCCGGATCAGGGCCCGCGCTCGATCGACATCGCCACGATGTACAACGTCGACCGCTATCGCCCCATCTACACCAACCGTATGGGCTTGCCGCTTTTGCTCGGCATCCCCGTCGACGAAGACCCTTCGCTGCTCAAGTAGATGCGTCTCCCGCCAGAGACTCGAAGGCCCCGGCGTTCACCGGGGCTTTCGAACATCCAGGAACGGGCGTAGGCGGCGCGCGTTTGACAATGTAGGCTGCGGCAAGGCACGGTTCACTGCGTGACGACTTCCAACACTCCAGCGCCTCTCCTCAACGGCCGCGACCTTCTGCGCGCCAACGGCCTTCCCGTGGAAGGACCGGTCTCGTGGGGACGGCAGGCGACCGGCACCGGTCCGGGCGTCTTCATCGTGGAGTTGCCGGCGCCGCAGGCCAAGGTATCGATCGACCCGGACGCGATCCGCGAGTGGCTGAGCCGCGCCCCGGACCTGCGCCTCGACGGCAAGCGGCCGACGGTCGCGGAACTGCAGACACGGCTGGCTTCGTTCTGGGTGCCGGGGCAGGCGATCCTGTTCATCGGATCGAGCCAGAAGTCGGTCGGATCCCGACTGGCCGGCATGTACAAGACCCCACTCGGCGAGCGTCGCCCGCAGCCCACCGGCTACTGGCTCAAGACCTTGCGAGACCTCAAGAAGGCCCGCATCTGGTGGGCGCCCGTTTCCGATCCCGAGCTGTACGAGGACACCCTCCTCGAGACCTTCGTCAAGACCGCCGGCGCACTGCCGTACGCGGTGATGGTCGCGCCCGGAGGCCGTGGCCGGGAGCACGGCCTGACCGTGCCGCTGCACGACGATGCGCCGCCGGCCCCGGTCAAGATCACGAAGGTCACCCAACTACCCGAAGCCGACTCGAGCGTGATGGCGTTGAGCAGCACGAAACCACGGGCCAGGACCACACCCGTCCGCCGCAAGGCCGCGCCCCGAAAGCCCAAGGTGATTCCGGCAACGACCGGCCCGTCCGCCATTGAGACGCCCGTGGTGCGGCGCTCATCGAAGGTCGCGGCGATGCAGTTCGGGCCGGCCATGGCCCCGATCCACTTGACCGCCGACGGCCTGGCCGCTCTTCGCAATGAGCTGGACGAACTGACCAACCACCGCCGGCCGGAGGTGATCCAGCGCATCAAGTCCGCCCGAGAACTGGGCGACCTGAGCGAGAACGCCGACTACGACGCTGCCCGCAAGGAGCAGTCGTTCCTGGAGGGCCGCGTCCAACAACTCGAGCAGATGATCAAGTACGCGGTCATGATCGAGGCAAGCCATGAGGGTGGCTCAGAGGTGGTGCTCGGCTCCACCGTGGTGATCGAGACCGACCGCCACGGCCAGGAAACGTTCACTATCGTGGGCTCGGCTGAAGCCGATGCCGCGGCCGGCAGGATCAGCTTCACGTCGCCGATCGGCCGGGCGCTGCTGGGCCGGCACCCCGGCGAGACGATCCGGGTCCAGGTGCCCGCCGGCTCGCTCGACTACAAGGTCGTCGAGGTCAAATAGCGCGGCGGGGATCATCCCGCAATGGGAATCTCGGTTCGCTCGGGCCCTTCTCTAGGAGGAGGCGACGAAGACCGGGACGTCACCGACCGTGAGTATCTTGTCGGGGCCAAGGTCGGCGCGGCTGCCATTCACGACCAGCGAGACACTGACTTCGCTCGCGGCTGACAGCATCGTCTGCCCGACAGCAACCGGCTGGTCGTAGAGGATGTCGCGCGACACACTCGGGGCCCCGCTGCCGTAAATGAGCAGCTGATTCATCGCGTGGGCAGGGTCGATCGAGCCGGACGGGAGGCTCAGTCGCGCTGGGTCGATGACCTGCCACGCGGTGACACCGAGCTGCTCGACGAGGACGTGGTAGCCGCCATTGGAGGGGTTGGCTTCGACTACCGGCAGCGATCCGTTGAACCTTACGATCACCCGAGGAGTGTTCGACCAGCCCGCCAGGCCGAACAAGTCGAACGAGACATCGACGGGGTTCTTCGACGACGATCGGATGTCGACGGGCAAGGCCACGATCCATCGGTCGTCGTCCGACTTGATCGAGGCGAGCTTATCCTCGATCAACCTGGTCACGACCGAGCCCGCGAGGACCATGCCACCGGTTTCGGCACTGGACCCGTCGGCTTGCCCCATCGTGACGAAGGGCATGAATTCGCCGGCGTACGAGTCGGTCTTGAGGCCAAACCGATTGCCTGACAGCGCGTAGTAGATAGCCCTGCCGGCCTGGATCCTCACCTCCAGACCTGCGATCGGCTGCACAGGGGTCACCGACCCGTCGGACGCGTAGTAGACAATGTCGTTCCCCTGCTGGACGAAGCCGTTGGGGTGCGCCGACGGCGAGATCGAGACGGCTGGCGGAGTCGAGACCACAGGCGGGACCGTGCCCGAGCCACCGTCGACCTGCGACGCGGACGGCACGACCGTTGAGGAAGAACTGGCCCGGTTTGAACTGGGGCGGGCAGAGGTTGTCCCGGGCCCGCTGGCGACGGGTGGACTGCCACCGGGGAACCCGGGATTGAAGACAAGTGCGGCGACGCCGATGCCGATGAGGACGAAGGCCGCTCCGGTCAGCCATCTGACGACACGCCGTCTCGCTACCATGGTTTCGCAACTCCCCCTAGCGGGAACTCCATTGCAGTCTACGGCGTGGGCCGCATCCATGGTCGGGCTCGCCAGCGGGGCCGAATGGCCCACGCGGGCCGAATGGCCCGCGCCTCGCCGACCTGATGGCACTGCCCGTGGCGGAGGCTCAAATGCATGCTCGGACGATGGACGATTACGCCGCTGTCATCGCCATGCTCAACCACACATGGTTTGGAGCCGAACTCTCGCCCCAGACGCAGGAACGCCTCGTCAAGCTAGGCGAAATCCAGGACTTCGACGCGGACGAAGTGATCCTGCACGAAGGCGACGACGCTAAGGAGATGGGCATCCTCATTTCCGGCAGGCTTGCGCTGCGAACGCTCGTGCCGGAACGAGGGCCGGTCACGATTCTGAGCGTCGAGCAGGGCGACATCTTCGGCTGGTCCGCCGTGCTGGCCGACACCCAGGCCCAATCCACGGTCGTCGCAACCGAGCCGAGCCGAGCCCTCGTGATCGAGGGAACTCACCTCCGGGCCGCGCTCAAGGAAGACCACGCTCTTGCCGCCAGTCTCTATCCTCGAGTCCTGAACGCCGTGGCCCGGCGTCTCCGGGCGACCCGGCTGCAGCTTCTGGATCTCTTCGCTCGCTGAGGGCCATCCGAGCCCGCCTCAGTCGTCTCCCCAGGAGGTCTCCGCGTCGTGATCACAAGCCCAGCCCCCAGCCAGACGGCCGCGGCCAGGCAGTGGTTCCTGGCGCGCCAGGATCTCGGCGCGCTCGTCGAGGCCATCCGAGACACCGGCCGACGCGTCATCGGCCCCACCATCCGCGAAGGCGCGATCGTCTACGACCAGATTGAGTCGGCCGCCGACCTGCCCACCGGCTGGCGAGACGAGCAGACGGCCGGACGCTACCGGCTCGAACACGGCAACGACGACCGGGCCTTTGGCTACTCGGTCGGTCCAACGTCATGGAAGCGGTTCACGTTCCCGCCGAACCTGACGATCGCGACCGCTCACAAGACCACGAACGTCGGCTTCGAGCAGCCCGTTCCAGACGCGCCGCCGGTCGCCTTCCTTGGCGTCCGCGCCTGCGAGATCGCGGCCCTCGCCATCCAGGATCGGGTCTTCCTCGGCAGCCAGTTCACTGACGAGGACTTCCGGGCTCGGCGATCCGCCGCCTTCATCATCGCGGTCCAATGCACGACCTGTTCTAGCACGTGCTTCTGCACTTCGATGGGAACCGGGCCGGAGGTGCGCGGTGGCTACGACATCCTCCTGACCGAGATCGATGAGGGGTTCGTCATCCAGGCCGGATCGCCGGACGGGGCCGCCATCGTTGCCAAGCTGCCGACCCGCCGCCCCTCTCACGCTGAGGCCGGCGCGGCCGTCGACAACGTCGAGGCGGTCCGGACCCAGATGGGCGAGCCGCTGCCGATGACAGGAATAGGCGAGAGGCTCAAGCTGCAGCTGGACCATCCACGCTGGGCCCAGGTGGCCGACCGCTGCGTCGAGTGCGGCAACTGCACGATGTCCTGCCCGACATGCTTCTGCACCTCCGTTGTTGAGAAGTCCGATCTGGACGGCAAGTCCAGCACCACCGAGAGGCAGTGGGACTCCTGTTTCGATGTCGCGTTCGCAAAGGTCGCGGGCGGCGACTTCCGGGCCCGGCCCCGCGATCGATACCGCCAGTGGCTCACCCACAAGTTCTCCACGTGGTGGGACCAATTCGGCAGCTCGGGTTGTGTCGGCTGCGGTCGGTGCATCACCTGGTGCCCCGTCAAGATCGACGTCCGAGAGGAGCTCGCGGCGATTGCCCCGCCCATCCCGCCGGTCGTCAAGCCGGTGGCAGTGGAGCCGGTCGCCGCCAGTCCGGGCACGTACTCGATCGCTCGCCTGGCGGCGATCCGGCCCGAAACCGAAGACACGACCACGCTCTCGCTGACGGATGTGGATCCGGCGTTCCTCTCCGGCAGGCCCGGGCAGTTCGTGATGATCGCCCTGCCCGCCTTCCCGGCGGTACCCATTTCGATCTCGCGCTTCCGGTCCAACGGAATCGACCTGACGATCCGGGCAGTCGGTGCCACGTCCACGGCCCTGGACAATCTGCACCCCGGCGCTCGCGTGGGCCTGCGCGGCCCGCTGGGGACGTTCTGGCCTATCGAGGAGGCGTACGGGCGGCACGCGGTGGTTGTCGCAGGCGGTGTCGGCCTATCCCCACTACACGGCCTTGTGGATGCGCTGGTCGCCAACCACGACCGCTTCGAGTCGGTGTCGCTCTTCTACGGGACGCGAACTCCCGAGGATCGGCTGTTCCGCGACGACCTCGCGGCGTGGTCCGCCAGCAAGTCCATCGACGTCGCGGTCACCGTGGATCGCGCCGGTCCCGAGTGGAAGGGCCGGGTCGGAGTGGTGACCACGCTGTTCGACATGATTTCCTGGGATTGCACCAAGGTCACGGCATTCGTCGTCGGACCGGAGCGAATGATGCAGGCCTCCGTCCAGGGGCTGGTTTCCAAGGGCGTCCCCGCGGACCGCATCTGTGTGTCGATGGAGCGCCACATGGAGTGCGGCATCGGGCTGTGCGGACACTGCCAGATGGCCGGCCGCTTCGTCTGCAAGGACGGCCCCGTCTTCCGGCTCGACGATCTCGGCGACATGTTCAACCGCGAGGGAATCTGATGGCCACACCGGGCAGGACCGCTCGACCGCGAGTCGCCGTCGTCAAGTTCGCCTCCTGTGACGGCTGCCAGCTGACCATCCTGGACCTCGAGGATCAGCTCCTCGATATCGTGTCGCGCTTCGACATCGTCGAGTTCCCGGAGGCGACATCTCGCCGATCGCCAGGCCCCTACGACATCGTCTTCGTCGAAGGATCGATCAGCGCCCCCGAGCACATCGACGCGATCAAGGAACTCCGCAAGCAGGCCCGCATCCTGGTCACCATAGGAGCTTGCGCGACCTCCGGCGGCATCCAGGCGCTCCGCAACTGGTCGGATCACGGCGCTTTCCGGGCCGCGATCTACGAACACCCGGAGTGGATCGACTCGCTGGCCACCGCCACGCCGATCTCCGATCACGTAAAGGTGGACGCGGAGCTGCGGGGCTGCCCAATCGACCCCGGACAGCTCGTCGAACTCCTGACGGCGGTCCTCGTCGGCCGGCGGCCCCAGATCCGCGACGAGGCCGTCTGCCGCGAGTGCAAGCGCAAGGGTATCGTCTGCCTGGTCGTCGCCTCCGGCGAGGCGTGCATGGGTCCGGTGACCACCTCCGGTTGCGGCGCGTTGTGCCCCAGCTACGACCGGGGCTGCTACGGCTGTTTCGGGCCGCGAGCCAACGCCAACGCCAAGAGCTGGAGCACCGGACTGCTGAAGTCGGGCCGCCCGCCGGAAGAGGTCTGGCGGCTCTTCGCCGGCTTCACCGGCTACGCGGAGCCGTTCCGTACGACGCTCACGGAACTGGGCAAGAGCAAGGGGTAGTTGGCCTCGAGACAGTGGTCGGGGCGAGATGATCTGGGCCGCCGACCACAATCGAGTTGGCCGTTGAGTCGCGCCCGGCGATCGGGCCCGAATCCGGGCTCGCCGTGCCGGCTCGGCCGTGTCACGATGGTGCCATGACCGAGACCGCCGATTCGACCGCCAAAGAGCCGACCCAAACCTCGGCCGCGAGCGCGCGCGAATCACCGGGGACTCGACTCGCCGGCCACCGCAGCCGGCCCACGGGTGAACCCTCCATGGCCCGCGAGCCGGACTACCACACCGGCCACCCGACCAAAGTCGCAATCGTCGGCACCGGCATGGTGGGCTCGAGCTTTGCCTACACCTTGCTGCTGTCCGGCATAGCGTCGGAGATCGTCCTGATCGACGCCAACAAGGAAAGGGCGGAGGGCGAGGCGATGGACCTCAACCACGCCGTCCCATTCGCCCATCCCACGAAGATCTGCGCCGGCGAGTATTCCGACTGCCAGGGCGCCGCAATCACGGTCATCTCCGCGGGCGTCGGTCAGCGCCCCGGAGAGACTCGCCTGGAACTCGTGCGCCGGAACGCAGCCATCTTCGCCCAGATCGTCCCGAAGGTCGCCGAGGCCAATCCCGAGGGGATCATCGTCGTCGCCACCAACCCCGTCGACGTCCTGACCTACATCACCCTCAAGCTGGCCGAGCTGCCCGCCAACCGCGTGTTCGGCTCGGGCACGATCCTGGATACCGCGCGCTTCCGCTACATGTTGAGCGAGCACCTGGGAGTGGATCCGCGCAGCGTCCACGCCTACATCATCGGCGAGCACGGCGACAGCGAAGTCCCGGTCTGGTCACTCGCCAATGTCGCGGGCATGCGTTTGCCAAGCTTCTGCGCGGAGAACGGCATCCCGTTAAGCCCGGACACCATGGAGCAGATATTCCGCCAGACCCGTGACGCCGCCTACGAGATCATCAGCCGCAAGGGCGCCACGTACTTCGCGGTGGCCGCCGGCCTGATGCGCATCACCGAGGCGATCCTACGCGACCAGAACACGGTCCTCTCGATATCGAGCCTGGTCCATGACTACTACGGCATCGACGACGTCTGCCTCAGCCTGCCGACGGTCCTCGGGCGTGGTGGCATCGAACGGGTACTGCGACTGGACCTCAGCCCGCACGAGGCGCGTGGCGTTCGCAAGTCCGCCGACGTGCTGCGTCAGACGATCGAGTCGCTCGCGGAGACGACCCGGCCGGCCTGATGACGCCGGGCTCGCCGGCCGCAACCCGCCGCATCGGCCCAGGCCGCCGAGCTACCGCGGCAGGGCGTGCTCCTCGAGCGGTGTGTCCCAGTGGGCCTCGATCAGCTCGAAACGGCGCTGCTCCTCCCGGGCGAGTTTCTCGGCGTCGGGGTAGAGACGGCGCACGACGGCAGGATCGGTGTGCTCCTCCATCGATGGCCAGTCGCGGTAGGTGATCGTGACCTCGAAGGTCCAGTCCTGGCGACCGTCGCCGTGGAAGCGAGGTGCGTAGGCGCGTACGTCGAGGAGGCGGCCAGACTCCATCTGGGCTCGCAACAGCGGCCAGTGGTTCCGCTCGAACAACTCCACAAACTCATCCTGGAAGCCCCAGCGGATCTTGTAGAAGTACTGGACGGTCACGGGCTTGCCGGCTTCGGCCATCTCATTTCCTCCGCTTGTCCCGACAGCGCCGGGCCTCTTGACCACGATCCCGTCCGCCAGTTGGCGCGGCGGCAGCTTGGGCCAGCCTACAACGGTTCCCGGCGCGCCATAGCCGGATGCTTCCTACAATCGACCAGACCTCGCCACGCGGGCGCCGAGGTCTTCGGCTAGCGTCCAGGCGTCCGCACAAGACAAGATGAGACATGGCCAGCCTACCTCCGTTGCGTCCCACTTCCGATTCCCCCTCCTCCGAACGCAGTCCGCTCGAGCACCGGCTGGAAGGCCTCGACGGGCACCACGCCGCCGCGCCCCAGCTCAGCTTCATGCTGGCCGGAGCCCAATGGCGCGATTCATGGCTCCATGGCTTCCGCAGCTTGTACCTCGTGATGGAAGTCATCCTCCTTGGTCTGGCCGGCGGCCTGCTGGTGTCGATCCTCAACCTGGACGTAGGGCGCGCCTGGGTACCCGCTGTCCTGCTGGTCGTCGACGCTGTCGGCAGCCTGATCCTGCTTGATCGGATGCGCCGCGCCGCAATCGGGCTCGGAGACGACGTGCGTTTCTGGCACCGCGAAATTGTCCGCGCGGAGCGCGAGTTGCCGCCCGAACGCCGCGTCTTCACCCGTTTCAAGCTGCTGCAGCACTCTCGCAACCATGCCGACACGGACGACCTGGCAGCCCTTGCCCTGGGTCAAAACGGCCTAGACGAGACCGGCCTGGACCGCTTAGTCGAGCCGTTCAGTTCCAGCGCTACTCGCAGGCTCATCGAGAACCGCGTCCCGGCGTTGATCGCGGTGCTGTGGGTTTCCTGGGTGATCGCGGGCGTCGGAGCCCTCTACCTCCGCGCCCAGGGCATCATTCCGTAGACACTCGCGCCGGCGCGGCCGGCGCCGGCGCATCGGAGTCGGTCGAAACCTGCCACGGATCGCCCGAGCCACTCGCGTAGACACGTCGGATCCCCGCGACGAGCCGCTGCAGCGACCTGACGCGAGCCCGACTGAACGAGACAGAGATAGTGGCCCGCCGAACCTTGAGTCGGTCGGCCACTTCCGATTGGCGCATTTCCTCGATGAGGGCCAGTCGGGCCACCGTCCGCTGGCGCTCGGTCAGGCCGTCCAGCATGTCGACCAGGGCGGGCGCCATGTCTGCCAGGAGCGAGTCCACCTCGGCCTGGCCGGTCAGGATGACAAGCCGCTCGCGACCGGAACGGACGGCGTCGATGGTCTCGCGAGCCACGACGAAGGCCGGGCCGGATCGTTCCGTGGCGGGAGCCTCGCAGCCGATTGGGTCCTCGTCAACCTCGCCACGCACGATTACCCAGCGCATATGACGCCGGCCCGGCCCGAGGGCGGCGCGGAGGACGGCCCGGAGCGGGTCGGTCGCCGGTGCCAGCAGCCCCTGGAGTTCCTCGCCTTGAGTGAATCCGAACGGCGCGAGTCGGTCATCTCCGTAGGCCGAGTCCAACTCGGCCACCAGGTCCCGCAGCCATGCGGTCGTTGCGGCGATATCGTGCCGCGAGCCGACCACGTCGCCGAACATAACCAAACCCATGCCACTCGTCATCCGCGAAAGGCTAACTTTGCCCGAGATAGCCGTCAATGGCTATCGATCTTCGACGTCGGCGGACGACTGGACGGATCGGAGTCGCAGCCTGCGACCGTCCGGAGGCGAAGCGATCGGGCCAGGACCAGACTCGCTATCCTGAACCCGTGACCGTCAACGCCGGCGCCTCCCTTCCCTCGATTCCCCTGAATCCAAGCGATGGCGGGAAGTCCGCCATCGCACGTCGTCGCGACCTGGGCATGCGGGCGACCATGATCTTCCCGAACCGGGAGATCGTGGAGCGCTACTACATTCCGCTCATCTACACAGCCTGCCGGACGTGCTACTCGGAACTGGCACCGGACGACATCTTCGAGCGAGCCGTCGACGGTCGGATCGAAGCTGGAAAGCAACGCGAACTCATCAACAGGGTCATCGAATCCGGCCACGGCAGCACGATCGAACACGTCGTCTTCACATTCGCGATCACCGGAGTCAGCCGAACGTTGAGCCACCAGCTCGTCCGCCATCGAGCCGGAGTGGCCTTCGACCAGCAGAGCCAGCGCTACGTCTCGTACAAGAAAGGCGCCTCGACGATGATGCCCGGCACGATCGCCGACGCGGACCCGGCACTGCTGGAGCGCTACGAGCAGCAGGTCGAGGGTGCGCTCGAGCTCTACTCCGAGCTCGTAGAAGCTGGCATCCCGGGTGAGGACGCGCGCTTCGTCTTCCCAAATGCGACTCGAACAAATCTGGTGATGACAGCCAATCTGCGGGCCCTGATCCACATGTCCGGTTTGCGCCTGTGCACTATGGCTCAATGGGAGATCCGGCGGCTGTTCCAGCTGATCCGCCACGAGGTCTTCACGGTGAGCCCATTCCTCGGCAGCTTCCTCGCCCCCAAGTGCGTGGCCCTTGGCTATTGCGATGAGGCCGGCAACCGCGACCAGCACTGCCCTATCAGGCCGCACAAGGATCAGGTACTGGGGTCCTGGGCCGAGAAAGCCCGGGCCGCTCGGCGAGAACCCGATTCCGCTCCCTAGGGCGGCGGATTGGGCCTTCGAGGAGCCTCGTGGCGGTCAGGCGGCCCATTGTGTTGGGCGGTACGGAAGGCGGCTGGTCCTGGTACCTCCAGCGGGGTGCCCGCCCGCAACGCCCGGCCCATGATTCGACCGACGAAATGGTCTCTTGGCTTGCCCTCGGACCCGCGATAATGGTGCGCGGTCCCGAGGTCCGGAGTTGAGAGCCAGGACATCCGGTCGGGGGTAGTAACCTAAGCGGGAAATCTCCGGCGCCCGGCCGGGGCCCGGAGAAAGCAGACCACGGGGAGACGAGCGTGAACGAGACGGCCGCGCGTCATCCGAACCGATTTCTGGCGGACCTCACGCAGGCCATGCGTTCGACCGCCGAGACGGCGCGGCAGGCGACGATAGAGCAGTGCCAGGCGGAAGCCAAGGCGTATACGGAGAAGCTGCACGCGCGCACGGACGACGAGGCTGCGTCGCTGCGCAAGGCCGCCGAGGCCGATGTCAGCGCCATCCGCGACTGGTCCAAGGCCGAGATGGAGCGCATCCGGGTCGAGACCGAGCAGCGCATCTCTCGCCGCCGGGAGCTTCTGGAGCAGGAACTGCAGGAGTACAACTCCGCAATCGAGCTCGAGATCGAGCGGGTTCAGAGCCGCGTCACGGGATTCGAAGGCGAAGTCGCCAACTTCTTCGAGCAGCTCATGCAGGAGGCCGATCCCACGGTCTTCGCCAGCATGGCCGCCCAGATGCCTGATCCGCCGGCCTTCGAGGAAGGCGACCGCGGCAGCCTGGCACCGGACCTGAGGGCGCGACGCGAGCAGATCATGAAGTCCCCAAGCGACGCCGGGGCTGGTGCCAACGGCTCGCAGACTGCCGGTGAGACGGCATCGGCCGAGGCGGCGGAAGACGCCGCCAGGGATGCCGGTCGGGCCGCGGCCGCCAAGGCTCCCGTCATCGAGTCGACCCAGGTTGTCGTAGTTGGACTCGTCAGCGTCGCCAGCATCGCCACTTTCAAGCGCCAGCTGGGCCGTCTCCCGGGCGTGAAGAACGTTGGCGTGTCGTCCGGACCCGATGGCGAGTTCATCTTCACCGTCGGCCAC